>Ga0209515_10007013_pt1 | contig 13737 bp, 13 predicted proteins | sample Subgroupgradi54m_FD_187454 | JGI IMG/M metagenome (GOLD analysis project Ga0209515, IMG submission 187454) | Subsurface groundwater microbial communities from S. Glens Falls, New York, USA - GMW60B uncontaminated upgradient, 5.4 m (SPAdes)... ...
GCATGTGTTCTCTCTTCATTTGGTTAACACCTTTTTTCTTAACACAATATACGACAGTTGCCTTGCAACAACCACAATTTGTTTACTTTCCACGTTTGGAAGAATTACTTTTTTCTCCATGGCGAGGGGGGTTTCTCTTTCAAGGGCCACAGGGTGATACTTCATATTTACTTGGATACACCCATATTCTAGTAATCATAGTTCTTTGTGTTTTAGTTTTTAAAAATAAGATAATAAAAAAATACAAATCCAACAGTATTTTTTGGCTCGCTGTCTGTGTTGTTTTTATTTTTCTTATTACACCATACGCGAAATTTGTCTGGGGAGTTTTACCTTTCCTTAAACCTATTGGCTCACACCGCCTCCTTCTACTTACAGCATTTACCTCCTCAATACTTGCAGGGTTTTTGAGTATGCACATGACAAAAAAACGAGGGATTCTGTATCTCCTTATTGGATTTACGATTTTTTCAACGATGCTCAATTGGGGACACCGAAGAGTTATTCCTGACATTAATGACCAAGCTCTGATTAATCATGTTTGGAAAAGTACAATAGAAGGAGAAGGACATTATTATGCTAATTCTCGATTGAGAGATCTCAAACATCCATGGTTTTCAAAACTTCCCAAAAATCATTTAGAAATAGTAAATGGGCAAGGAGAGATTAAAGAAATAAAACGAACATCAACAGAACATGTCTATGTTGTCAATGCAAAAACGCCAATCGTTTTACGAGAAAACACCTTGTATTTTCCGGGGTGGAAAATTAACAATAATAACAAAGCTATTCCTATCAATCCCGACAAAGAAGGTGTTATCTCTTTTGTTCTCCCAAAAGGTCTTCACTCTGTAATAATAACGTACGAGGATATCTTTGTTTATAACGTTATAAAAACAATAAGTCTGGTAACTTTTGGGGTAATCGTTGGTTATCTTTTCTTTACAATACTATTTCGGTTTTTTCGCAATCAGTAAAAGATTTGTTCCTGTCTTTTCTTCTTCTGCTACATAGTGTAAAAATTTCTTCACCATAAAATCCTCGATAAATTTTGGGCGGAAAACAAATCTTCTTCCAAGAATCGGTTTCAAGAGTTGTGATGGCCATGCAGAGATCAGTAAAATATCAAACAGCCGATTTACTTGGGGAGAGATAATATCCTGTGCTTTTTCAATAGTGAAACCAGCTTTCTCAATCTTTTTTTTCCATTGTTTTTTTGGCAATAATGTTTGGCGATGAAATAACGTATTATATTTTTCAGATGTTACATCACTTAACGATTGCAAGCCAATTCTTTTGAGGAGAGGTCTATAAAATGTTGCCGCATCAACCTCATCTGTCTCGAGTGTTAAGAAAAGAATACCGCCGGGTTTGAGAACTCGATATGCTTCTTTGAGGACTTGATCTGGATTTTCAATATGTTCAAGGGTACTAATTGAAAAAATGGATGCATAACTATTATCCGCAAAGGGCAAATCTCGTGCATCGGCAAGCGTCAAATTTTTATATTTCTTGGTCTTAGCAGCCTCATATAAATCTCGTGCATTGATATCAATACCCATGTCAATTGGCTCGTCTGCAAAAGCAAGAGCAAATTCACCAAATCCACAACCGATATCAAGAATTGGTTTCTGCAAAGCAACCTTTCCGAGATGTTTTGCTTCGACAGAACGCCAAAGAGCAAGTCCCAAAGGACCAATCCGCAGATATCGTCGAAAATATGTTTCTACGTTATTTTTTTTCATGAGCTAAACCGTAAACGAAAGAGTGTCCAGAGCGCTTCTTTAACCTCTTTCCAATTTAAATTTGATTTCGTGATTTCTTTAAAATGAAAATCGATTGGCACTTCTGCAAACGTTAGTCCATTGTTATAACAAAGATACGCAATCTCAGATAGCACGATGTATCCATGTGATTTTACCTCATGAGTAGTGATAAGTTCAACTGCCTTTCTTGAATAACAACGAAATCCATCGGTATAATCACTGATAGGAATCCTCAGTAATACTTTGGCAAGAGTATTGATAGAAAAGCTCATCAATTTTCTTTTAACATTCCAACCAGTAATCTTTGATTGTGGCAAATAACGCGAAGCAATAATGACGTCTGCTTTTTTGCATGCTGCAATAAGTTGCTTAATATATTTTGGGTCATGACACAAATCAGCATCCATCTCAATAAAATATTTTATCTGTTTATTTTTCAAGCCGTACGTAAAGCCTGCAATAACGGCCGATCCTCGACCTGCCTTTTTTTCTCGAATAACAACGATTATTCTTTTGTCTGTTATAAATTTCTTCTTAACCAAAGCAGCTGTGCCATCTGGTGAATTATCATCAACGATAATAATTTGTGCATCGGGAACCTTTGTTTGAATTTTGAGAATGTTTTTGATGATTCCTTGGCGTGCGTTGTAGGTTGGAATAACAATAAGCGTATCACTCATGAATTTTGATTATAGTATGCTTTCGCCATAATGTCATGTAGGTCTTTGCCATTTCTTCCCATATTTGTTTACTAACCCAAGCGTACGCTTTTTCTACAAGTTTTTTTTCTTCCTCTGGATGCTCTATATAATAACGTACTTTTTCTGCTAATACATTTTCATTTTCTGCAACAACAATCCATTTGGCAAATGGCGCCATCATGAGATAATCCTTCTTCACTGGATTGTCATACAGAGCAAAGACTAATCGTTTTGCTGCGAATGCTTCAAGGATTGCAAGATACCGAGAGACAAAAGCAAAATGATATTTTTTAAAATATTTCTCTGGATCTTTTTGAAATCCAAGAACATTTACTTTCTTATCAATTGCCTTTCTTAACTTTCCATCGCCAATTACTCCCAAATCAAACTTTGGATATTTCTTCTTTAGCAGCTCAAACGCTTTTACATAGGTTAAAATCCCTGTTTGTTCGTCAAGTCGTCCTATAAAAACAGCAGATTCTTTTTGAACTCCTATATTGTCATTCCCGCGAAGGCGGGAATCCAGAGAACGTGGATCCCCGATCAGGTCGGGGATGACATTACTTTTTGCAGCCACTGCACCGTAACTAACAAATGTCGGCTCCGTCCCATACCACTTCTTAATAAAATCCCCAATGCAAATATTTCCCCAGGATAATTTTTCTGAAAGTTTTCTGACAAAGATAGCCTTTTTTTTAATTGGAAAACTCTCATAGCCATGAAAGGTTGTAAAAATTGGTTTCTGGGGAAAGAGAAATCTGAACGGAAGATACCAAAAGAAAACGTCATGGCAGTGGACAATGTCTGCTTCTTGCATAAGATGCTTGTGTTGCCAAAGCCACTGCCAAATAAAAAATTTCTTCTTCTTTCCTTCTTTTTGTTGAGGAATTCTTAGGATATGAATATTGTTTATCGTCTCTAACGTTTTAGCAGATTTTTCTGGTGCTTCGGTGATAACCGTTACCTGATGTCCAAGGGCTATCAAACGTTTACTGACCTCCCACACGTGCTTTTCTACTCCACCAATCTCGGGATAAAACCTCCTGGCGAAAAAGAGAATGTTCATATCTCAAACAAATTCGTTAACTCATCTTTGACTCGTGAAACAAATTGCTTAAACTGACGAACGCTTATCCTCTGTATCTTTTTCATCTTTAAATTTTTTTCTTTTTCTTCAATAAGTTTCTCATAAAGCTTTTCAAGATAAAATGCTGTCGTCTCTACAGAAAATTTCGAGGCAGATTGACTTGCCTGATGAGAAAATTTCTTATAAATTATCTTATTGGTAATAATATGTAATACCTTTTTTGCAAATTCACCTGTATCTTTTTTTACAAGATAACCATTCTTATTACTTTCAATAACATTCTTAAAAACATCGTCATCGACGGCAACAACGGGAAGACCTGATGCAAACGCCTCTAGGATAACCATTCCCTGCGTCTCTGTTTGAGAAGCAAAAACAAACACATCGGCATCTGCATATACTTTTGGGATGGTAATATGTGCAATTTCTCCAAGGAAATAAACATCACCATTAAGATGCAACGTTTCCGCAATATTTTTAAGATTTTGTTTTTCTGGCCCATCTCCTACTATCACCAATGCAGTATTGTGATGATGTTCATGAATTAATTTGAATGTTTGAATAAGAAAATCAACAGATTTTTCTTTCCCAAGTCTACCAATATACAATAAGATTTTTTTGTCATGAGAAATTTTTGTTTTTTTTCTCAAAAAACCCTTTTCAACGTTTTTATAGTTCTCAACATCAATACCATTCGGCAAAACATTAATTGGTTTTGTTACCCCATATGAGATCAGCTCTTTTTTTACCCTTTCTGTTGGTGCAATCAAATAATCACATAAATTCCCAATGAATTTACTTGTTAATTCAATCATTCTGGGACGAATAATTTTTCCATTAAAAAAATAATGGGTATAGTGACTAAAGAGTGTATGATATGTTCCAACATAGGGAATACCTTTAGCTCTCGCTATTTGCAAACCAATAAGTGTTACACCTCCACCTGAATGTCCATGAATAATATTGAAATCTATTTTAAAAACTTGCAAAAGTGACTTCTCGGGTAATTGCAATGCCCATCTTACTTCTGGTGTATTAACAAATTTTATCGACGTTAAACGATAAATATTTTTTCTTTTATCCTTATAGCCTGGTTGTCGCGGAGCGATAATATAGATTTCGTGTCCTCTTTGCTCCAATGCTCGTGCGCATGTTTCAACAGATGTTGTTACGCCATCGCGCATTGGCAAATATGAATCAGTAAAAAATCCAATTTTCATACTTTATCTTTGTTTATCGTTCCAAATATCATATAATTATAACACAGGTGTAGCAATAATAACCTTTTACACAGCATGAAAATAACACAAAGTCAGCAAAATGATACAAAGAGTAACTCGCCAAAAATTTCTGTCGTTATTCCTGCATACAATGAAGAAAAACTTATCGAGAAGACATTACAAAGTCTCTCGCGACAAACATTTAAAAATTTTGAGATCATCGTGGTCGACAATAATTCTACCGATAAAACTGCTGCAATTGCCAAAAAATTCGGTGCGACAGTTATTCGTGAAAAAAAACAAGGAGCAGTATTTGCCTACAATACTGGTATGCAACATAGTTCTGGAAAAATTATTGCCGTTACTGATGCAGACAGTAGACCCGATCCATACTGGCTTGAAAAAATTCTTAATATATTTCAAAATAATAAAATAATAGCACTTACTGGTTCTGTCCGTATAGATAATAATTCCCCTCTTATCAGACTCATTATTGAGAGAATGTATATAGCTTTTATTCGAGGACATTTTTTGTTGAGAAAACCTCATTTATCAGGATTTAATTTTGCAGTCAGAAGAGAATTCTTTGATAAAATTGGCGGATTAAATACTGCCTATCGGATGAGCCCTGAAGTCAATTTAGGATTATGTCTTCAACCTCTAGGAGAGATTATCTTTGCAAAGGATGTCATTGTGACCACATCAACTCGAAGATGGAAAAACGGATTAATCAAAACTTTATTTGAATATATGATTGGCTATTTCTATACGGTATGGTTACGCAGACCCCCTCCTATTAAGCAAGCTGCTATCCGTATATAAGTTCTTTATAGAGAGTAATAAGTTTATCTCCTATCTTACTAATCGAATATAATTCTGACATATTTTTACTCGTTTGTGCCTCTTGATGATAAATAATTTTATCGTTATACAGTGTCTCAATTGCCTCTTGAAACTCTTGATTTTTATTACAAGAGATATAACTACCTTTATAAAGAATTTGATATTCGGGAAGATCCCGCAGTACAAGCGGCAACCCACAAGCAGCAGCTTCGATGATGATTAACCCTTGTGTTTCTTGATAGGATGGAAACAAGAAGGCATCTGCCATATTGTACAAAACAGGCATATCTTTATAAAGAATATTGCCCGTGAAGAGAAGATTAGCTGGTGGATTTTGTAGTAACTGATTTTGTGCTTTTACTTGATCATTGAGCAATTTAAAAGCGGCATTGCCACCTACCCATACAAAAAGAAAATCTGGTAAGCTTTGAGCTATAGTAACAAAAGTTTCTATGCCTTTTCTTTGTATGAGTTGACCTACACCTAAAACAACAAATTTATTATTTGCTATTTGATATTTCTCTCTTCCTTGTTGTCGTAATGTTTCATCTCTTCTAAAAACTTGTGTATTTATAGGATTTGGAAGTACTTCAATTTTTTTGGTGACTCCTAACTTTTGCAAGTCATCTTTTGTTTTTGCATTTGATGCAAGTATCAGATCTGCTTGGTTATAAAAATTACGCAAATAGAACTTAATAAATCCTTGAAATAATTTCGCGCCCTTATAGGTACCAATAGACGACTCAGATACCCAATGGGCAGAGATAACAACCGGCTTGCTCGTTAAAAGCTTATACAAAGCATAGGGACCTAAACTGTGAATATGAGTTATATCTGCTCTCTTCAGAGAATTTACAGACACGTTCACGTTTTTGCTCTTCAACAAATCAAGATTATTCAAAAAAGCAGTATAGATGCCTCCTAACTTTTCCGAGAACAACGTTGCTTCTGAAACAAGATTAACTTTCATATACTACCCATCTTAACAAAAACATTTTATGGAAACAAATTCCTCGTGTAAGCGCATGTGCGTTGCAGAACGCTACGTTCCATAGTACAATATAACTATGACAATTTCTGTAGTCATCCCTGCTTATAATGAAGAGCATTATCTCGACGCATGTTTGGAAAGTCTCATGAAGCAAGAGGTCAAACCCGATGAAATTATTCTTGTTAACAATAATTCCACTGATAAAACGGTTGCTCTTGCCAAAAAATATCCTATCAGAATAATTAATGAAAAAAAACAAGGCACGACACACGCACGTAATAAAGGCTTTAATGAGGCACAGTATGAAATCATTGCTCGCACTGATGCTGATACAATTCTTCCTGCCGATTGGATAAAAAAAATTAAAGAAAACTTTCAAGATCCAAAACTTATTGCCTTATCAGGACCTGCACATTTTTATGACCTTCCAGAAGTTGTCCAAAGCGCCAATAAATGGACAACAGAAGCATTTTTTTCTTATATCCGACTTATTAAACAAATTATGAGGCATGACTGCCTCTATGGACCCAATATGGCACTTCGGAAAAATGCTTGGGAACAAATAAAAAATGACGTTTGTCTTGACGATCGCGAAGTACATGAAGATATCGATCTGGCAATGCATTTAGCACATGTAGGGAAGATTACCTTTGATTATACCTTTGTCGTAGAATCATCTTTTCGACGTTGGAAAAAAATAGATTCTTATTTTGATTATACAAATCGAATGGTAAAATCAATCAGAAAACATAGAAAAATTTCAATGAAACCAAAAGGCATTCGATCAGTAAAGAAATTTTTATCGAAAGCATTGTTTGAAGAACAAGAATAAAACTGTGGATCCAAGTGGGCTCGAACCACTGACCTTTGCAATGTGAATGCAACGCTCTACCAACTGAGCTATGGATCCAATCCACTTATCTTACCAAAAACAGCCGTCGTTGACAAATAGGCTCTCCAATTGAGATAATCAAAGTCATGGAAATCCTCCGAAAAATCTATTTCTTCTTTCTTGACACCATGCAAACCATACTTCTGGCGGCATCGATTTTCCTTGTCATTTATATCTTTCTTTTCCGTCCGTTTCAAGTCAGTGGTGAATCCATGTTCCCAACTTTTAAAAATAAAGAATACATCCTCACTAATCTCATCAGTCTTCGCTTTGAAGACCCCAAGAGAGGCGATGTGATCGTCTTTAAGGCACCAACTGACCAAGAAAAGGATTTTATCAAACGGATTATCGGAACCCCGGGTGACACTGTCTCTCTGAAAGAAGGGTTTGTCTATCTCAACGGCAAAAAATCCAATGAAAGTGCATATCTCCATAGCGATGTCAGAACCTATGGAGGCAGCTTCTTGAAAGAAGGACAGCCTGTTACGGTACCGCAAGATGAATATTTGGTAATGGGAGATAATCGTCCGTATAGTTCAGATTCTCGTGAATGGGGTCTTCTTCAAAAAAAGGCGATCATTGGAAGGTCGTTCTTCGTCTACTGGCCAGTTACCACCATGCGAGCTGTAAAAAATCCATTTCCTAGCAAATAATTTTTTATCCGGTGAGGGCTTTGTGGATAGCGTTGATTTTTTGTGAGGTCTCTTCAGGAGAACCTTTTACTTCAATCACAACTCGCGCGCTTCTTTGAGATTGGACAATTCTTACCAGATCGGCAATCAACTTCTCTTGAATCTCCTTTGCCATTTGATCTTGTTCAGGGATATATAAGTGATCTTTGACCGATAATGGCTCTCGCTTCTGCACATCGCCTTTTACTTTTCTTGTATAATCCTCTGTCTGACGAACGGTGTAATTCTCTCGCAAGATCGTTTTGAAGACATCAAGCATCAATTTAGGATCACCCAACGAAAGAAGTGGCCTAACATGTCCTTCAGTAATCACTCCCGCGACAAGTGCGTCTTTAATAGCATCTGGTAAAGAAAGGAGTCGTATAGTGTTTGAAACCGTTGGGACGCTTTTCCCAACTCGTTTTGCCACTTCTGTCGTTCCAAGACCAAATTCATCGATAAGTCGGCGATACGCCAATGCTTTCTCAATAGGATTAAGATCTTCTCGCTGCACGTTCTCAACAATAGACATTTCAAGCATGCCTTGTGGTGTCGTGTCTTTCACAACAACGGGAACCTTATCAAGCCCAAGCACTTTGGCTGCACGCCACCTGCGCTCTCCTGCGATAATTTGATATCCTGCTGGAGTCCTCGCGACAACAATCGGCTCAAGGATGCCCTGTTCACGGATCGATTCAACAAGATCAGTTAACGAATCGGGAGTAATAACACCACGGGGTTGGAGTGGGTTAGATTGCAATTGAGCTGTTTCTAGCTCGTATATGTTATCGATTACCTGATTATCCATTGATGAGTTCTATGACTTGTTTCCCTTTTTTAGTTTTAAAGTTGACCGTTCCTTCTTGCAACGCAAATAAGGTAAAATCGCGACCCATCGAGACACCGTCCCCCGGGAAAAACTTTGAACCGGCTTGACGAACGATAATACTGCCAGCCTGTGCTTTCTGTCCAGCATAGAGTTTCACGCCACGGCGCTTGGCTCTTGAGTCTCGATTACCTTTTACTGATCCCTGTGCTTTTGTATGTGCCATAGTAGGTTTTGCCTTTCGTGAAAATTTAGTTAATAATACTTGACCTTTTAACAGTTGTCAAGCTTTTTCTTCTTTTGGTTTTTTTTCTCCTTTTGCAGCAATTGTTTCGATGCGTACCCGTGTCAGGTGTTGTCTGTGACCGATTACTTTTCGATATCGTGCCTTTGCTTTAAACTTGGCGACACGGATTTTGTCTCCTTTTATCTGATCAACAACCTTTGCTGTTACGACAACATCATCAAGCTGTGGCTGACCGATTTTGACAGTACCATCTGCTACATAAAGAAGCACGTTGTCAAAATTGACCGATTCTCCAGCCTGTACTGCTAATTTTTCAAGATCAACAGTCTGTCCTTCAGTTACTTTATATTGCTTGCCACCTGATGCGAATACTGCGTATTTCATACGATCTAACAATTATACCAAACTATTCAACGAATTTCCAGCACGTGTTTGGTTTTCTGTGAAGTGCTCAGTGATGAAAGAATTCCTAAAAAAATACAGTTAGCAAGAAGAGAGCTGCCTCCAAAAGAAACAAAAGGCAACGTAACGCCAACAATAGGCAGCAAACCAACATTCATCCCGATATTAACAAATCCCTGAATCAGAAAAAATCCAAAACAACATGCAGCAAACACCTTACTAAATTGATCGTCTGCATGACGAAAGATCTGATAGACTCGGTAACAAAGATAGACAAACGTCAAGATAATAACAGTCGCACCCAAAAAACCAAGTTCTTCAGAAATGGTTGCAAAGATAAAATCAGTATGCCGCTCGGGAAGAAAACGTAGCAACGACTGCGTTCCCTGAAACCAACCCTTACCGATAAACGCTCCTGATCCAACAGCAATCATTGCTTGGATGCTATTATATGAAGTGCCCAAAGGATCGGTACTGGGATGTAAAAAGGTCAACACCCGTTGCCTTTGATACGCATGAAGCATTGTCCAAATGAAAGGCAACGCAAGAACGAATGGCAACGATGCAAGCCCAAACCAATACAGAGGAAAACCCATGACAACAAGAACAAAAAGTGCAACAAGCGCATAGATCAAAGCACTTCCAAGATCAGGTTGTAAATAAATAAGCAAAAGAATGGGAAGTAGACAAGCAAGTGCAACAAGAAATGTTTTTTTCCTCGAATGATTTGTCTCAACAAGAAAAGAAGAAAAACAAATTGCCAAAAAAGGTTTGAGGATTTCTGAAAACTGTAATCGAATACCAAAGACATCAATCCAACGTACTGCCCCACGACTTTCAATACCAATCAGAAAAACGACTGAGAGTAAAATCAATGCGGTACTATAGAGGGGCAGTTTTATTTGTTTTAAAAAATCAATATTGATACGAGAAAAAATAAAAAAAGCGAGTGCGCCAATCACGAGTGACATAAGTTGGCTTCTGAAATAGCTGGTATTGATTGAAAACAACGTTGTCAAACTAATGATAGTTAGAATAACAACCGGCGCCACAAGCAACCAGTCAATGCGAAGACGTGTTTTCATTGTAGTCGTTTTATTTGAAATGTTCCCTTGGATAAGGATGCAACGAGCGCGTTCTTTTTAATATATGCTTCATGTTCCACCGGCCAATCTTCAAGTATTACGTCAACCTTCTCGTCAAGTTTGGTTTCTAACTTTTTGCGTTCTTCTTGAATTAATCTCACAATATCACGAGCCTCGCCTAATGCTTTAAGTTCTGGAGTCATGGTCGTCGTATCAAGTGTTACCGCAAACTCTCCCACTTTTTCCTCAATCTTTTGTACGTTCACTTCATCTGTAATTAAATTTTTAAGATCGTCTGACAATAATTGAGGTGCTGCAATCGCTAACGATGCCAATGGCTGACGAACTTTAATCTGTGCTTCCTTTCGTTGCGACAATGCTACTTCAACTATCTTTCTCACAACCTTCATATCTTCAATTAATTGTGGCTTGCCCGCCGTAGCGCGAACGAAGGGTGGCCACTCTGCCAAATGCACTGACTCCTCACCGGTAAGATTGGTATAGATTGCTTCCGAGATAAATGGAGTAATGGGAGCAAGCAGTTTACAGAGTGTTGTGAGAACAGTATATGTTGTCTCATAAAATGCTTCCTTATCCTGCTTATCATCAGCGCTTGGACCAACACGATCACGACTTCGTCTGATATACCATGTTGAAAAATCAGTAACAAAGGCCTTTATCGAATTAATTGCTGCAACAGTGTCGTATCCATCCAAACTCTTCGTAACATCAACAGTCAAATTATTAAGAAGTAATAAAATCCATTCGTCCAAAACGTTCTCTTTTTTGCCCTCTGTCTGCGGCGATTTATTTTCCCATTTATCAAGATTCGCATAGGTAACAAAAAAGTTATAGACATTCCAAAGAATCAACATCGTTCCCCGTACTTGTTGTTTGTAATGATCTTCTGAAATAAGAATGTCCTCGCCATTCATCACAGGGCTGCCAAGGAGATATAACCGAAGCGCGTCACCACCATATTTCTGCAACATTTCTTTGGGGTCTGGATAATTTTTGAAATTCTTACTCATTTTCCGGCCATCGGTGCCCAGAATCACTCCTTCAACGAGAACATTTCGGGCAAGCATGTTTTGCCCATCACTGCGTACTGCCAAAATATTTGCGATCACATGTAAGACGTAAAACCATGCACGGATTTGTCCGGTATACTCAGCAATAAAATCTGGAGGATAAAAACTGTCTAACTTTTGCTGCTCCCCAAAGGGATAGTGCCGCTCGGCAAATGACGCAGAACCTGCTTCAATCCAACTATCAAGAACTTCAGGTACTCTTCGGACTTCCTCACCACATTTTTGGCAAACAATAGTAACCTCATCAATGTCTGGTTTGTGTAGATTGGAAATCTTCTTGCCTGACTTTTCTTCCAGTTCTTTGATTGAACCTGGAACAAAACGCTCACCGCATTCGCATTCCCAGACAGGGACAGGACTTCCCCAGTAACGATTGCGGGAGATATTCCAGTCAGGCGCGTTCTCGAGACTTTTGAGGAATCTTCCGTGTTTGAAATGTTTGGGGAACCAATTTACCATTTCATTGGTTTGTTTCATTTTCTCTTTTAGATCCTGGACATTGACGTACCACGCATTGATTGGGGCATAGTAGAGACGCGTACGACATCGCCAACATAGTGGCACTTTGTGTGGCAACTCCTCTGCTTTATAGATAAGTCCTCGCTGCGCCAAATCTTCTTCAACCGCTTTATTCGCTTTAAGATAATACATACCGCCGAATTTCGGTACATCCTTTTTGATGATGCCTTCTTCATCCAAATGTGTCTCAATATGAATATGTTGCTCTTGCATGACTTTCAAATCTTCTTCACCATACGCAGCAATCGTGACAACACCTGTTCCCTCATCTGCAGTGACAAAATCTCCAGCAATAATTTCAAATGCTTTTTCTCCTGATGCGATTGGGTAGTAGTCGTAATGAGGGACAAATTTCTTGCCAACGAGCTCTGAACCTTGAAACTCCTCAACAGCCTCATACGTTGGTTCAGAGTGTAACATCGCGAGTGTTGTTTTTGCCAAGATATAATATTCGTCGCCTTGTTTGACTTTGACATAGGTAAACTTCGGATTGACTGCCAAAGCAGGTGTCACGATCTTATTCCATGGTGTTGTAGACCAGGCAAGAATGTAGGTATTTTTTTCGTCTGCCAATTGATATTTGTAGGTCGTTGCTGCATCGACAAGTTCCTTATAGTTATCTGCGTCCATCGCAACTTCAAAATTTGAGATTGGTGTCGCACAATGTGGACAATAGAGTGAAACTTTGAGGCCTTTATAGATAAAACCTTTCTCATACATTTGCTTGAAAACCCACATGACTGATTCCATATAAGGAAGATCCCATGTCTTGTAGGCATTTTTGAAATCAACCCATCGACCGACATGATCGATATACCATTCCCATTCGTCTGAGACCTGATTGACATAGTGGAGACAGCGGTCAATAAATTTCTTGATACCAATGACGTCTTCAATATCTTTTTTTCGTTTGATAGCGAGTTCTCCTTCTACTTTGTTCTCAATCGGAAGCCCATGCCCATCCCATCCCCAGACACGGCGGACTCGGTACCCTTTCATAGTAAAGTAACGACCAAAAAGATCCTTTGGGAGACTTGAGAGAAGTGATCCATAATGAGGCATGCCAGTCACAAAGGGTGGACCATCAAGAAATGTCCATTCACCATGCGGAGCATCCTTTTCAACTGACTTTTCAAAAATCTGATTTTCTTTCCAGTATTTGAGAATTTCCTCCTCCAGTTCTGGAAAATTGATTTTGGGAGAAACAGGCTTAAACATAACTTTAATTTTAGTTGAAACGCGAACTTAATTCAAGAGAAGTAAAGATGAAGAATTTATTTCAGTCCAGTTATACCGACAGCTGGAGCTGCTGCTTGACAAACAAGACCAGTTTTTCCGTCTGCAGAAGACCAGACTATCCATGCTGTCGTCGCACATACAGCACCTGTACCAGTCA
>Ga0209515_10007014_pt1 | contig 13736 bp, 15 predicted proteins | sample Subgroupgradi54m_FD_187454 | JGI IMG/M metagenome (GOLD analysis project Ga0209515, IMG submission 187454) | Subsurface groundwater microbial communities from S. Glens Falls, New York, USA - GMW60B uncontaminated upgradient, 5.4 m (SPAdes)... ...
TCAGGAGGAAGTTCACCAGTTGTTCTGATGTGGTTCATTTGGAGGAGGAGAGCATGGAGACGATGGAGGTCGGCAGTGGAGACCGCGGTGTTGTCTTTGAGTTGGGCTTTGAGTTCGCCCGCGTCATTAAAGGTGATGCCGTAGGGACGCAAAAGATCCCGTGTTTGGTTAAACAGGTTGCGCTCGTATGAGGCGACGCGGGGGGCAAGGTCGTGACGGGAGATATGGGAGATGGCGTCGGGTGAGGGGTGGTGAGGGGTTTCGGGCATATAGGGAGGCTCAACCTCCGGTAGTAATCTGCCGGAGGTTGAGCCTCTGTGGTGTTCGACCTCCAACGTCGACGTTGGAGGTCGAACAGTTGGATGGTGAGAAGTGAGGACACACCCTCACCTAAGTTTTACGTCCTCTAGGGTATCCCTGTCTCACACGGTTCGACATCGGGATACTCGCCCTCATGCCTTCGGGAATGAAGCAGTTCATTCCCTCACGCAATCGGGCTCCTCGAGGGAGAGGACAGATTATGTTTCTTTTTAATCACGGAAACGGCGTCAAGATATTTTTGCACGCGTAGGGGGCGCCAGGGGAGTTTTTTCCACGGGATCCAATAGATCCATCGTGGCACCCATTGCGAAATCCCCTGCTTTCGCCTCTGCATCACCATCAATGTCTCGGGAACCCAAACACCCGTCTTGCCACGCTCAAGCATCGTAAGCCATAAATCCCAATCTTGCAAACGTGTCAGCGTCTCGTCAAACCCCGGAAAATCGACTGCGCGTATCAATGAAAAGGTGGGAATGCACGGCATGCGGCGCAAGCGATCCGCGTCAAACGGCCACAAACGAAACAATTTGAATCCGTGGCGGAACGAGGAGTAAGCGTATGATGCGTCTGGATGCTCTGCAAGTGCACCAAGTAATTTTTGAAAAGTATCAGGCCGAAGCACCAAGTCAGAATCTAAAAATAAAAGAAATTCACCACGCGCCGCCGTGCGTCCGCGATTTCGTGTGGGATTCGAGCCACGATGTTCTTCGGCCATAAGGGTGATACGATCGGTAAACGGGATGCATTTTTTAATCGTGTGATCCGTCGAACCATCGTCAACCACGATCACTTCATAGTCAGTCATGGTTTGTGCAAAAACGGAAAATAGGCACGCGGCGATCGTGTCCTCACTGTTCCATGTAGGTATGATGATTGAGAGTTTAGGATTTTCCGCCATAGATTTTCATAAGTTCTCTGCGACGTGACGCGCACGTGAACATTTCAGACACTCGTACGCGTGCGGCATTACCCAATTCCTCCGCTTTTTTGGGATCATCAAGTAATCCACGAAGTGCGTCCGCAATCTCTGTGTCGGAACGTGGATCAACAACAAGTCCTGTTACACCATGGACGACTGCTTCAGAAACACCGCCACCACAACCTGCCACTACGGGTATACTGCGCGCCGCCGCTTCAAGAAAGACAACCCCAAAACCCTCAACATCATCCCCTTCTGAAATCGTGGGGAGCGCAAAAATGCTCGCACGACGATACCACGCGTCACGCTCTGCGTCGGTCGCATTCGAGATAATGGTCACTGCATCGTGCATATTTAATTCACGTAGGGATTGTTCAAGCACCCCGCGCTGCGGTCCGTCTCCCAAAATAACGAGTCGTAGAGATGGACGACTTCTTTGAAGTGTTGCCACGACGCGCATGAGTGCCTCATGATTTTTACGCGCCACAAGTCGCCCCACTGAAAGAATAAGACCGGCCTCGGGTGCGCGTCTGGCATCAGGCGGCGTCAGAATGCACGGCGTAATGACCGTGACTCGATGTTCCATCACACCATACTTCAAAACCAACCCTTTAGTGAATTCGCTGTTTGCAATTATCATTTTCGCACGTGCCAAAATGACGGAAGCCCACCATCGTTTCCACGGCGAGCGATGTGCCCGTGCCACATCAAGTCCATGCACGAATACAAAAAAAGGTGTCCGAAAAAATAAATGGAAAGTGAGCGCAACATATCCCATGGGCAAAAGATGACTAACGGCAATTTGGGAAATACCCTGACGATGCATTTCGCGCCACGTTTGAAACACAGCGGGTAACCACTGCGGCCACAGATATCGCGACCTGCGGGGAACGTACACGGAAACATCGGGCAGACAATCGTGGAGCGCCTGCAAATATGATGCAACACCACCGCGCATCGGCGGATACTCCAATGTTAAAAGCAGAGTGCGGTGGTTCATAATTCAGGCGTTTCGAGGAGTGATGGTTTTGAGGCGGTGAAAATCGTCCGTAAAAAAAGTATTTCTTCTTTGCTCACCATGCGTGTAGTTATCGCGATAATGATGTAGGTTGCGGCGCCGATGAGTACCGAAAATCCCACGGCAACCTTCGATACTATGAAGAAAAGCACCACCGCCATCACGAGGCTCGCGATACTGACTTTAAAAAAAGTGCCGCCCAACCATCGCCATGAAAAAGGAATGACGGCGCGCACAGCATGGAGATCAAGAAAAAAGAGCGCGACATTTGCAATCAAAAAAGCGGTGCCGGCACCGAGCACGCCGAAAAACGGAATCAAAGCAAGGTTAAGTGCGATGTTGAGTCCTGTGATAATGCCGCGGTTAGTTGAGTTACGGCGTTCACGATCGGCCGCATTCAAAAAATAACCGGTCGGAAAAGTGGCAAAAAGAAACGGCAAGCCGAGCGTCATCAATCGAAACGTTGGAATAATGGCGCGATACGCAGGCCACACAGATTCAACAAGCGGCCCAGAAAGAATGAAGAGGCCGACCGTGAGCGGAATTACGATGAGCATCAAGTATCCCAGTGCGCGTACAAAAAGTCGTTCGAGTTCAAGGTGGCTTGTTTTGTAATAATGACTCATGGCCGGATAGAGTGATGCGACAAAGGCACCCGGAATGAGCACCTGAAGGGCGGTCGTGATTTTTGCGGGGATACTGTACAAACCCACCGCGCTCGTACCCACGAGGTAGCCAAGTATGATGGTGTCGGCGGCGTTGTAGAGCCGCACGAAAATACCGGCGATGGCAAACGCGGGAAGTAACCCCACAAGAGATCCCCATGTTTCGCGACCAAAACGCGGTGCGAGGTGCATACCATATCTGAAGCGTACCACGAGTAACGCCGACAGACACACGAGACCCGAAACAATCGCAAGTGCCGCAGCCGCAAAAATCGCACTGCGCGAAATGGTGAGTAACGCCGCACCGCAGACAAAGAGCACAATGTGGAATGTCAGCATGGCCATTGATTCGTAAGAGACATTTTGACGCGCACGCAGAACGCTCCAAAAAGTCAAAGAGAAAGAATCAAAGATCATAACAGCCGCCGCAAATCCGACCACAATTATAATTGCAGTTGGCCGATGAGTGAGGATCAAAGTTGCCGCAAGAAGGAGAAGGGTGCCGAGCGCGAAAAAAATTTTAAGTCCCAGTACGTTGCGCAAAAGTCGCTCCACGCGATCAGGATCACGCGCCGCTTCGCGCGTCAAAAGTGGTGCCAGTCCCAAATCAACACCAATTGAAAACAGGGTCGTCAGCGAGAGCGCCCACACATAGGTGCCCAACCCCTCGGGTCCCAGTTGCGCGGAAATAAACCAAAAATATAAAAAAGAGATCACCTTCTGAATCGCCAAGGTGCCCGTAAAAAGTAGGGTGTTCGCCACAATTTTCCGCGGCGTGTGATCCATATCGAGTTTCTAGTTATTAGTTATGTTGTTTACATAACCCCCTCAATTTTACGTCTCCCCCTTACCTCGCTAGGAGTGAGCAAAATGACAAAGTCCGTCCCCCCGCTTTGGCATTTTCGAACGACGACGCGAGGCAAGGAGCGAAGCGAACTTATGTTGTTTAGCATGATCGTCTAATAACTCGTTATAGTATAGCGAAAACTGAGCAAAAAATCAAAAGAGGTGGCAGAACCACCTCTTCAATAAACTCCTCGTTAGCGCTTTGCCCATTGCGGCGCCCGACGAGCTTTTTTGAGTCCGTATTTTTTGCGTTCTTTGACACGTGGATCGCGTTTCAAGAAACCGGCGCGTTTCAAACTGACGCGGAATGTCGGATTCATTTGAATGAGGGCGCGCGCAATGCCGAGACGCACCGCTTCGGCTTGGCCGCGAATGCCACCACCAACCACATGCGCCGTGATATCCACTTTGTCCGCTTGGCCGATAGTTTGAAGCGGCGCATTCACGATTGTCACAAAAGTCGCATGAGGAAAGTATGCTTTGCAATCGCGTTCGTTCACCACAATGCTTCCCGTGCCACGACGATACAACCGCACTTGTGCGATTGATTGTTTGCGACGACCGATCGAATGCAAATACTCGCGCGGGCCTGATGCAGACTCAAGAATGGGAAGCACGGCGGCGGCTTCTTCAGGTGCTTTCGCAACAACCTTACGCGGCTTTTTTTGGGAAACGGCAACAGCAGTCCCCTCCTCCTTCTTTTTGCGCGGGGCGCGTTTTGGTTTTATTGTTTCAACAACTTCTTCCATAGAAATCTTTGTTAGAGGTAGCTCAAACCTTTAGGTTTGATGCGTATCAGGTCTAAAGACCTGAGCTACGGTTTGATAATCAATCTTTTCATGCGGGCCGTGAGCAACCGATTTTTGGGTAACATATTTTTGACTGCCATCTCGAGAATCTGTGCGGGTTTTGTGGTAAATATCGTTTTCGCTTTTATTTCTTTCAAGCCTCCCAAGTAGCCGCTGTGACGATAATACATCTTTTGCTCAAGTTTTTTACCGCTAAATTTTATTTTTTTGATATTTAAAACCTCAACCGTATCTCCAATATCAATATTGGGAAGATACTGCACCTTGTGCTTGCCTTGAAGCAGACCTGCGATGGCGGACGCCAAACGTCCGAACGGTTTATCCGTCGCATCTATCACGTGAGTTTTTCTTTCGATAATGGACATAATCTACGAGGTTTAACCTCGTCGGTTAGACACGAGGTTAAACCTCGTGTTACACAAATTCGATCTGTACGACTTCGGCGGCATCACCTAGGCGGGGGCCGATTTTTGTGATGCGTGTGTAACCACCTTTGCGATCTTTATAACGCGGTCCGAGCACCTCAAGAATTTTCTTCACGGCTTGTTCAGTGTAAAAAAAGGTGTGCAATTTTCGACGCGCCGCAATATCGGACACTTTTCCCGTAGTGATTGCACGTTCAACCAAAGGCTGTACTGCTTTTGCTTTTGCGATCGTCGTACGCACCTTTTCGTATAACACAATGCTCGCGGCCAAATTCCGCAACATGGCCTCACGCGGCCCTTTCTTTTTTCCCAGCGTTTTACCGACTTTTCGATGTCGCATACGTTTAATGTTATTTTTTCTTGGTTGTTTTCTTAGTTCCGGGTTTGCGGCCGCGCTTCTGTTTTTCATCATCCGTGCCTTCTTCACGTACCTCTTCGGTTTCTACAGGGATTTCGGTGACTTCCTCGGTTTCTTCCGGCAACGTTTCTTCGGTTCCTTCTTCTGCGGCGGATTCGTCGGTTGCCGCCGGTAGTACTTCCTTTTCTCCGAGAAGCAATGAGAAATAATTGAGCAACACTTTCGCCGCTTCAGTTATCGCTTCGCGCGGGGTCACCGTGCCATCGGTTTCAATATTCATAACCAAACGATCATAGTTCGTGATCTCGCCCACACGCGCGTTTTCGACGCGATATCCGACGTTACGAATGGGTGAAAAAAGCGCATCAATCATGATCACCCCGATTTCGTTCGGCCGTTCGCGTCGTTCCTCGGTGGGAACATACCCGCGCCCGCGCTCAACCGTGATTTCCATTTCAAATTCGGCTTTTTTGTCGGTGAGTGTGGCGATGTGCAAATCAGTATTCACGATTTCCACATTTGAATTTTTGGCAAAATCGCCGGCCTTCACTTTCTTTTCTCCTTTGACCGATAACTGCAATTTCACCGGCTCATCCGAATGAAGACGCAAGCGCAACAGTTTAAGATTCAAAATAATTTCAAGAACATCTTCCTTCACATTGGGAATGGTTGAAAACTCATGTTGCACGCCACGAATTTTTACCGCCGTGACCGCGGCGCCCGGAAGTGATGACAAAAGCACGCGACGCAAAGCGTTTCCCACAGTTGTTCCGTAACCGTAAAAACACGGCTCAAGAACAAGCGTAGCGTCGCCGGGACGCTCGCCGGGAATTATTTCAAACTTTGTCGGGAGGAGAATATTCTCCATACTGACGAATTCATCGACACGCATCTGCATGATGTCCGAAGTAACAAAATGCCCGCCTTCGGGATGATACAAACTGTGTCCATGAATTAACGAGAGTAAAATTCGATAATGAGTTTTGGATCAAACGCCGTGTGCAGATCGTCGCCTTCCGGTGCCGCAACCATTTTTCCTTCAAATGCATCAGGAGTTACCATGAGCCATGGCGGGATTGTTGTCTTACCGGCACGGGCCGTAAATTGCACATACAATGGTGATGCGCGACGATTTTCTTTCAAGGTGACTGTTTCACCCGCGCGGACGGCATACGAAGGAATGTTCACTGCTTTTCCGTTTACTTTGAAATGTCCGTGATTCACCATCTGTCGTGCTTGGCGGCGCGACGTGGCAAATCCCATACGAAAAACCACATTGTCAAGTCGTGTCTCAAGAGCGCGAATCAAAAAAATGCTGGTGTCGCCATGCGCCTGTGTCGCCTTGTCAAAATATTTTCGAAATTGGCGTTCAAGAAGACCGTAGGTCAGCTTTGCCCGTTGCTTTTCACGAAATTGCTGGCCATAGGGCGTGGAGCGACTGCGCGAGTTTGGTCCATGCACACCCGGCGGATAATTACGCCGCGTGAGAGCACATTTTGGTGACGAACAACGATCACCTTTGATATGCAGGTGCATGCCTTCACGGCGTTCATGTTTTTCTTTTAATACTATTTTGGCCATATGTTGAGATCATATAAAAACGTAATCTGCTTGCGCTTCATTGCGATCCTCGTTCGGCGTACGTCCGTGTACGCCTCACCTCGCTAGGAGTGAGCGAAGTCACAAAGTCCGTAGACTTTGGGACTTCCGAACGAGGACGCGAGGCAAGGAGCGAAGCGACGCCACCTCGCTAGGAGTGAGCGAAGTCACAAAGCCGGAGCTTTGGGACTTCCGAACGAGGACGCGAGGCAACGAGCGCTTGTTTCACTTCCGCGCGAAGTTACCACGGTTCTCATGGAAGCCGCGGCGCATCTCCCTCTACGCTAAAGCTTCGAGGGACAAGTCATCGTTTTTCTACAATCTCATGTTATATTATACGCGACGAGGACGCGGACGACGGCAACCATTATGAGGAATCGGTGTTATATCTTTAATTGAAGTGACGACGAAACCTTGGGCATTAAGTGCGCGCACGGCGGCTTCGCGTCCGGATCCGACACCCTTGACAAACACGAGCACTTCGCGCAGTCCCATGGGACGCACCTTGTCCGCCAATTCACGAATCACTTGCGTTGCTGCGTACGGCGTGGCTTTTTTTGGTCCCTTGAAACCCATGTGACCTGCCGATGACCATGCAAGCACATTGCCATGCGGATCGGTAAGCGTCACCATCGTATTATTATAGGTAGCCTGAACATAGGCGCGTCCTTGACTCACTTGTTTCATGGCCTTTTTCGCCTTTTTGGGCGCCATCTTTTTCTTATCGGTGGCACCTTCAGCGGCCTTTGGTTCAGTTTTTATTACTTCATCATTCATACCATCGAGCTTATAGCTTATAGCTTTCTAGCTTACTAGGGTAAAGAGTCCTCTTGTCATCTAGCAAGCTAGATTATGTCTTTTCCAGTTTGCGCTTACCGCTTCCCATGGTGCGACGAACATTGCCGCGTACGGTGCGGGAATTGGTTTTGGTGCGACCTCCACGAACCGGCAAGCCTTTTGCATGGCGCGCTCCGCGATAGGAACCGATATCTTTCAAACGCTTGATATGTGAAGTGACATCGCGGCGCAATTCACCCTCCACTTTGAAATTCTTTTCAATATACTCACGTAAGCGATTCGCATCGGCGTCAGATAAGTCTTTCGTGCGCACATTCGGATCAACGTGGGTTGCCGCAAGCACTTCACGCGCGCGCGTAATGCCAACACCATAAATATATTGAAGGGCGATTTCAACTTTTTTTTGCGGTGGTAATGTTATACCTGCGATACGAGCCATACTTCTTTGAACACCTGACAATTGACATTTGACCCTTGACCGCGTAGTCAGGTGTCAGATGTTAGATGTTAGATGTTACATTAACCTTGACGTTGCTTGTGCTTGGGATTCTTACAGATGACAAAAATGCGACGGTGACGACGCACGGTCTGACAATCACGACAAATCGGTTTTACGGAAGCGCGTACTTTCATGTGAGCTTGCTCGCTTGTTAGGAGTGAAATCAAAATCTATACACAATTCTTCCTTTAGTAAGATCGTAGGGCGACATTTCAATTTTCACGTGATCGCCGGGCAAAAGACGGATTTTATTCATCCGCATTTTTCCGGAAAGATGTCCGGTGATCATTTGATCATTTTCAAGACGAATCTTAAAAAGTGCCGCTGGCAGAAGTTCTTCCACCGCCCCCCTCATCTCGATAAATGACTTGCTGGTTGAGCCTTCCTTGTTTTTCATTAAAGATTAACTAAATAGGACTTACGCATTTGGATGAGATGTGCGTCAAAATCGAGAAACGGAGTGAGGCGTACTCAACGTACGTTGAACGAGTATCGCAGATTTTGGCGCGCAGATCGCCAAATGCGTAAGTCCTACCAAAAAAATAAAGCGCCTTAAGTGCCACTATAATATAGGAGTTTGATAATCGTGTCAAATCGTGTCGGCACCAGTATGCGGGAAAAGCACTACATCGTCAACTGTGGAAAACATAATTGGCTTATTTTAGTCAACAACTGCCTTGATGCGACGGATACCGGCGGCTACTGCCTCTTCCTTTTGAATCTTGAACGATCCGATCTCGCCTGTGTGCGCTACATGCGGCCCGCCGCAGATTTCTTTCGAGAAAAATCCGCGCGTATCATCGCCGACAAAGTAGACTTTTATTTTGCCACCGAGTTGCGCGTACTTGTCTTCAAAAATACCGATGGCACCACGCTCATTTGCTTCATCCGTATCAAGTACCTCAAAATGCACCGGTAAATCTTTTTTAATTTGCTCGTTCACGATTTCTTCGACGCGTTTAATTTCTTCCGGCGTCATTTTTTGCGTGTGAGAAAAATCAAAACGCAAACGTTCAGCGGTGATGTTTGAACCTTTTTGTCCCACATGAGTACCAAGCACCGTGCGGAGTGCCTGATGAAGCAAATGAGTTGCCGTATGTCCATGAATTACTTTTTCGGAGTGATCCGCAAGGCCACCAGAAAATTTTTGTCCCGCCGCCGCGCGAGATAACTCTTGATGTCCTTCAAACGCTTTTCTAAATCCGACCATATCAATCTCCGGCACTTTGTCTTGAATCACTTCAAGAGGAAGTCCGAAACTTTGATACAGATCAAATGTGTTTTGTGCAGAAAGTTTACCGTCAGTTTCTTTTATTATTTTTTCAAGTTCATGCAATCCGTCGCGCATGGTTTCCTGAAACTTCGCCTCTTCTTTTTCGAGCGTGGTGATTATTTTTTCTTTGTTATGAATCAATTCCGGATAGGCATCAGCGTAAGTCTCAATGATGGTACGCGCAATATCTGCCGTAAACATTCCGGTGCATCCCAGCTCGCTCCCCTGCACAATGGCGCGACGAATCAGTCGGCGCACAATATAGCCCTGATCTTTATTCGACGGAACCACGCCAAAATCATCACCCAAAACAAACGTTGCGGCGCGCACATGATCGGCTATAATGCGAAATGATCGCAACAACTTGGCGTCTTCAGATGACTCTTGTGTGGTTGGATATTTTTTATTTGAAATTTTTTCCAGTTTTTGGATAATCGAATATAAAACATCAATACGAAACATATCAGGATCGTTACCACACGCTGCAACCATCCGTTCAAGTCCGCCGCCAAAATCAACGTTCGGTTTTGCCAATTTTTTAAAACCGGTTTCCGTTTTTTGATACTGCATGAACACGTTGTTTCCGATTTCCATGAACCGCCCGCAATCGCAATTCACGTGACATGGTTTATCTCGCCATGGCGAATACTCGTGATGTTGACGTTCAACACCGAAATCCCAAAACATTTCCGAGTCCGGACCACCCGGTTCCCCGACAGGCATCTTGTTTGGTACACCCGCGCGCGACCACCAATTTTTCGTTTCATCATAATAAAAAATGCGCCCGTTACCCATGCCGTTTGTTTCAGCAAAGTCAACCGCTTCCGCTTCAATACCGACTTTTTTAAACATGGTTTGCCACAACGAAACCGCTTCATCGTCGCGCGGAATACCAATCTGTTCATTGCCGCGGAATACGGTAATGAACAAGTGATGTGGATCGAGACCCAACTCTTCCGTCAAAAATTGAAACATCCAAGAAATTTGCTCGGTTTTAAAATACGCGCCGAGCGACCAATTGCCGAGCATCTCAAAAAAAGTGGTGTGGCGATTGTCTCCCACTTCATCGATGTCTTGCGATCGAAAACATTTTTGCGAATCGGCGATGAGATTACCGCGCGGATGAACCTCGCCCAAAAGATACGGCACCATGGGTTGCATACCCGAGCCAGTAAAAAGCGTTGTCGGATCATTTTCCGGAATCAAAGACGCCGACGGGATAATCGTATGCCCGCGGTCTTTGAAAAATTGAAGAAATTTTTGGCGAATCTCTGAACTCGTCACAACGTAAATCTTAAATCTTTAATCTTAAATCTCAATTTCTGAACTGGTCACAGTGTTAATCTTAAATCTTAAATCTTAAATCTTTAATCTTACACAATAACTCCCCCGCCCAAGCACACCTCACCGTCATAAAAAACTGCAAACTGACCGGGGGCCGGCGCGCGCAATGGCTCGCGGGCACGAAAAATGAAATGATACTGTTTTGGCCGATCGGCCAATTTAGTATCACTCGGCACGCGTTCAAAAAAACCGGAAACAAGAGCACTTCGATAACGAATACGTACGGCGCACTCAAACGGATATTCCGAGGATATGTCCGAAATCCAATGAACATCGGTCACTCTCAATTCATTTCGATAGAGTGCAGGATCATTTTCATCTCCGACAACAAGCGCATTCACCTCTGTCTTCTTTTCTACCACAAAGTACGGCGTTCCGCCACCGCCGCCGAAACCGTGGCGCTGACCGATCGTAAACGGCGCCAGTCCTTGATGATCGCCCAGATGCACCCCCGTTGTCGTAAAAATCGGCCCGGGTTTCATCACAATCGCCTGCGACAAAAAAGTCGGCATGCTCACTTTGCCAATAAAACAAAGTCCGCGCGTCGAGCGTTTGTCGGCCGTTGGCAAACCATACTTCCGCGCCATGGCGCGTACTTCGGTCTTCGTGTACTCCCCTATCGGAAAAAGCGTATGCGCCAAATCATCTTGCGTGACCCGATGTAAAAAATATGATTGATCTTTTTCGTGATCTTTTCCGACACATAATTGCCATGCAACCATGTCATTGCGAGGAGTCGCACGACTTGTGGTGAGCGCAGCGAATCCACGAAGCAATCCCGAAGCAATCTTTTCTTCACGGGATTGCTTCGCTACGCTCGCTACGCTCGCAATGACAGTGCTTTGGTTTCTTTTCCTCACATGATGTCCGGTCGCGATAAAATCACACCCCAACTTTTGCGCCGCGCGCCATAACAGAGGAAACTTCACTTTATCATTGCAGAGCACATCCGGATTCGGCGTGCGTCCGGATTCGTATTCCGAAAAAAGATATGACGCAACTTCGGCACGATATTCATTTTCAAAATCAAATGTCAAAAAAGGAATGTTGAGTTTCGCCGCAACGCGCAAAGCATCCCGACGTTCATCTTTCCACGCACAGTGACCGGTCGCGTTTTTTGATTCCCCCCACACTTTCATAAACCCTGCGATCACCTCATACCCTTCTTTTTGTAACAAAAAAGCGGCAAGTGCCGAATCAACACCCCCCGAGAGCGCAAGGAGTACTTTTTTACCGTTTGACATAACGGCACAATGATAACACAAACAAAAAACCGCGGCAAGAGTACCGCAGTGATGAGCTATAAGCCTTAAGCCTTAAGCCGTAAGCTGAACCGAACTCTGTCCAGACTTATAGCTTATAGCTTATGGCTTTCGAAAGTACCACAAGAGCTCGCGCATAATCTTCTCGAAACACATACACATACACGCGATCAATTTGTTCATTATATTTTTTGAGAAGTTCTGATCTTTGTTCAATGTGTGTATATTCGAAACGATCGAGAAATCGTTCGGCCACCATAATACCCGCGCCTCCCGGGTGAAGCGTGTGTTGTTCGGCGAGCGTCCGACGAGCGCTTCGGAGAAAGTAGGGAATGTGATTTTTTTTGAGCGTTTTTATGATTGAACGATAGCGCGCTTCGCGTCGTACATCCCCGCGTTCCAAACGATAGAGAAATTTTGCGGGCTCGCGCGCCACGAGCATGCGTGACCATCTATTTTTTTGATTTTTTGCCGCGTCAAATATCTTTTCAAGAATACCCCCATCGCGCAAATCGGCGTACGCGTAGGGGTCACTCGAAATGGTCACCTCAATTTCATGATGCACAATTGCTTGCTCAACATAGTATTCAAAAAGTGCCGTGGTGCGATGAAAGTACACTTGCAAAAACATGTGGTAGCGCGCGAGCAAGAAATCTTCAAAGGCGCGCAAGCCCCCGTCGCTCACAACAAGAATCGGCTTTACGCCGACGCGTCGCGCTGAAAGACTGCGCACAAGCCACTCAAGATCGTACTCGCCATACGGCACGCCCGTGAAGTGCGAATCGCGAAGCAGATAATCCATGCGATCAACATCCAGTTCGCCCGAAATGAGGCGTCGCAAAAAAAGATGATACCCAGCGGCCTCGTCGGACGTTTTGAAAAGTTTTTTCCACGCCGCACTCGGTTGGGTTTTTTTGTGCATGAGCGAGGCGATGTCCTGCGCTTCAGTCGGGGTAAAAATATGTTCACGTGGCGATGCGAGTGTGGCGATCAGCAATACACTGTAATCTTCATGCGTTGCTTGCGTCGCGCCGTTATATGATGCAAACCATGATCGTGGCAGTTTCAATTTCCCGAGAGCGGGCATGAGTGTTTCCGACGCATGAGAAAAAGGACCATGACCGACATCATGCAAAAGTGCGGCAAGTCGAAAAATGCGCCGCAGATACGTGCGTGTTGCGGGGCGAAGTACATGAAAAACATCGCTTTGCGCATCAAGCGCGTCGAACACACGCCCCGCAAGATGCATCGCGCCAAGCGCATGACTGAAACGATCATGCACCGCACCCGGATAGACAAACGATTTCAGCCCCAACTGACGAATAAAACGCAACCGTTGTACAAACGGATGATCAATCACCTTTTTCTCGCGCTCATCAAACGAAATCGTCGCATGAATAGGATCACGCACTTCGTATTCCATATTTTTTAAAACTAAGAATCAAAAATTTTCACGTGCTCAAGGATCAAAACGCAAGGGTTCAGGAAAACTGCACTAGCGGGAGAGAACAGCCCCCAACCAAACACCCCGATTGCCGGGGCCCCACCTAACCACCCCCGCGCCCTCGGAGCCAAAGCTACCGAGGAAGAGGAAGATGCC
>Ga0209515_10007016_pt1 | contig 13735 bp, 11 predicted proteins | sample Subgroupgradi54m_FD_187454 | JGI IMG/M metagenome (GOLD analysis project Ga0209515, IMG submission 187454) | Subsurface groundwater microbial communities from S. Glens Falls, New York, USA - GMW60B uncontaminated upgradient, 5.4 m (SPAdes)... ...
AACGAAATTTATGGGATTGGCTCAATGATCCCTTTCATAAACCTAAATCAAAGGCCACTCTACAGTATCAACTGGCCTTTGGCTAATTAAGACAGCAATGATATTTTTTATCTTCGTTTAACAACAGCATCAATCGCTTTTAAATCAACGAGCAAGGATTCCAGTTTATTCAAAGGCAGCATATTCGGTCCATCGGATAGGGCCTTCTTGGGATTGGGATGGACTTCCAGAAAAATCGCGTCACAGCCGGCCGCGACACCGCAACGGCTTAAAAGCGGAATAAACTCGCTGTTCCCACCAGAGGCAGTACCAAGACCACCAGGCTGCTGCACGCTGTGCGAGGCATCCAAGACAACCGGATAACCGGTCTGGCGCATAATCGAAAGCGACCGAAAATCCGTCACCAAATTATTATAACCAAAACTCGATCCGCGTTCGGTTAAAAGAATTTTTCGGTTTCCAACACTTTCAACCTTTTTTACGATCTCTTTCACATCCCACGGCGCTAAAAATTGTCCTTTTTTAATATTAATGATCTTGCCCGTTTCTCCGGCGGCTAAGAGCAAATCAGTCTGACGGCATAAAAACGCCGGGATCTGCAGAATATCCAAAACCTTCGCCGACCGAGATACATCTTCCACCGAATGAACATCGCTCAGCAAAGGAACGTTAAGTTTTTCTTTAATTTTTTCCAGAATGGCCAACGCCCGTTGTATTCCCAATCCGCGGAACGAAGAAAGTGAGGTACGATTCGCTTTGTCATAACTTGCTTTAAAAATAAAAGGAATTTTCTGCCGTCTAGTGATCCGTTGAATGGCCTCGGCGATTTTAAAAGTGATGTCTTCACCCTCCACGACACAGGGACCGGCGATCAAAACAAAAGGGGTGTTACCGCCGATGGTGATTTTTCCCAGTTGAATTTTTTTAGTCATGGCAGAATTGTCACCCCCGAATGTTTTTGTCGGGGGTCCATTTATAGCTTCGTCTAGATTCCCGACTAAAGCATTCGGGAATGACAGACTTTTAAAAATTTTTTAATCACGCTTTGTTTCTTAAAAATTCCCGAACACGAATCAAATCTGCTTCGATATCAACACTGATGGTTTGAATGTCCGTCAAAACTGTTTTGATCTTGTATCCCGCTTCCAAAACCCTCAACTGTTCAAGCTGTTCGATTTTTTCTAAACGCGATTTGGGCAGTTTAATGAAGGTCAATAAAAAATCTTTACGGTAAGCGTAAATTCCTAAATGCTGGTGGTACCCAACGCTTTTCCATCCCATCCGGTCACGGTCATGGGGAATGGGCGATCGGGAAAAATATAGCGCATTTTGATTTTGATCCACGACCACTTTCACCACACTCGGATCATTCAAATCTTCTTCCCGGCTTAAGGGTTTGATCGTGGTCGCCATCACACAACGCTCGTCATCACGCAACGCTTTAGCGAGATCATCAATCACCTTCGGCGCGATCAAAGGTTCATCGCCTTGAATGTTCACAACGATATCCACGTCCAACGATTGAACCGCCTCAGCCACGCGGTCAGATCCCGAGGGGTGATGGGCCGCGGTTAAAACAGCCTTGGCGCCAAAGGCCTTGACCTTTTCCAGAACAAGCTCGCTGTCGGAGGCGATGAGGAGATCATCGAGAAGTCTGCTTTTCTTCGCCCGTTCCCAGACATGCTGAATCATCGGCTTGCCGTTGATGTCAGCAAGAACCTTCCCTTTCAATCGAGTGGATGCGTATCTCGCGGGAATGACGCCGACGATTTTCATATCAATTCTTGAAGCGCTTCCAACAGTTCTTTGGGAGTCACGGCAACCGCTCCGACTTTCTGGACAACAATGCCCGCGGCATGATTGGCCAAATCAGCGGCTTCTTTCTTCGTTGCCCCAACGCTCAAAGCAAGAGTAAAAACCGAAATCACGGTATCTCCCGCGCCGGTGACGTCGTAAACTTCCTGGGCCCGTGTGCTGATATGCACGGGTTCTTTTCCTCTTTCAAAAAGCCGCATCCCCTCTTCTCCCAGCGTCACCAAAAGAGATTCCAAATCCAAATATTTTAACAAGGCCTGACCGGCTTGTTGAATATCTTTATCCGTCCGGAGACGATCCGTATTCACCGAAAATTTTTTGCCCGCATTCTCGGTGATCTTGATGTTTCGGATGGCATTCTCGGTTTCCTTGCGGTTGGGGGTGATCGCGGTCACGCCTTTATAAAAACTGAAGTGCTCGACCTTTGGATCGACGGTGATGATCTTCTTTTTCTGTTGGACAAGCGTGCAGACATTCGAGAGCAAAGTTGAATTAATCACTCCTTTTCCATAGTCAGAAATAATGATGGCATCGAACGAATCAATATGCTTACGAACAAAATGAATGAGGTCGCGGTTCAGTTCGTCGTCGCCAAAATCAACCGCTAACTCGCGGTCAAGTCGCAGAATCTGTTGATGATGGGCGATAATTCTCGTTTTCAAAGATGTGGGGATTTTTTTATCGGCAAAAATTCCGTCGGTTAGGATCTTTCTTTTTTTTAAATCCTTAATCAGCAGTTTCCCCTCGGGATCCTTGCCGACCCGGCCGGCCAGAGTCACTTGGGCACCGAGACTTTGCAAATTGTTAGCCACATTCGCCGCCCCGCCGGGATTGTAAACCGGAAAACCCTCTTGCAGGACAATCGGAACCGGCGCCTCGGGTGAAATGCGGGAAACACTTCCCTTAATATATTGGTCTAGAATAATATCACCCACGACCAATATTTTTTTCCCGCGGAAATTGCTAATAATGGTATGGAGTCGGCTTGACATGAGCGTGCATTCTAACATAGCCTCAAGAGTGAGTCAAATGCTTCAAAAACCTCTTGAGAATTAACAGCTTCCAGGCATTTGAAATTTATATCACAGTTGTGTGCCAGACAGATTTTACATCCAACATCTTTATGAAATACGGCCGAATTTTGAGAAAGAGGCCTCCAACGGATGGGGCTTAAACCTGCCTGATTTCTGCCGAAAATAGTAAAGACCGGAATCCCAACACCACCGGCCAGATGAACCGGGCCGGAATCATTCGAGATCAGAAGCCGGCAGCGTTTGAGCAGGCTGATCAATTGACTGATCGAGGTTTTTCCGGAAAGATCGATGATGGGTTGTTGCACCAAAGAAATGATTTCAGAAATGATGCCGCGGCTCGCTTCTGTTCCGATCATCAAAATTTTAACTGGATATTTCTTTTGAATCTTATTAATCAGCTCGGCAAAATTTTTGGGCGGCCAGCGTTTCGAGATACAGCTGGCATCGGGATGAACCGCAATCAAGCAATCAAAGCCGGTTAAATTATTTTCCCGCAAAAAATTCTCCGCCCAACGCTCTGCCTCTTCTTTAATAGGGACAAATATTTTCAGGTGGCCAGCCGAGAACCCCAAATGCCGTAAAACATCCAGAGAATATTCTGCTTCATGCTTCGTTCCCTCTGCTCGTGTATCTTTAATCCCATCGGTCAACAAAAAACCGAATTTTTCATTTCGATAGCCCACGCGTTGAGGAATACCCGCTAGAAAGCAGATGAGATTCGTGATTTTTTTTGTGTGAAGAATAATGGCTAAATCAATTTTTTTTTCACGTAAGCTTAAGATGAATCTTAAAAGTCTCCCAAAACTCTTGTGTGCTTTTTGGCGATCAAAAACAATCACCTCATCGAGATAAGGATTTTCTTCCACGATTTCCTTCGTTTCGGGAGCGACCATGATCGATATGCGAGCGTGAGGATAATTTTCTCTTAATGCCGAGATAACCGGCGTTGTTAAGACCACATCCCCGATACGGTCGGTTCTTACAATCAAAATATTTTTGAATTGTTTCATATTTTCAACAAACGTTGAACAGCATTAAAAACTTCTTGGGGTTGAATATACCTCATGCACTCATGATGAAAAGCGCATCCGGGTTTCTCGCAGGGAGAACAGAAAATATCTTTGCGAACAACTGTTGAGTACGAACTCCATGGGCCGTACTTGCGCGGGTCGGTCGGGCCGAAGATGGCCACAACAGGAATGTCTAGATAACTGGCCAAATGCATGACGGCGCTGTCATTGGTCAAGGCCAGTGTAGCCCGCCGCAAAAGTTCCGCCAGTTGAGTGATCGTGGTTTCTCCACAAAGGTTCAAAAAATCACTGTGCATCGATAAAGAAATATCCTCGACAATGCCTTTGTCGTTCGCGTCTCCGACAAAAACGATTTTCGCGTTTGACAACTCCGCCAACTGATCGCACACCCGCCCAAAGCCTTCTTTAGTCCAGCGTTTGATGTGATTCGCCGCGCCCGGAGCCACCACAAAAATTTTTTTTCCTATACCGATTTTGTTTCTCACCATACTATCGACGTATCGGATGTCCTTTTCATTTCTAAAAAACGCATAGCGAATCTTGGATTCCGTCTTAAAGTTAAAAACGGATTTTAGGCGATTAAGATGTTTGATTTTCATGTGCATCGTTTTCGGTCTGAAAATCTGCAGCGGGGTCGAGTGTTTTGCCTGGATCAAAAATGGGATCGCGGTATTGCGTAAATCCACAACAAAATCAAACCTCCCTTGCCGCAGTTCCATCAGCCAGAAAAATTTCTGCAAGCCGCTCTTTGCTTTATCGAAAATATACGTGCGATAAATATACGGATTCTCTTTAAAAAGGACTCCTGCCTTAGGGCCGGCCACAACCGAAAGCCGCGCCTCAGGAAAATCTCTTTTTAAAATATCAATGACCGGAAACGTCAGGATCACGTCCCCAAGATTCGACAAGGTAATGACCAGGATATTATGAATTTCTGATTTGTCTAATTTCTTTAATAACATCATCCACCGTTATTTCTTTCATACACACATTATCCGGACAGTCGAGATAATAACAGGGTTCTCGGTTACAGCCCACGTCTTTTTGAATCACGGAAGATCTCCCCCGGCCGCGGGGGCCGGTGACCTCGCCTCGAGTCGGGCCAAAGAGCCCGATGACCGCTGTTCCAACGCCGGCCGCCAGATGCAGCGGCCCGCTGTCGGCTGAAATAACCAGAGTTGCTCTCTTCATCAAGGCCAGCAAATCTTTGATCGTCAACTGTCCCGTCAGGACAAGAGGCTTTAATTCTGTTTTAAAAAAAATCCAGCGTGTCAACTCCTCATCGTCTTTTGCGCCGGGGAGGACAACCTTGGCGTTTAATTCCTTCGTCAAACGATTGATCAAAACAACAAAATTTTCCTTGGGCCAGCGTTTCAAATTCCAGTTGCCGCCGGCATTTACCACAACCAGAAAATCGTTGAGCCCGACACCGGAATTTTTTAAAAGATCATCAACGTTTTTTCTACTCTGGTCGTTCACCTGAAGTTCACAGCTTCGATCGTGGACTTTGATGCCAAAAGATTCGATCACCTTTAAATAGAAATCAGAACGATGCGTAGGGGCGGGTTCCAAACCCGCCCCTACCTTATGCGTTAACAGAAACCCTCTTTTTTTGCTATCGTATCCAACGCGCTGAGGAATCCCGGCCAGAAAGACCAAAAGCGCCCGCGTCAAAGAACGGTGAAGCAAAAAAGCAATCTCGAATTTTTCCCGCCTAAGCTGACAAATCAGTTTTAATTTTCCAAAGAGATTTCGATGGCGACCTTGTTCATCATAAATAATCACCTGATCGATGCAGGAACTGCTTTCCAGGATTTCTTTCACGCGGAGCGGCGCCAGACAAGAAATTTTACTTGCGGGGTAAGCCTCTTTCAAAGCCTTAAATACCGGCAAAGAAAAAACCACATCACCCAGCCAGTTGACGTTGACGATGAGAATTCGGTTCATGATTCTTTGCCCCGGATCACCATTTCCCGATAAACTTTGATCGTCTCCTCCACCATCCGCTCCGCCGAAAATTCTTTTTGAATAAAACTCCTGGCGCGCTCGCCCATTTCCCTGGCCTTGTCTTTATTTCGCAGCAGCAGCAAAATCGCTTCGGCTAAAACATCGGGATTTTCCGGTGGGACCAGAAGACCGGTCACTCCATCGTCGATCAAAGTGGGCAGCCCTCCCACCTTGGACGCCACAACCGGCAACCCGGCGGCCTGCGCCTCCATGACGGAAAGCCCCAACCCTTCCTGACGGGAAGGCATGACAAAAACGTCGAATAAAGATAACATCTCCAACGACTGATTCACAACCGGATAAAAGCACACATTCTCGGAGAGTTTAAAGGCCTCAACCATACTTTTAAATTTTTTTTCAAGACTGCCTTCTCCCACCACCAAAAGTTTCGCTTTCGGGAATTCGGCCACAACTTTTTTCATGGCCTCGATCAAGACATCATGTCCTTTGACAGATGACAAACGCGCGATGATGCCTACGATCGGCTCATCCGTTAACCCAAAAGCCCGACGCTTGATCTCCTTCGTCTGGAAACTGACCAGGGGAAAATTTTCTAAATCAATGCCGTTTCTAATCAACACAACCTTTTTAGAATCGACCCCAAAATCTTTCCGCAGATGTTCAGAAACCGCTTCTGAGATCGCAATCACTTTTTGTCCCCAGCAAGGAAAAATCCGCCGCGATAAGCGCGGTTGAAAAAAACCGTGACACGTCGAAACAAACGGTTTTCCGGTCAACTTGCTCAAACACGTCGCCATCACCTGGGTGACTCTTGTTTGAGCGTGAATAACATCAATCTTATTTTTTTGAATGATTCCCTTTAAAGGCAGCAGCGAAAAATAAATCCGGTAGTCGAGCTCGGATTTCGTGCGGATGTTCAGCGTTATATGCTCCACTCCCAACGCGTTCAAAGACTCAACCAGATTGCCGCCGCTCGTGGCAATCCAGGCCTGATGACCTTTCTTCACCAATCCACGGCTGAGTGTAGATAAATAACTGGAAATTCCGCCGGTATTGAAATGCGTGGATAAAAAAAGAATGTTCATCCTTTTTCTTTCATTAAATTAAAAATATTTTTGGCAACTTCTTCGGGCGAGATTTCGTTCATACACGCATGAGTATTGATCCGGCAGTGCGAACTGTAACAGGGCGCGCAAGGAAGTTTTTTATTCAAAACCACATACCGCTTCGCCGGCGGCAGATGTCGGTTCGCCTCGGTCGGTCCAAAAAAAGCAATAAAAGGCGTTCCAACCGCGGCAGCCACATGCATCGGCGAGGAATCCGGCGTTACAAAAACCTGACACCTTTTGATCAACGCCGCCAGCTGCGGGATATCGGTTTTACCAACGAAGTCAGCTGGTTTAGATTTGACCATAGAAAAAAGCTTCCGGGCATTCTCCTTATCTTTGGGCGTTCCGGTTAAAATCACCCGAATATTTTTCCCGGATAAAATATTACACAGCCGGGCGATATGTTCGAGCGGCCAATTTTTCGTTTCCCACTTAGCTGAAGCGGCCAGGTTGATTCCAACGATGTGGGCCGCATTGCCCAGCCACTCTCCATCCAAAAGCGCCTGGACATATTCCTCGTCTTTTGCAGAAGGCCACATCTCAAGAAAAAAATCTTTTTGATACTCGATCCCCAGTATCTTCAAAATTTGGAATTGATGTTCAACCGGAGAAAATTCATGGGGCGTGTCTTTGATGGAATGAGACAAAAGAAAACCGAATTTTTTGTTGTTATACCCATAACTTTCCCGAGGGAAACTTAAAAAAGCCAGCAGATGGCTTGTGCGATTATTCTGAAAATCGATCACCTTATCGAATTTATAGCGTCTTAATTTTTTCGTAAAACGCCACAGCCCTCGAGTACCCCGGTCCTCTCCCTCGGGATCAAAAACAATAACCCCATCGATGTAAGGGCAATCCTTTAAAACAGCCTGTGCCTGGGGCCCCACCAAACAATGGATCTTCGCCTGAGGAAATTTTTGACGCAGCGCCCGCAGCGACGCCGTCACCAGAATCACATCGCCGATAGAATTTAATTTGATCACTAAAATATTTAAAGACTTCAAAAGCTCTTCATAAACTTTCAACGTCCGGTTGGATTGATGTTCTAACGTGAATTTTCCATGCAACTTTTTTTGCGCGCCGGAAATCAACTGCTCGCCTAACTTGCGGTCATTTAAAATTCGGATCACCGCATCCGCCATGGCCTCGGGATCTTTTGGGGGAACGAGCAATCCGGTTTTCTCATGATCAATAATCTCAACCACTCCCCCCACACGGGTGGCCACAACCGCGGCGCCCGCAGCCTGTGCCTCCAAAATCACCCGGCCGAACGCTTCCTGAGTAATCGTCGAAAGAACCAAGACATCGGTCTTCGCCAATAATTCCGGAATATCTCGTCGGTTTCCCAAGAACTCAACAAAACGGCTTAAACCCAGATGCCGCACCATCGCTTCCAGCTCGCGTTTATAAGACTCTTTTCTAGCCGGGCAATCCCCGATAATCAAGATGCGGACATACGGAAAGGAACGCACCACTTTCGTCATCGCCTTAAAAAAGTACGGATGCCCTTTTAAAGGCGTCAGCCGCCCAACGATCGAGACCACACATTCCCCTTGAACTTTTTTTTCCTGATGAGGCAGATGAAATTTTTCTAAATCCACACTTCGAGGAATCAGCCGAAGATCTTGAGGAGAAACCCCGAAATGATCCACCATGTGTTTGCCAATCACTTCACTTGGAACAATCACCAGTTTCCCCCAGCCCATCACCCGGCTTAAAAAATGCTGAGAATAATATCCGTGGCAGGTGGTGACGAAGGCGGCGTTCGTCGATCGGCAGGCCTGCCTGCCGGACAGGCAGGCAAAAAAAGCAATCCAAGCAGGAACACGCGAGCGGGCATGGACGATGTCCACATTCTCCTCGAGGATAATTCTTCGAAGCTGTTTAATACAGTGGAGCACCGACCATAAAGATTTCTTATGGACCGGCAGTTGATCATGACGGACTCCGATTTTGTTTAACTCCGCAACCAGACTCCCGCCGTTAGAAACAACCATGGGCTGGTGACCATGCGCCATTAAATACTTCGCGAAATCAACGGTCCCCGTCTCCACTCCGCCGACGTTTAGTTCTGGAAGAATTTGTAAAATTTTCATATAATTTCCCGCACAGCTTTTAAAAGGACCGGATAGTCATCCAAAGATCTGGTTTGGATCTTATGTTTCGCCACATCACGAATCGATTGCCCGAGCCGTTTAGCTTCACACGCGACGATAAAACCCTGCTCGTTTAATTTTTCCATGAACACCTCGTGTTTGCGCGGCTTGAATTGCATCCGGTTTCTTTTTTTGATTTTAAAGACCACGGTATTTTTTCCGGAACTGGCAGCCTCCGAGATCATCGAAATGCTTTCTCCCGAAACAACGACGATATCCGCCAGCCCCAGAATTCCTCCCACGGCTTCCTCAACCGCCGCGCGGCTGGTAATGTTAACGAATGAAGCGCGCGGATATTTTTTCAACTCACGGATAATCAAATCTTCAATGCGCTCTGGTGTCCGTCGGGAAGTGGTCACCAAAAGATGAGCATTTAGATCTTCCGCCGCCTCTTTCAATTGATTGATTACAATCTTCATAACATCTTCACTTAAAATATAATCTCGATTGTCTCCCCCCAGCAAAAGGCCGATCGTCGTTTCTCGCTGGGATTTTAGATGAGAAAAACGTTTTAATAAAAGTTCTTTTTGTTTCTCGAGGTGTTCCGGAGTCATTAAATTCGGAGCACCCCGGGTCATGACAATCCGGGCTTTACTGGCTTTTTCTTTACCAAATCGTGTTATTGAAGCCAGCATCTCGACGATTGTTCTCTTATTAATTGTTGTTTTAGGGGAACAATCGTCAATAGAATGGTTTAAAGCCGGTTGATCGTGTTGAGGCAAAACAACCAGATCAAATCGTTCGGGATTCAATAATCCCGGTTTAAGAATCGCGATACTTTTTGACTGCTGATCCCGGGATAATAAATAATTGAGCCCCGCGACGGATGAACCACAGGAGATTAAAAAATCCGCTTTAACCGATGTAATCTTTTTAAACGATTCTTCCGTTAAAAATCTTTTTAAGAATTGAAGTCTTCCCTGAAAAAAAAAGATAGGAAGCAAAAAACTTAAAACCGACACCCAGCGAGCGGCCCAAAGACTCTTATACTGAACGGAGAGGATTTCGGTTTTACACATAATGCCCCGCTCGGCTAAAGCTATTTCAACCAGCTTGCTTAACGTTTGAGATTGACGAAGATGTCCGATTTTTCCATCGCTCAATATGACGGCCGTGGATTCGGTCGAATACTTCCAAATCTTATAGAACCACATATAATCCGACGGATATTCACGGACATAATGTTCCATGATCACCATGATCTTAGAGAGGTTTACGATCACATCATGTTCTATCGTATCTGTATTTTCTAACTCAAGAGCTTTATTGATAATCAAACGATGCTGCGCGCCGTGTTCTCTGACAATAACCGAGCAGCAAATCGGGACTCCTAATTTCAGACTCAGGCGCACCGCACCGCTCGACATCGAGGCGTACCGGCCGAAGAATGGAACAAGTTCTCCGTCTTTGCCGCCTTGGTCAACGACCATACCGATCAGTTCATTTTTCTTTAAAGTCTTAATGATTTCTCTGGTCCCCGAACCGCGGGAAATTACCCCCGAGCCGGCGCATCCGCGGTAAGAATTCAAGAGCTCACCAAGCTTAGAAAATTTTTTCTGCGGTTTCACAATCACGTGATACGGAGTGTCTAGCATAAAACACGCCAGACTGGCCATCTCCCAGCTGCCAAAGTGCATAGCTAAAAGAATCACGCCCTTGCCTTGTTTCAAGGCTTCCTGAACATGTTCTTTTCCCTCGATCTTGATGAACTGATCGCAGTTTTTGGAGTTGATAAGCGGCATAAGAAAAATTTCAATAATATTTTGGCCAAAGTTTTTAAACAAAGACTTGGTGATCTCTTTTAATTCATCCGGGGTTTTACTGCGGGCAAAAGCAATTTTAAGATTGGAATACACGATGGATTTGTAACGGATATCCGTATAATACCGGATTACACCGATGGCCCGGCCAAAGCCCAACGCCAAGGGGATCGGCAGATGACGAATCACAAAACCAAAAAATCTAACGATCCAATAAACGAGATATTCGCCCACAGAGTTCCTCATAACCTTTGATGATTTGAATTTCCATTTTGACGCTCAATAATCGAAAGTGAGCCCCCGAGTTTTTTTTCTGTTGCGGGCTCACCCTGAGCGAACCCGAAGGGTGAGTCGAAGGGCCAAAGAGATCCAAAAATCCCCCCAACTTCACCGCGTCCTTTTGTGTGGTCACAATCGTTTGAATTTTCTTTACCAGGCAGACATCTAATAATGCTGACACATCTTTCTCGTCATACGTGTGATGGTCGCCGAAAGCCTTGAAAACAACGACATCCGCGTCCAGAGATTTCAAAAGACGTATAAACGAATCCGGCTGCCCGATACCGCAAAAAGCCGCCACTGTTTTTCCTTTTAAAAATTCCAATGATTCTTTAACGGATGGATCACAAAGATCAATCAGAGCCGCTGCCCGATGAACGGTTTCGATAACCGCAGCGTCAGGGTTCATGAGATGCAATCGCTTTTTAATGATCGAGATGTTCTCTTGCCCCCAATCTGTTTTTGTCAAAACAAAGAGATCGGCCCGCGCCAGGGACTTGGGCGGTTCGCGTAAAATCCCCCGTGGAATCAGACAGCCATTCCCAAATGGATTCATCGAATCAATCACCACAATATCCAAATCCCTCGTAAGTTTCCAATGCTGGAATCCATCGTCCAAGACAAAGACATCTAAAGGAAATTCTCTCAGGGCTTGAGTGGCATTATTGATTCGATCCCTCCCAACCAAAATCGGAACGTCAGGAAAAGATTGCTGCAGCAACCTTGCTTCGTCGCTTATAGATTCCCCTCCTCGATTAACCATATATCCCCGAATCAAGACCGCTGGCTTTATTTTTTTCCCCTTTAAATACTTAACAAGCCATTCGACCAACGGCGTCTTGCCCGTCCCGCCCCAGGTGATGTTACCGATACTAATAACCAGTTTCGAAAGCCGTTCTTTTTTCAACAAACCGGTTTTGTAAAACCGTAAAATTATTTGAATCCCTAAGTGATAGATGAGAGAAAGTCCATGCAGCCCCCATTTCACGATCCATCCCATCAGGCTTTGATCTTGATCAGTCATCAGTTGGTAAAAATATTCTCTCATGACCCCTCGAATGACGACATTAATACTTTTTCGATTACTTCAAGCGATTGATCGGTTGCGCCCCGATATTTCTCAATCACTTTTTGCGCTGCCTGACCCAAACGATCTCTTTGCGCCGGATGGTCAAGGAGGAATTTCGTCTTCTCCTCTAATTCTTGGGCATCCTCAACCTGAAGAATCGCCTGATCCTTTAAAAAAACTTCCATAATATCTCTGAAATTCTGCATAAGAGGGCCAACCACAACGGCGTTGCCAAAAAAGGCCGGCTCAATAATATTTTGACCGCCTCCAACGGCAAGGCTTTTCCCAACAAACACAATGCGGGACAAACTGTACAATGATTTCAACTGGCCGATCGTATCCACAATAATAATCTTTTGACTGTCCATTTCCATGGGAACCTTCGAGGATAATTCTGACAGTTTAATCGGCTGAAAACCGAATTTCAAGGCGAGATTCCAAACTTCATTCGTCCGCTCGATATGCCGGGGGGCAATGATCAAACGCAAATCTCCAAACTGCGCGGCCAATGATTTAAATATTTTCAGGATAATCTCTTCTTCCCCTGGATGAGTACTGCCCGCAATCCATATCGTTTCATTTTTTTTGAAACCAAAATTTTTGAACTGGAATTCCTGCACGGAGGGCAGGTCGTCAAATTTTAAATTTCCAACGACCATGACTTTTTCCACCGGAATACCCAGCTTGACGATGCGCTCGGCATCATACTGGCTTTGCATACAAAACATCGAAACGCCCTCTAAAATTTTCTTAAACAAAAATCTCAGTCGAAAATACCATGGAAAGGCTTGATCCGAAATTCTGCCGTTAACCAAGACAATCGGCACCGCGTTTTTCTTTAAAGCCCAAAAAAGATTGGGCCAGATTTCGGTTTCCACCGCGAGATAAATCCGCGGACGGATGAGACGAATATATTTTTCTACAACAAAACTAAAATCTAAGGGCGCAAACATCACCGTATCCACTTCTTTCAACTGAGATACCGCCAGAGAATAACCGGTGATGGTCACCGTGGTCAAAACGATTCGATAATCCGGAAACTTTTGTTTTATTCTACGCAGCAAACCCGCGATCGCAGCGACTTCGCCGACGCTGACGGCGTGAATCCAGATGCGGGGCGATGTCTGGGCTTTTTCCCCCGCGATCAAGCTGCGTGGGAAAAAGCCCAGGCGCATCCCAAATCCGCGATGAATTTTTTTTTTCAGGACAAGATACGGCAAAAAACTAAGGGCCAGGATAAAAAATAGAAAATCGTAAACGATCGTCATAGAATATTTTTATTTAGTTATCACTGAAAAATCTGTTTCATCATCATTCTGAGTGAAACGAAGAATCTCTTCATGAGATCCCTGTCTGCCGACAGGCAGGCTTCGTCGATGTGAAACTCTCCTCAGGATGACGGGAGCATAAAATCCTCACGCCCGCGGATGCGCTTTATTGTAAACGTTTTTCAATCTTTCAGTCGTGACGTGGGTATAGATCTGTGTCGTGGAAAGATTGGCGTGGCCCAGGAG
>Ga0209515_10007018_pt1 | contig 13733 bp, 12 predicted proteins | sample Subgroupgradi54m_FD_187454 | JGI IMG/M metagenome (GOLD analysis project Ga0209515, IMG submission 187454) | Subsurface groundwater microbial communities from S. Glens Falls, New York, USA - GMW60B uncontaminated upgradient, 5.4 m (SPAdes)... ...
TCCAACACGCATCGGAGATCCATCGGCTGGCGGGCCAACTGGCCAAGCGTCCGGACCGTAAACATAATCCGGTTCAAGCCTTCCTTGACCTGAAGAAGGTATTCTCTCAAGTGGCCTTCCGGCATCTTTTCCAGCATGAGGGAGCAGTACCGGTTGGCTCCGTCTAAAGGATTGCTTAATTCGTGAACGAGCCCCGCCGCCAACCGACCGATCGCCTCGCCGAGCCGCGACAAACTTCCGCGGCCCGTCGATAACTTTTGCACGTGGCTCCACAGTCGCTCCGTGTGCCCGCGCAAGACATCCCAGTCGGCGCCGAACGCCCGATACAGCACGTCCAGCTGCTCGATGTGGCCGCGAATGGCCTTCGCGTCTTCCGAAATGCGCAGGTTTCTGAGGCCCAACCGAATCAGCCCGATGTACGGCATCAAGGTTTGCGGCGAGCAGCCGAACACGTGCAGGCTCTGCGAGCGCTTCGCGATCGGGTTCTCTTGGTCGCAGACGGACTCGGTGAGGAACGCTTGCTGGTAGATGATGTCCGACGGCACGAACAGCAGCGCGTAGTCGGTTGTACCGGCGTCGGGCTTGATGTATTTGGCGGTGGCCGCGATTTGCGCGAGCATCTCGTCGCGGAACGCGCGCCACGCGACTTTCGCGGCGTCCGGTGTCGGCGCTTCGGCCCACGCGCGGTAGCTGGCCGAGGGGAATTTCGAGTCGATCGGCACGATGCAGTCAGGCAGCGTGATGGCGAAGTCGACGACGTCCTGGCCGACGGCGAGGTGGCGCGGCTTGCGCACGAACAGCCCGCTGCCGAGGTGCGTGGTGAGCAGCAGCTCCAGCTCCGCTTCGCCGAACTGCACACCGGCGGTCTGCGGCGATTGGAAGATCGAGATGATCGGCTTCAGGGTGCCGGCCATTTCGCTGATGCTGCGGCCGGCCTCGTCGCGGATTTGCGCAAGCGATTCGTTGATGCTGGCGACCCGCTCATTCCACGTCGACGCGAGGTCGCGGTACGCGTCGCGCTGCGCCGCGGTGGAGCCGGCTTGCTCCTGCTCGCGCTGAATGATCGCGTCGTAGCGGCCCTTCAGCTCGGCGAGTGTGGCGGCGAGCTGCTGCTGCGAGAGCGCGGCCGTCCGACGCCATCGCCATTCGATGACGACGAGCGCCAACAGCACCACACCGAGCAGCACCGCGATCGTCACGAGTGTCAGCCTGACTTCGCGAGGTAGCGCATGCGCAGCTGGTAGAGCGTGTCTTTCAACAGGCGCTCTTCATCCGCGCTGAGGTTGCCCCGCGTTTTTTCTTCGATGACACCAAGCAAGTCCACCAGGTAGCGCGCGTGCTCGAGGTTCACCGCTTGCCGCTTCGTCGCCGGATGCGGCATGTCGCCGAGTGCGACCAGCGCATCGATCGCCACGCCTGAGATGAACAGGTCGAATCGCGCCTCGGGCAGCCCTTGCTCCTCGCGCGCGGCTTGCGCACCCGGCTCGCGCGGCGCGGGCGCGGGTCCTGGCTCAGCCTTCGCCGCCGGCTGCGGTTGCGAGGGCTGGACCGTGGGCGGCTGCTCGCCGCCAACGCCCTGCTTCTCGTGCTCGACCTGCTCCTTCCACGACTCGTCCACTCGCTTGCGAATCTCAACCATCGTCAGCCTCACGTGCCGGCCGGCCTGCGTTGCGCAGCCGACCTCAGTTTACGACGATTCCCGCATAACCGATTGCGGATTCCGGATCACCACCGGTGTCGACCGATGTTGCGTACCGAACCAGCCCACCGCGACGCGCCCCGAGCTCCCGGCTTGCCACCATCATGGCCACGATCGCCGCGGCTCCGCAGACGCTGGCACCCCGTTGCGCCATCTCGCGACAGAATTCCGCGACGTCGAGCGACTCAATCTGCCCGATCAGCCGCGCATCGTCGCGCGTCGCGAGCGAGTGCGGCAGATAGTGGCTCAGATCCGAGCTGGCGACGAGCAAGACCGGCTCGCCCGCGCGTCGAATAGCCCGCGCCAATGCCTCGCCGACCGGCAACCCATCATCCGCCGAGGCGCGCGCGACAATCGGCACGATCGCTAGGTCCGCGGGGCCGAACGCCTGCAGCCATGGCAACAGCGCCTCGATCGCGTATTCGCCGTCGTGCGCCTCGTCGTCAACCTCGAGCGCCGCCGACTGCTCAATCAACGCGTCGGCCAACTCCTCGTCGAGCGGCACCTCGCCCAGCGGCGTCGAATAGTTCGCATGCCGCAACAGGCTCCAGAACGGCCCGCGACCGTTGTGGCTCGCGCCGACGATAACACAGCGGCGCGGGATCTCCGTGCAGCGCAGCGCCTGCGCGACCACGGCTCCCGATCGCTCGAGCGCGCCATGCGGCAGCAGCACCGCGGTCTGCGCCCGCGGCTCGCGAGACCCGCTCAGCAGCGTCAGCCGCGCGCGGAGCGCGTCAGCGTCCGACGGATAAAAATATCCCGCGACCGCCGGCCGACGCGTGCGGCTAGCGAGCATCGCGCCCGGCGGCCGCCGCGCCGGCGACCGGCTGCGGACTGCCCCCCGGCTGCGGTCCGACGAGCACCTTCGCGTACGCGTTGAGTGTTAGATAGCGGCGCGCCGCGTCTTGAACGGCCTTCGGCGTGACGGCATTGATGCGCGTCTCATACTGCGTCCAGGAATCGTAGCCAAGCCCGTACAACTCATCGGTCAGGATGCGCTTGCCCCAACCGGTCAGCTGCTGCAGATCAAGCCGATGCGCGCCGATGAGATACTGCTTTGCGAGTCGCAGCTCCTCATCGCCCACCGGCTGGTCGACGATCAAGCGCAGCTGTCCAAGAATGCCGTCGAGCGTCTTGTCGCGTTCTTCGGGCCGCGTCGCGGCGTAGACCACGAGATAGCCCTGGTCCCACGCCGGTACGTCGGTCGCACCGAGCGTGTAGGACAGCCCCAGTTTCTCACGCACCGCTTGAAACAGCCGGCCGCTCATGCCTGACAGAATCGCGGTCAGCGAATCGAGCGCGTACCGGTCCTCGGACGCGGCACGAGTGCCGCGAAAGCCGAGCAAGATCACGCTCTGTTCCTTCTGCCGAGTCTCGACGGCTTCGCGAATCCCGCCGAGCGGGGCTTGGTCGAGGCGATCGGGCCACTTCGCCTGTCCCTTCGGAAGCTGTCCGAACCGCTGGCGGATATCCGCCAGCACCGTATCCGGATTCACATCGCCGAAGACGCCGATTACGAGATTGTTGGCCGTGAGCCACTGCTTCGCGAATGCCTGGCAATCCTCGCGGCGCAGCTTCCCAATGGTCGCCTTGTCACCGAGCGGGTCGAGCTGATACGGGTGCCCTTTGAAGAGCGTCTCCCGCATGCGCCGGCTGGCCAGATCAAACACGTCGTCATCGCGCGCTTCCAGCTCGCGCAGCACGAGCTGCTCTTGCAGCGCCACTTCCTCAGCCGGGAACGTTGAATCCGTGATCAGCTCCTGCATCAATCCCAGGCCCTGCGACACGTCGCCCGAGAGCACGTCGAGGCCGACGCCGAACAGGTCGCGACCGCTGAACGCGCTCATGCGCCCGCCGAGCGATTCCACAAACGCGGCGATCTCGGAGGCACTGCGCTTCGACGTCCCCTTCAACAACATCTGCGCCGTGAGATTCGACAATCCCTGGCGTTGTTCGGTCTCGACGCGCACGCCGCCGTGGCCGCCGACAACGATGCTGGCCAATGGCAGATGCCGATCGACGCCGATGAGCACTGTGAGCCCATTGGGCAGCACCGTCTTCGTCACGTTCGGTCGCTCTTCTGTCGGCGGCGCCGTTGTCTCCGCTTTGGCCGGCGGGCGGATTATCGCGAGCGTCGCCGCGGTGCGGACCAGATATTGGTTCGCCACGCGCTTGACATCATCCGCCGTCACTCGATCCACTCCGGCCACATAGCCCTTCGAAAACGCGGGGTCACCGGTCATGGCGAGCGAGCTGGCGAGATCTTCGGCCACGGATTCGATCGTCTGATGGCGGAACAAGTAGTCCGCCTCCACCTGCCGCCTCGCTTTGGTCAGCTCCGCCGCTGAAACGCCGTCGCGCTTGATCGCCTCGATCACCTCGTAGGTGGCGTCGATCGCGGCCTGGGCTTGCGATGGCTCCGTGCGGAGATACACCGTAAACGCGCCGGGGTCAAAGGGCGTGTAATTCGCGGCGGCGGCGATTTGCGCGACCTGTCGCTTGCGCACCAGCTCCTCATAGAGCCGCGAGCTGCGACCCTGGCCGAGGATGCCAGCAAGCACGTCGAGCGCATAGAGATTCGGATCCGCCAGCCGCGTCGAGGGAAATCCGAGCGTCATGTAGGCCGCCTGCACCGGCAGCTCATCGATGGCTTCACGTGGGCTCAGCGTCGGAGGCTCGGTCTGCACGAGCTGCTGGTACGGCACGCCTCGCTCCCAGGTGCCGAAGGTCTCTTGGACGATTTTCGGGAAGGTCGAGGAGTCGATGTCGCCGGCACAGGCCAGCACCACGTTGTTCGGCAGATACTGGCTGTGATAGTAGGTCGCCATGTCCTTGGCCGTGAGCTTCTTGAGCTGCTCGAGATAGCCGAGGATCGGGTGGCGATACGGATGCACCAAAAACAGGTGCGACCAGAACAGGTCGCTGATGCGCCGCTCGGGGTCATCGCGGTTCATTTGGATTTCCGAGATGACGACGACGCGTTCCTTTTGGAACTCTTCTTCCGGGAACACGGCGTGCTGGAGAATGTCGGAGAGCATCGCGAGGGCTTCGCGCACGTAGCGCGACTCGACGTAGAGCGTCACGCCTGTGTGGTCATGGGAGGTAAACGCGTTGATGCTGCCACCGTAGCGGCGGACTTCTTGATCAATCGTTCCAGGCGCGCGAGTCGTGGTGCCCTTGAACAGCATGTGCTCAAGGAAATGGGTGATGCCCATGCCGAGGTACGGGCCTTCTTCACGGAGGCCGCCGATGATCCGCGCTTCGATCGCGACGAGTGGTTGACGGTGGTCTTCTTCCCAAACGACCCGGAGGCCGTTGTCGAGTGTTTGTTGATGCACGGGGTCCCTCATTGGTGTAGGCTGCGCCGGCACTGCGCTCGACTGGCCGAGCAAAAGAGCCGCGCAGATGCAGAAACGGAAGGCTCGAATACGGATAGACACACCGGGGTGCTGCAGGGTGCAACCGCCCACGTGGGGCCTATGTCGGTTCGGGAACGCCGTCAGGATGCGGAACGAGCGCGGCGGCTCAATGCCTGCCGCATCTCTCGACGCTTCCGCTCGCTGGGCTTCTCGTAGTGCTTCTTGGCTTTCAGGACCTTGAGGGTCCCTTCCCGCTCCAGCAAGCGCTTAAAGCGCCGCAAGGCCTTGTCTAGCGTTTCGTCGTCTCGGACTTCAACTCGTGGCATGGAGGTATTATAGGAAAGCGATCGTTGGCTGTCAATGAATGCACTCGGCCACCTCGCCTACTGGGAGGCCGTACCCCAGAGGAACTCGAGCGGCACGACCACGGTCTTGGCCGGCTCCGACAGCGATGGCGGAAACGGTGGAAATGGCCCCGCGGATTTGATGATCGTGATGCCGATGTCGTGCAGCGTAGTCGACGGAACCGAACGGTCCGGCACGACCTCAACCGAATCAATCCGCCCCTTGCGCGTCAAGACGAACGACAGAAACACGATGCCCTGATCCTTCTGCGTGCCCGTCATCCAGGTATTGCGGTTTGCGGCCCGCTGAATTTGGTCGCGAATTACGCCGAAATAGCTCAGCAACACGGGATCTCCTTGCGCCGCTTCCGCGAGGTTCGTGAGATCAATGACGAGCGATCTCCCCGCGCCGGCTCCCTGCCCGGCGGTTCCGGCGCCGTAACCCTCGACGCCGGGTGCGCCGGACGAGCCGCTGCTCCCTGGCGAGGGCGCGGTCGCCTCACTGAGCCCCGCCAATCCCAGTCTCGCCGACGGAACACCCAGCATCGGCCGATCGGGAATGCGAATCTGCGGCGTCGGTGCGGCGACGCCGGGCAGCGCGCTGGTACTCTTCGTCGCTTGCTGGATGCGTTCTTGCAAGGCTTGCAGTTCAAGCGTTGCCGAGGGTTGTTCGTAGACCACGCGCAGGTCCGTCGGCTGATCATGCAGCTGCCATTTGGGCAATGAAACCCAGCGTAACGCCAGCAGCGCCACGTGGCCGATCACCGACACAGCGAGGCAGATCACGAACGACTTCGGCATCGGAGGCTCGAGCGCCACCGGAGCCATGCTCGGTGCGGACTCGGCCATTTGCGGCGGCTCGCGCCGGGGCTTGTTCACATGTTCGCGAGGGGATGTCGGCATCAACGTCACTCTTCTGAGCGGATCAGCGGCACAAACAGACACTTGGTGACAGCGTCGAGATGCAGCCGCCCGCCTTGCTTTTGCGCGAGCACCAGCTCCTGGGCGTCGGGCGTGCCAACGGGGATCACGAGCCGCCCGCCATCAGCCAATTGCTCTTCGAGCGCGCGCGGAATCGAGCGTGTGGCTGCCGCGACGACGATCGCATCGAAGGGCGCAAACTCCGCCCAGCCGCGCGTGCCGTCGCCGGTCTCAATGCGCACGTTCAAGTATCCGCGCTCCGCCAATCGCTGTGTGGCACCGCTCGCCAACTCCGGCACCCGCTCGATGGAGTAGACTTCGAGTGCCAGCTCCGCGAGGATGGCGAGCTGGTAGCCTGACCCGGTGCCGATCTCCAACACGCGCTCGTGCCCCTGCAGATGCAACAGTTGGCTCGTCAGCGCGACCATGTACGGCTGGCTGATGGTTTGCTCGTGGCCGATGGCGACCGGCCGATCGGCATACGCTTCGTCCTGCGATGCCTCGGGCACGAACAGGTGCCGCGGCACGCGCCGACACGCCGCCAGCACGCGCGCGTCGGTGATCCCGCGCGGCATCAACTGTTCGCGCACCATGCGCTCGCGCTGCGCGTCGAACGGCTTCACGGTTTGCTGCCTCCCGCCTTGGTCTGCCGGACACGTTGCTGCCGGCGATGGTCCGCACAGCACCTCACACTGGGCCATTCGATCATGCCCCTACGAGCGGAGCGGCTCGTGATCTTGGCGCTGCGTCCGTCGAGGCTCAAGCAGATAGCGGATGACCAAGCACATAAACCGCCAGGCGTCGATGATCGGCCGAATGTGGCTCGAGTGGTCCGCGTGATAAATCGTCCGAATCGGGACGGAGACGATCCGCCATCCGTGGCGCGCTGACGCCAGTAAGAGTTCCGTCTCGAGGTCATAGTGGTCCGTCGACAATCGAACGGCCTCCAGCACTTCGCGACGGATCACGCGAAAGCCGCACTGCGAGTCCGGGATCTGTTGCCGGGTCAGGCGCGAGATGATCCACGACATCATGCGGTTCGTCGTCCACCGCGCAGCCGGCATCGAGCCCCGCTCGAGCATGCGATGGCCGACGACGATCGCCGCCTGCGGCTGAGCGCCGGCCTCGATCAGTTTCGGCAGATCGGCGGGGTCGTGCTGCCCGTCGCTGTCCATCGTTACGATCGATTCGTAGCCGACGTGCAGCGCGTACGAAAACCCCGTCCGCAGCGCCAACCCCTTGCCTCGATTGCCGAGATGGCTCATCACGAACGCGCCGGCGTCCATCGCCATCTTCGCGGTCCCGTCGACCGAGCCGTCGTTGACGACGATCGGATCGAGCCCCAGGCGCTTGACCTCGCGGACCAACTGCCCGACCGTTTTCTCCGAATTAAAGGCCGGCAAAATGACGCACGTCTTCGCAGGCATCACCACTCCTCTTCGCCGCAAGCGCGCCGGCGTCCGACGCATGGGATCCGACGGCCGGCCCGGCAGACGCGCTGGGGCTCGGCAGCGATCGGAACACGACCCACTGCGTTGGAAAACGCCGGATCGAGCGCTCGATCGCCGCGGCATAACGCTGGGTCAACGCCGAGACGGCCTCGACCAGCGACCGCGGGTCTCGCCAACCGTCGCGCGCGCGCGTTGGCGGCGCGATCGGCGGCTCACTATACCACCGGAATCGCCACGGCGATTCCCTGATGCAGAACACGGGCACGATCGGGACTCCAGCGCGCAGGCTCAATGTGGCCGGCCCGCGCGGCATCAGCGTCGCGCGACCGAACAGTTCCACGGGAACGCCTTGGTCACCCACAAAATCACGATCGCCGACGACGCCAAGCCAGCGTCCCTGTCTGAGCACCTGGAGCGCCTCAGCGGTTCCACCGCGACCGAGTGCCACCGTCCGCACGCCGCCGCGTCGACGCTGCGCGTCGAAGAATCGGCTCATGCGTCGGTCCGCGTGCGGCAGCGCCACGGCCGCCAGCCCGCCCTCGAGCCCCGCCACGCTGATCGCGCCGAGCTCCCAGTTGCCGATGTGCGCGGTCAACACGATCCCGCCTCCGGCGGCGTTCAAATGGCCGCGCAACTCATCCGTGCCCGGAATCGCGCGCATGGTGTCCGGCCAGCGCGCGTCACACAAAAACTCCGCCAAGTACCACCCGAAATGTCGAAACACGTCACGCACTTCAATTGCCCATTCATCGATGGGCCGGCCGAGGACCAGCGACAGGTTCTCCGCCACCACGCGCCGGTCGGCCGCCGAGCGCTGCCACCGCTCGTCCGCCGCCCGGGCGGTCAATCGAGCCGCCGTGTCGATCGGCAACATCGGCATCACCGTGCGGGCCGCACGGCACCACCAATCAGGCCGCCACATCGCTCAACTCCCGGTCGCAGCGCCAGCGCGCTGCGACACTTCTCCCTCCGCGCTGCCGCGCTTCGGGGACTTCCTCGGCGACCACGCCTGTCGGCGTGGTGCCCGCCTCGGTGCCTCGGCAGCGTGGATCGTGCCGCCTCGGTCGTCGCCAAACAATAGGTTGGGCCGCTCCGCGTACCGATCGGCCAACTCGATCATCAACTGGGCCGCGTCCATGGCCGAGGTCGGATGCGAGAGCCGCTCGCTTGCGCGGCGCACCGCATCCAGCCGCGAGCGATCTCGCAGCAGCTCGCCGACGACTTCCCCGGCCCGCTCGGGAGACTCCAGCTGCTCGGCCGCGCGTTGCGCCAGCAAGTACCGCGCGTTGCACATCTCCTGCCCCGGAATGGGCGAGAGGATCAATAGCGGCAGCCGCTTGGCCAGCGCCTCCGATGTGGTCAGCCCGCCCGGCTTGGTGATGATCAGCGTCGCGATGTCCATCAGCTGCGGCACGGCGTCGATATATCCGTGCACGCGCACGCGGTGCGTGAATCGCTGCGCGCGCAGCCATGCCAGCAGCGGCTGGTTGGTGCCGGCGATCACGACGAATTGGCACGCGTCGGGCATGCGGTCGATGCTCGCCATCAGCTCGGGGATCGGCCCGAACCCGCCGCCGCCGCCCATGATGAGCACCACCGGCACCTGCGGGTCGAGGTCGAATTCACGGTAGACCGCGGGCCGGTCGACGGGGTCGAGAAATTTCGGCTCGACCGGGATGCCGGAGACTTGGATGCGCTCGGCGGCGACGCCATTGGCGACGAACCGATCGCGCAGCTCCTCCGCCGCGACGATGTAGGCGTCAACGGTGTCGTGCAGCCAATAGACGTGCGGCGCGAAGTCGGTCAACACACCCACCAGCGGCACGCGCAGGCCGTGCTGCTGCTTGAAGTCGGCGATCATGCCGCAGGGAAACGCCTGCGTGCACGCCACCGCGTGCGGCTGCACGGTTTCCAGCAGCCGCGCCAGCTTCGCGGTGTGGTAGCGATGCAGCAGCGTGCGGAAGCGCTGCACACGCTGGTGGACCGCGGGGTTGTCGTAGAGATATTCCCAGACGTTCGGCTGATGCCGGATGACCGAGAAGTACGAGCGATGGATCGCCGACCGCACGAAGGGGCTCGTGTAGTCGAACGCGTCGACGTTGATGACCTGGCAGAACGGGTCAATCCGTCGCAGCGCGTGCGCGATCGCCCGGCTGGCGTGGTGATGCCCCGAGCTGATCGTCACGTGCAAGAGGAGGAATCGACGACCTGTCATCGTGTCCTCGCGATCGGATTAGCGCAAAGGGCGCGACGCATCGCGTGCCACACCTGCACGCTCCGCGCGAGTCCTCAGCTCTCCATCCGCAAAATCGTCTCGATGCGCCGGACCGCTTCCTTCAGCCGCGACTCCGGCTGGACGAAGGCGAACCGCACGAAGCCTTCGCCGTATTCGCCGAAGCCGCTGCCCGGCGAGGCGACCACACCCGCCTCTTGGACGAGCAGCGTCGAGAACTCGAGCGCGGTCAGCGCGCTGAACTTCATCGGGATCTTCGCCCACAAATAGAATGTCGCCTTGGGCAGCGGCACTGGCCAGCCGATGCGCTTGAGGCCGTCGACGAACACATCACGCCGCTTCTTGTAAATTGCGACCGACTCGGTCACCCCGGTCTGCGGGCCGGTGAGCGCTTTAACAGCCGCCCACTGGATCGCGCGGAACAGGCCGAAGTCGATGTAGCTCTTCGTCTTCGCCAGCGACGCGAGCACGTCGCGGTTGCCGACGGCGAATCCGAGCCGCCAACCGGCCATGCTGTACGTCTTCGAGAGCGTGTGAAATTCCACGCCGACGTCTTTGGCACCCTTGATCTGCATGAAGCTCGGCGCCTGGTAGCCGTCGAAGGCGATCTCGGAATACGCGAAATCGTGGACGACCATGATGCGGTGCGCCTTCGCCCACTCGACGACCTCCTCAAAGAACGCGCGGTCGGCGACCGCCGTTGTCGGGTTGTGCGGGTAGCTGATGAAGAGCATCTTCGCCATGCGCAGCACGTCGCGGCTGATCGCGCGCAGGTTCGGCAGGTAGCCGTGCTCTTGGTTGATCGGGATGCTATAGAGGATGCCGCCGGCCATCACGACCCCGTTAAAGTGCACCGGGTACGACGGGTTCGGCACGAGTGCTATGTCGTCGTGGTTCAAGAACGCCAGCGATAAGTGCGCGATGCCTTCCTTCGAGCCGATCAGCGGCAGCACCTCGGTCATCGGGTCGAGCTCGACGCGGAAGCGCTTGAAGTACCACTCCGCGATCGCTTCGCGCAGCTTGCGCTCGACGTCGCCGCCGGGCCGCGAGTACTTGTGGTTCTCGGGCTTCTTCGCCTGGCGGCAGAGCTCGTCGATAACCGCTTGCGGCGGTGTCAAGTCGGGGTTGCCCATGCCGAGGTCGATGACGTCGCGGCCCTGCGCGACCGCCTGCGCTTTCAGGTCGTCGAGGATTGTGAACAAATACTGCGGCAGCCGCTTGAGGCGGTTGGCTTCGTGGAACATGCGGCTCGCGTTGCGCTTGGCTTCGAGCTCCTGGCGCTTCTGCAGCTGTTCCTGCACGCGCAGGATCGTCTGGTTGTGGATCCCGTTGTTCTTGCTCACCGTCTTACGGCTGGGCATTGGCTGACACTCCTTGACACGTCCCGTGACAATTCCCTGATGACTCGACCGGTTGAAGTATGGGCAGTGTATGCGCGGCGTGCGGCCGCACGCCCCGCGGCGTGCGGCACTTCCTCGCCAGCATTGATTGTGCCGGCTCGGTCGCCGCCGCGCCGTCGGCGTCGGGCGCGTCGAGGAGTGCTTCGAACGCATGATACGAGCTGCGCACGAACGGGCCGGCCATGACCCACCGGAAACCCGCATCGTACGCGAGCTGACGGTACGCGTCAAACCGCGATGGGCTGAGGTAGTCCATCACCGGCAGATGCGCCGGTGTCGGCCGGATGTATTGCCCCAGCGTCATGTGCGTGCAGCCCGCGTCGACGAGGTCGTCGAACACTTCTCGCACTTCGTCCATCTGCTCTCCCAATCCCAGCATGAGGCTCGATTTGATCAAACTCTTGCGCGCCATCGACCGCGCGGTCCGCAGGACGTCCAGCGACCGGCGATAGGCAGCCTGCGGCCGAACGAGCGGCGACAATCGTTCAATCGTTTCCACATTGTGCGCGAAGATTTCCGGGCGCGCGGCCATGACGTGCTCGATAAGCTCGCGCCGCCCGTGGAAATCCGGCACGAGCACCTCGACGGTCACACCCGGGTTGCGCCGGCGCACCGCGTCCATGACCGCCACGAAATGCCCCGCCCCTTCGTCGGCGAGCTCATCACGCGCGACCGAGGTAATCACCACATGGCGCAGGCCCAGGCGCGCCACGGCTTCGGCCACGCGCCATGGCTCGTCCGCGTCGACGGGCTGCGGCTTGCCGTGCGGCACCGCGCAGAACCGGCAGCTGCGCGTGCAGCGCTCGCCGAGGATCATGAACGTCAGCTGCCGCTGGCTATAACACTCGCGCAGGTTCGGGCACAACGCACTCTCGCAGACGGTCACGAGCGCGAGGTCGCCGACGAGCTCGCGGACCGTCGCCGCGGTGTCGTCAGGGGAAAACGATTTGCTCAGCCAGGCTGGGTAGCGGCGCATGGGGGCTGGTTGGCCACCAGCGAGCAGCGTGCGGTCGCGTCATCCGCACACCGCTCACCGGACAGTCGCGGCACTCGCTTTCCCGGCGAGCCGGGCGATGATCGCGTCGGCCATCTGGCTCGTGCCGACCGCGGTCGGATCGTCGCGCTGCGCCTTGAGGTCATAGGTCACCGAGCGGCCCTCTTGGATCACGGCCCGCACCGCTTGCTCGAGCCGGCGCGCGGCATCGCGCTCGCCCAAGTGCTCGAGCAGCAACACGCCCGAGAGGATCATCGCGGTCGGGTTGACTTTGTTCTGGCCGGCGTACTTCGGTGCGCTGCCATGCACGGCTTCGAAGAGTGCTATGCCCTCGCCGATGTTCGCGCCGGGTGCGACGCCGAGGCCGCCGATCAATCCCGCGCACAAGTCCGAGAGGATGTCGCCGTAGAGGTTCGGCAGCACGATGACGTCGAAGTCCGACGGCCGCAGCACGAGCTGCATGCACGTCGCGTCGACGAGCCGGTCCTCGAACGCCACGCGGCCTTCGTATTCTTTCGCGACGCGGCGAGACGTTTCCATGAACAGCCCGTCGGTGCACTTCATGATGTTCGCCTTGTGCACCGCGGTGACTTTCTTGCGGCCGTGCGCGAGCGCGTACTCGAAGGCGTAGCGCACGATGCGCTCCGACGCGAACACTGAGATCGGCTTGATGCTGATCGCCGCGTCGTCGCGGATCGACTGCTTCGAAAGCTGCTTGATCAGCGCGATCAGCTGCACTGCTTCGGCTGACTTCGACGCAAACTCGATGCCCGCGTAGAGGTCTTCGGTGTTCTCGCGCACGACGACGAGGTCGACTTGCTTGAACGGCGATTTCACACCTTCGATCGAGCGGCACGGCCGCACGCACGCGTAGAGGTCGAGCGACTTGCGCAGCGCGACGTTCACCGATCGGAACCCGGTGCCGATCGGTGTGGTGATCGGACCTTTGATCGCGACGCGCGTGCGGCGCACGGACTCGAGGGTCGCGTCCGGCAGTGGTGTTCCGAATTGCTTGATCGCGGCTTCACCCGCGATCGCTTCCTCCCAGGTGAATCCAACACCGGTCGCCTCAAGGCAGCGTCGTGCCGCCTCGGCGACTTCCGGGCCGATCCCGTCGCCGGGAATGTAGGTGATCGCGTAGGCCATAGCGTTTCTCCACGCGGTGCTAGCGCCCGCGGCTACGTCCGTTTCTTGTCCAGCCACCCTCGCAGCCGCTCGAGCCCTTCCTCGATCGTCGGCAGCGACGTGGCAAAACTCAGTCGCAGATGTGCGGCCGACCCGAAGCTCTCGCCCGGGATGACCGCCAAGAAAATCTCGTCGAGCAATCGGCTC
>Ga0209515_10007020_pt1 | contig 13732 bp, 14 predicted proteins | sample Subgroupgradi54m_FD_187454 | JGI IMG/M metagenome (GOLD analysis project Ga0209515, IMG submission 187454) | Subsurface groundwater microbial communities from S. Glens Falls, New York, USA - GMW60B uncontaminated upgradient, 5.4 m (SPAdes)... ...
CATAAAGGCGTACTTAAATGATTTTGCTAAAGATCGATGTGAATCCATTAAAGAATAAATCTCCCTATTATATAAACAATTATAGTCAATACTATTCCCAAAAATCCACCTACAATCGCTTCTTGTGGCGTATGTTTTTTAATCTTAACTCTTGCCCATGCCATTGCCGGAATTAATAAAAGTGCGGGGGCAAACATATAACCAAAGAGAATAACAATAGAAAGAGTAAACGCGCAAACAGTTGCTGTGTGAATGCTGGCTTTAATCCAATTGTTCACAATACTAATCACCAATACTGCCAAAATAATTCCAAAAACTACCAAATATAGAATTTTTGGACCACTTAAGAGTATCAAAGATCCCAAATACAAAAAGGCAATTATTCCTCCAAAAGCAAAAAGTTTTGGTCTTTCTTCTTTTTTAGAAACGTCGTAGTCTGAAAAAAATCCAACAAGCATTCCTAAAAGCACAAAAACAACAACAGAAAATAAAAAAATGTAAGAAAAAAATGTCCATTTTAACGAATAAGTAATATTGCCTGTCTCTTTGAAGACAAGAATAAAAGGAGTTGGTAGGAGAAGAACGAATGGACTTGATAAAAAAGAGATGAGCCTTGCTAAATTTTTAAGCATCTTTTAAGTTTTTTATAAAAAAATCTTTACCGTAAATTTCGTTAAGTTCTAAAATTCCAATTCCCTGCTGTTTCCCCGTCATTAAAAAATAAATCTGATGGAAAGAAATTTTTTTATTGGCCGAAAAATCCTTAATTGCCGTAAGCAATTTTTCTCCTTCCCAATTTTCTCTTAATTTTTTATTTAAAAACTCCAATAATTTTTCCGCTTTCTCTTTTTCTTCTTTGGTGTATTTTTTTTGCTTTTTGACACTTATTAATTCCTTAAAATCTTTTAAAGTTTTCATTCTGGATTTTGCCGCAGTTATCCAAATATCTGGCTTGTCTGAATTCAAAACTTTGATTGCCTCCGAATCGCCTTTATAAAATTTAAAGAGTCTTTCCTTAATGTCTTTTATGCTTCTTATCCAGGCTCTATTAAGCCACTCAAGTTTTTGAGTATCAAAAATAGGATTAGCAGTGTTTATATCTTTAAGATCAAAAAGCTTTATCATATCGTCAATACCCATTTGCTCTTGTCCACCCAAAGGAGTCCAGCCAACAAGCGCCATGTAATTTAAGATAGCTTCTTTTAGGTATCCATCCTGCCTATATTCTAAAACTGATCTTGCTCCTTTTCTTTTAGAGAGTTTACTTTTGTCTTTTCCTAAAATAATCGGCAGATGTGCAAAGATAGGTTGATTCCACGCAAAGGCTTTGTATAATTGAACATGTTTTGGCGTTGAGGAAATAAATTCCTCACCTCTTATCACATGAGTTATTCCCATAAGATAATCATCTACTACATTTGCAAAATTATATGTCGGGTATCCGTCGGATTTTAGAATCACAAAATCTTCCTGTGTCTCATTTTTGAAGGATATTTTTTTTTGTCCCACCGCATCAATCCAAGCTGTTTCTCCATTTTTTGGCATTTTAAATCTCAATGCTCCATCATCTTCATAAACGAATCGCCTCTTTCTTAGAATTTCGGCGTGTTCTTTATAAATATCAATTCTTTCTGACTGAGCATATCTTTCATCCCATTTAAGATCGAGCCACTCAAGAATTTCATAAATAGCTTTTTCGGCCTCTTTTACAAATCTCTTTTTATCGGTATCCTCTATTCTTAAAATAAATTTACCTTTATTTTTTTTGGCAAATAGAAAATTAAAAAGCGCTGTTCTCGTATTCCCAATGTGAGGAATTCCGGTTGGACTTGGGGCAAATCTGACCTTCACCATACTTGCATTGTACCCTAAGTTTTTCCTATACTCAAGACATGCTCACCTTAAATCAGGCGACTTCTTTAACAAAGAGTGTTGCCAAATGGTCGGCAATAATTGTTGGGTCGGTAATTCTTCTTTTAATTTTAGTAAGAGTAGGAAAAATACTCAAAGAAATAATATTCCCAACGCCCCTACCTCCCCCAACAGTATCTTTTGGCAAACTACCACCTATTGAATTTCCCAAAAGTTCATCGGCACAGCAATTAAACTACTCTATAGATACCGTTACAGGAGCTTTACCAAAATTCGGAGACAGGACCAAGATTTTTAAGATAGCGAAAGCAAGTCCGGATCTTCTGGCTTTTAGAAAAACAGGAGAAAAAGTAGCTCGGGCGGGATTTTCCTCATCTGTCACTCGGGTTTTGGGAAACACATATCAATGGGTCGATCCCCAAAGCTCTGCTTTGCGAAAAATAAATGTTGATATATTTACTTTGCAATTTAGTGTTTCCTCCTCTTTTTTAGGAAATCAAGCGGTTATTTCGGGAGTAAATCTCCCAGATCCAAACAAGGCAAAAACAGTTGCCCAAGACTTTCTCTTGAGTTTGTCTTTGCTATACGATGATTTGGATTTAGAAAAAACAAAAACAAATTTATTCTCTATTATGGGCTCTGTTTTGGTACCTGCCACAAGTGTTTCCAAAACACAAGTCATAAAGACTGATTTTTTTCAAAAAGACATAGATAAACTTCCTGTAGTTTATCCAAAAACCAACAATTCCACTATGAATATTTTTGTAGGAGGAGGAGAAAATCAACCTCAAGTTGTAAGGGCAGATTTTTTTCATCAAAATATCTCAAGTGAATCCGCTACTTATCCCATTAAGACGGCCTCCGATGCGTTCCTAGAGCTTAAGAATGGCAACGCCTACATTTTATCGCCATCAAATAATAAAAATGTATCTATAAAGAACGTTTATCTTGGATACTATATGGGAAATAAAGAACAAAACTTTCTAATGCCTGTTGTTATTTTTGAAGGAGATAACGGTTTTATCGCTTATGTTTCTGCAGTCAAGGACGAATGGATAAATAAGTGAGGTTCAGAGAAAGATAGGACGCAAATTTAAGAGTATCCCCAAATCTATCTTCGCTTTTCATTACAACTATTATTAAAGCGTGACCGTTTTCTGCTTTTGAGGATACTAGCACTCCCCCTGCCTCATCTGTAAAACCGGTCTTTATTCCCGAAATTCCATCTACTCCTAAAAGCTTATTTCTATTTAAAAGAAGGTAAGTATTTATTCCGTTTATATCCGAGATAAATCTATATTTTGTAGAAACGATTTGTGAAAAAATCTTATTATCTAGAGAAACTGATGCTAATCTCGCAAGCTCAATAGGCGTTGTGTAATCATCTTGATCCAAAAGCCCAGCAGGATCCTGAAAGTGGGTATTATTAAGACCAAGAAGTTTTGCCTTTTGATTCATTTTTTCTATAAAACCCTGTTCTTCCCCCGGATAATTTTGTGCAATTACAAAAGCCGCATCGTTTGCAGATGGTAAGAGCATTGCGTAAAGCAAATCTAGAAATGTCATTTTCTCTCCTCTAACAAGTCCAAGAATGGATCCCTCATTTGCTATTCTCTTAACTTCTAAAATATCTGTTAATTTAAAATAATCAAGTGCGGTCAATGCTGTCATAATTTTTGTTGTTGAGGCAGGAGAGAATCGAAGGTTTTCATTTTTTGCATAAATAACAACACCTGAATCTTTGTCTACCACAATCGCTGCTTGGGCAAGAATATCGAGGTTAAACTTATTTTTTAAAAAAGGGTAATTTGAACTTTTATAATTTGTGACCGGAGTGTTTGAGGTTGATTTTAGAATGATCTCTCCTTTTTGATAAACATCAAAAACGGCTAGAAAGAGGAGAAGCGCAACAAGAGCTACAGGAAATAAAAATGGGTCTGGCTTTAAAAGATGTTTTTTAAAAATCTTAACCGATTGCAGAAAATCTTTCATCTATTCGCTCCATGTCTCTTGGGAAAAGACTTGCTTCTCTTATATTTGAAAGTCCTAGAATATCTTTTGTTATTCGCTCAAGTCCCATTGCAAAGCCACCTTCGGGAGGCATTCCATATTTGAAGGACTGAAGATATATCTGGAAATTTTCCGGTTTATTTCCCCATTTTTTTATATTTTCAAGAAGCATTTCGTAATCATTCATTCTCTGCCCTCCGGTAACCCATTCTTCATTTATGCCTAAAAGATCAAAACTTAAAGTATAATTTGGATCTTTTGCGTCCGGCATAGTATAAAACGGTCTTTTTTTAGTCGGGTAATGAGTGATAAAAACAAACGGAGCTCCTGTTTCTTCTTTTGCCCATTTGCAGATCTCTTTTTCAGAAGACGGATCAAGATCCGGTTCATTCCGTTGATCTCTTTTAGTTCTTTTAAAAATAATTCCTTGCGCATCTCTCATTTTTATTCTCGGAATTGATTTTTTAAACTCGGGAAGAGTTACTCCGAAAAGCTTCAGTTCTTTCTGGTTTTTTTCTCTAACATCTTCAATCATAGACAGAACAACTTTTTCTGCCCATTCCATAATCTCTTCCCAGGAATTTATGAACCCAAATTCCGCATCCATACTTACGTATTCGGATAAGTGTCTTGTTGTAACCGATGGCTCTGCCCTATAAGCATGTGCAATCGTAAAGACTCTTTCAAAAATTGAAATCATTATCTGTTTATACATCTGAGGAGATTGTGCAAGATAAGCCTTGTGTTTATAATATTCAACCGGAAAAACTTCTGCGCCCCCTTCTGTTGCAGTCGGCACAAGAGTCGGAACAAAAATTTCTGTAAAGTCTTCCTTTTTAAGTGTTTTCCTAAAAGACTGCGCTAAAGTTTGCTGAATTTTAAAAATTGCAGAAATTTTTGGATGGCGCAAGCTTAATGATCTATTATCAAGAAGGGTTGGTAATTCCAGGTTTAATACATCTGCGCCCATATCGAATGGCAGAGTTTCGGCTCTGGAAATAATTTCAATATCCTCAACTTCTATTTCAACACTTCCGGTATCTAATTCTTTATTTATTGTGGCCGTTGGTCTTTGTTTAACCGATCCTGAAACTTTGATTACATATTCGGGTTTTAAATCTTGCGCTTTTTTATAAGCACTTTGTGAGACTTTTGGATTTACAACCAGCTGAACTATGCCGGATCGGTCCCTTAAATCAAGAAAAATTAATTTTCCGTGATCTCGGCGGGTTTTAACCCATCCTTTGAGAATAACTTTTTTACCTATAAGCTCCGGGGGTTGCTTTGATAAAATTCTTTTCGATTTATCATTTATCATTTATCATTTATCATTTTAGTTTAATTTTTCCCTCTTGACAAGATGTTTTATGCTTGATATATATTGATATATATATGAGTCTTTCTTTCAATCTTATAAAATTCGCAACCCTCTTTATTAAGTAAGAGAAGGGTTTGTTGGAAAGAAAACCTCCCAATTTTAATTGAAATGGGAGTTTTTTATTTAAGGAGGTGAAAAAAATTGAGAAGAATTGAAGCAATTGAAATGTTCGGTGGACATGTTCCGTCTAGGAGCGCGTTAAACGTAGTCCAAGAAGCTATTCGATCTGGAATGAACCCGACACCTTATGTTAACGAAACTATAGAAACTGCAGAAGCAAAGGGCAGGAATAAAATCATAGTAAGACCAGACAATCCTTTGGGGAAACTAAAAAGTCACGTAATGAAGAGACAAGCAGAAGGAAGATAAGGAAATCTAAATTTCTGAACTTGAACTAATCCTAAAATCTTTAATCTTAAGCTGGAGTATATTATTGCCATTCCATTCGTTTTGTTCAATTGTATAGAGGAGATCGACTGTATTTTCTACGCGAATTTTTTCAGAAAAATCACCCATGTTAAATCCAATAGCATCGAGTTGCTCTGGTGAGTTTGACTGAGAAACCCTGAGCTTTAAATGCTTGCCATCTTGACCTACCAATCTCATGTCCTCAATGGTAATGTTTTTGCTTATAAATGTGGGCTGAGGATTACTCATACCAAACGGTGCAAGCTTTTGGAGCACATCATATAATTTTTTGTCTATAGAAGATAAATCTAGTTCACAATCGATTCGAACGCTTCGAATCAGTTTATCTTCATCAAGAAGTTCTTCGGCGAGTTGTTCAAGCTTTCTTTGCACAAGAGAAAGCTTTGCTGTTTCAACTGTAAAACCTGCCGCCATGGGATGACCACCTACATCAACTAATAGATCCGACGCTGTCCTTATAAACTCTATCATATTAAATCCGCTTATCGATCTGGCCGATGCCTTACTATATTTTTCACCGATAGATAATACAATTGCCGGGCGATAAAATTCTTCCGCGAGTCTTCCTGCGACAAGACCAATAATTCCTTGCTGATAAGTCTCGTGTCCTAAAAAAATTAAATTTTTCACTTTTAACTTTTCACTTTTAATTTTCTCTATGGCATGCTCAAAAGCCGATATAGTTAATTCCTGTCTTTTTCGGTTTGTACTTCCCAATTTTGCTGCAAGAACCTCTGCCCTTTTTAAATCTTTTGTGCATAAAAGCCTTAAGCTATCCATTGCATATTCAAGTCTTCCCATTGCGTTCAAGCGGGGCGCAATAATGTGACCAATCTCAAAAATATCGATTAAATCTTTATCTATTCCTGCCTCTTTTATAATAGCTAACAGTCCTAGTCTTTTTGTTTTTCGAAGAGCTTCAATTCCAAATTTTACAAGTATTCTATCTGCACCTGTTAATGGAACCAGATCTGCAATAGTTGCCAAAGCAACAAGCTCGAGGTGGTTTTTTGTTAATTGTGAGTTGTTAATTGTTAATTGTTGTGACAAAAACCAAGTCACTCCCGCTCCACAGAGTTTGGTTGTATGAACAATAGAATAAGCTTTAGGAAGATTTTTTGTTCCGCCAGCTGGCGGAACATGATGATCGGTAATAATAATGTCAATTCCTTTTTTATTTGCGTACTCCACGGCTTCGCTTGCAACAATTCCATTATCTACGGTAATTATTAATTTAATTTTTGGGTTTTTTAAAAGAAGATTATCTATTCCGATTTTTGAAAGACCATATCCTTCATCTAATCTGTGAGGAATATATGGCAGAGCTTTTGCTCCTGCCTCTGTTAAAGTTTCCCATAAAATTGCTGATCCGCAAATCCCGTCAACGTCATAATCTCCAAAAACAATAACTTCTTCTTTTTTTGCGACTGCCCTTTTAATTCTTCTTATTGTTTTTTTCAGGTGTTTTTTATCGATACCAACATATGATGCTGTTATTTTTTTAAGATCCGGTTTTAAGAATTCATCAATTTCTTTTTTTGTTTTTAACCCCCGGTTGTTTAAAAGAATTTTAACTATCTCATCTATTTGTAGTTTGTGATTATACAAGATTTTCCATTTCTTCATACCAAAAATTCTTTCTGCTATACTATATCAAACCCCGCTGCGGTGGGACAAGCTATGAATTTCGATATCCCGGATGAGATTGTTTCAATTTATAAAAAGCTTGAAAAATCTGGATTCGAAGTGTATTTGGTTGGAGGCTGTGTAAGAAATCTTCTTCTTAAAAAAGAGGTTAAAGACTGGGATCTAACAACCACTGCAACGCCGCAGCAAATTCTCAAAAATTTTCCCTCAGGTTTTTATGATAATCAATTTGGCACTGTTGGAGTACCTTTAAAAAATAAAGAAATTGTAGAAATCACAACATACAGAACCGAATACGGTTATAAAGATAGGAGACATCCAGAGAAAGTTTCTTGGGGAAAATCTATTGAAGAAGATTTATCGAGACGCGACTTTACGATAAATGCAACTGCCCTTCGACTCGTTTCTCTTCGGCCTCGCTCAGGGCAAGCGCTTACTCAGGGTAAAGCTTTCAAGTTTGAAATTGTTGATCCTTTTTTTGGGCAGGAGGATATTAAAAATAAAATTATAAAAGCAGTCGGTGACCCAAAGAAAAGATTTAAAGAAGATGCCTTAAGACTAATGCGTGCGATAAGATTTGCTACTACGCTTTTATTTACAATTGAAGAGAATACATGGAATGAAATTGTTAATGATTCAAAACTAATTGATGAGATTTCAAAGGAAAGAATAAAAGACGAGCTATTAAGAATTCTTGAAAGCGATTATCCTTATGAAGGAATAATGCTCCTTAGAAACAGCGGTCTTCTAGAGCATATTTTATCTGAACTCTTAAAAGGAGAAGGCATATCTCAAGAGCGTCCGGGCAGACATCACAAGACCGATGTTTTTACTCATAATGTTTTATCTTTGAAGTTCTGTCCGTCAAGAGATTCTACCGTTCGTTTAGCTACCCTTCTTCATGATGTAGGAAAACCAAAGGTTGCATCAAAAGATGAAGAAGGTTTTATTATTTTTCATAATCATGAAATTGCCGGAGCAAAAATTGCTCATCAGATTTGCGAGAGGTTAAAATTCTCAAAAAAAGACAGAGAAAAGATTGTAAATCTTATAAGATGGCATATGTTTACGGTTGATGAAAAAATTACAGACGCGGCCGTTAGAAGATTTATAAGACGGGTTGGAGTTGAGAATGTCAAAGACATGATGGATCTTCGAATCGGAGACAGACTCGGAGGCGGAACTCAAACTGCAGAAAGCTGGAGATTAAAACTTTTTAAAAAGAGAGTCGAAGAACAGCTCTCGCCCGCTCCGTTTTCAATTAATGATCTTGCAATTGATGGGAATGATGTAATGAAAATTTTGGGAATTAAACCTGGTCCAAAAATTGGAGAAGTCCTCCAAAAACTATTTGAAGAAGTCGATGAAGACCTTTCAAAAAATACTAAAGAATATTTGACAAAAAGAATTAAAGAATTACAATCATAATTATGACAAAGAAGAATCTACAAGAGGAATTGAAACAATCAATGCTGGCAAGAGATAAACTTAAAACTTCGGTTCTTCGCATGCTTTTATCTGCAGTTAATTATTACGAAATTCAAAAGGGTGGAGCAGGGTATGAGGCTTCAAATGAAGATGTTATGTCGGTAATTCAAAAAGATGCAAAACAACATAACGATTCCATAGAACAGTTTAAAAATGCCGGGCGGCTGGATTTGGTTGATAAAGAATCTAAGGAACTTGAAATCTTGAAACGATATATTCCTGCGCAAATGAATGAGGAGGAAATAAAAAAACTGGTAGAAGAAACTATTTCCAAAACTGGCGCAAAATCAATACAAGACATGGGAAAAGTTATGGGAGCCTTAATGCCAAAACTAAAAGGTAAGGCAGACGGAGGTTTAGTTAGTAAAGTGGTAAAAGAAGAGCTTACTTCGTAATCTTTTTCCTTTTCTCACTCCACTCCTGCCAGACGACGAGAATTGGAGAAGCGTTGAAGATTGAAGAATAAGTTCCAGATGTTACTCCAATAAGAAGAGCTACCACAAACCACCTTATTGTTTCTCCTCCAAAGAGAAGAAGAGCAAAAAGAACAAGAAGAACGGTTAAGGAAGTATTTAACGATCTATCCAAAGTTTGGAGTATTGAATCATTAACTATCTGCGGAAAAGAACCCGAAGATCTTCTAAGATTTTCTCTAATCCTGTCAAAAACAACAATCGTATCGTGAACAGAAAACCCAATAACGGTAAGAAGAGCGGTTACGAAAAGAGAGTCAACTTCAACTCCAAAAAAGTGACCTAAGATCGCAAAAATTCCTAAAACAACCAAAACATCATGAATCAAAGCAATTATCGCGCTTACTCCGAACCTAAGACTGCTTGCAGGTTTAGGAACTTTTCTAAACGACCAAGTTATGTAAAGAATAATGAGCACAGACGCAAGTAATACTGCTTTTATTGCGTTTATTGTTGTTTCTCTACCAATTGTCGGCCCGATTGTTTCAAATTCCGTTTCTTTAGCATCCTTAAAATTTTTAGTGAGTGCATCTATAAATTTAATATTTTGTTTCTGATTTATTAGACTTGTTCTGAGAAAAACCTGATTTCTTGATTGTTCTACGATATAAACTTTTATGTTTTGCGAAATTAAAGCCTGTTTTATTTTATCAACTTTCTGTTTTTCAATATTTTGCACAAAATTAACGGTTAACCTTGATCCTCCGGTAAAATCAATAGAAAGATTAAGCCCAAAAAGTAAAAGTGCAATTAATCCCGGGATAACAACTATCAAAGACAGTGCAAAATACAAATTCTTTTTACCAATAATATCCAGTGTTTTATTTTTCATAGAAAAATCGCAAAAATGTTCGGGTCACAACAATTGCCGAAAACATCGAAATTAAGACTCCAATTGCCAAAACCAACGCAAATCCTTTAACGACTCCTGTTCCAAATTCATAAAGGATAGCGCTTGTTATAAGAGTTGAAATATTTGAGTCTCTTATGGAAGGCCAAGCTCTGGAGAATCCAATTTCAATTGAATCTTCTTGTTTTTTCCCAAGCCTTTTCTCTTCTTTTATCCGCTCGAAAATTAAAATATTCGCATCAACCGCCATTCCGATTGAGAGAACAAAACCGGCTATTCCTGAGAGTGTCAGAGTTATTCCATAAGGAGTAAGGTTACTGATTTTAAATATAGATAATACTAAAAGGGAGTAAACAACAAGGGCAAGACTTGCTACAACTCCAAGCCTTCCATAAAGAATGCTCATAAAAATTACTATTATTAAAAATCCAATAACTCCTGCCAAAAAGCTTTTTTTAAGCGATTCTATTCCAAGCGTTGGACCAATTACCCGCTGCTCTAAAACCGAAAGAGGAACAGGCAGAGCTCCTGCATTAAGTTCGGTGCTCAAAAGCTTTGCCGCAGCAAGCGTAAAGCTTCCTGTAATAACTGCATTTCCCGTTAGAATTGCCTGATTAACTCTGGGAGCTTCTATAACCTGGTTATCTAAAACCATAGCAACAATTTTATTAATATTTCTTTTTGTTATATCTGCGAATTTATCAGTACCTTTACCAGAAAAAACTAGCTGGACTTGAGGATTTCCCGTATTCTGGTCAAAAGTTACACTTGAACTTTCCAAGTCATTTCCCGTAAGACTTGTCTTCAAGGCAGCAGGACCTAATACTTCCACAATTCCCAAAGGATAAGCCGCAGGAGTTGCTGTTTTTGCAGATTCTGTTCCCCCCTGCTCCCAAAAAGAAAGCTGTGCAGTTGTACCAATTAAATTTATTGCCTGATTAACATCTGTGACACCCGGCAATTCTACAATAATTCTTGAATCTCCGTTAACAGTTGCAGTTTGAATAACAGGCTCTGACACTCCGAAAAAATTTATTCTTTTCTCAATTACTGTTTTTGCGGAATTTAGAGCATCGGATTTTTGACTTGGGGAAACTCCGGACATGTCCGCTTTAAAAGTTATGGATGTTCCGCCTTTTAAATCAAGCCCTCGTCTAAATTCTAAATTTTTCCCAATCCTAAACGTTCTTAAAAATGAAGACGGATCAATATTTAAATTTTTTACTGGACCTAAGGAAATTTTCTGAAGATTTGGAAAATTTATAAATATAGAGACCAAAGCCAGTAGAATTATGGAAAAAAATAAAAAACGAGGGCTTTCTTTCATTCTAACATGCTCTCCTCATCACCAATTAGCATGACTCTGGAGCCTGAAAGGATAGAAAGGATAAAAGGATCTCTTCTTTTTTTTCTAAAATCGAATTCATCTTCGGACATTACCGTATAATTTATTTCTGTATTTAATCTTTTCTCTTCTGCTCTTATCAAAAGCGTAAGCTCAGGGAGCACTACAGTACCGACCAAAAGCAGATTTATCTCATCTGGTTCAGCCTTCACTCTTCTTGCAAATTTACCGGAAAACATGGCATATTTTATTTTTCCAAGTTTTGCTCTATTCATTAAGATATCTGTACCAAGACCCACAGTTTTTACTCCAATTCTTAAAAGATCGAAATAAAAAGGATAATTTTTAGAAAGTGAATAGTACACTCTGTTTGCTCGGGGTTCCCTTGATAAAATGCCTTTTTTTTCAAGAAATAAAAGTTCTCTTCTTACCGCATTTATTTCATCACCTGTCCTTCGCACCAACTCTCTTACATGGAGCATTTCGAAGGGATTCCCAAGAAATATACTCAGGAGTTTTACTCGAGATTTTGATGTAATTAAATCAGAAAGCATAAGCCCTGGGATGATATTATTTTACCGTTACTACTCCATCCGTGGGCAGAATTTCAAACCAAATAAGTCCTCTATTAAGCTCAACGGGCGTACCGCTTGAATCAAAAAGTAATGTTCTGGCGGTTCTGTTGACTTTTGCCCATGTACCTTTTATTTGTTTTCCATCCATAAAAATCGTTGCTTTCCCTGTTCCTTTTGTTGTATACAGAAGATGTACATTGTTTTCGTACCCGTCGTTGGCGTTTCTTTCCTGCATAAATAATACTACAATATTTTTCGAAGTCAACTGCTTGTTTGTATCCTTGTCTGAATAAATCTCTTTTCCAGTACTCCTTTTATATAGATTTGTTAAAGGATCATATACCCAGTCTGCAAAATAGTCAGGCATTGTGGCCCAAAATTCTACATGAATAGATTGGATCGTTCCCCTTTTGGAAGAGCTAGCATCTTCTTTGAATGAATATGGCAAAAACTCTTTGCTCCAGAGAGCACCTTTTTTATCAACTTCGGTTAAGGCACGGGATGATTTTGCATACTCCCATAGCTTGTCTGTTGTCGAATACATAGTATGCTCTGTTGCAACAGGGTGACCGAGTCTGTCATAATCTCTCCAAAAAACAGGGAATCCTATCGAAAATTGATTCATATCGTTATAGGCAGTCCACCCATAATCAGAAAGCTGAGATAATGCATCTGCCGGCCCTGCTTGATTTGCTCCTCCAACGTGTGCGTACAATGGGTAGTTTCCATATTCCGAAAGAAAATCTATAAAGTAAGTTCTAGCCGATCGTATAGGTCCTATTTGCCCTCCGTCCTGACAATAAAAGATAGAAAGAAATCTTGTAATTCCTCCTTCCGCAACTGCCTCGTAAATTACATCGGCAGAAGAAAGACCGGATTGCGGCCTTGCTTCTTTATGATTCTCAATCATAACACCCAAAGGTCTGTGCTGCTCCCACCATTTTCGCTGTTGTTTTGAATAAAGAACCCCATTTAATGGACAGCTTTCTGTTTTGGGGAGAGTTGAATCAAAAACTAATTTACCCTCTCCCCCTTTGACCGGAAGACCTACGGGAGATATTACTGATTCTAAAAGAGCTGATTTTGAAAAAAGAGCATACGAAATTCCTGAAGATACGATATATACCAAAACTATTAGGGCAATTGTTAATAATTTTCTTTTTTCCATTTAATTTTCTTTTTTGGTTTCTTTTAGAACTTTTTTTTCTTCGTCTGTTAGTTCGTGCTCTGTCCCTTTACCGTTTATGACTCTTTTTGCATACCATCTTGTTCCGGAGCGGGAATAAAGTGCTGAGATGATTATGCCGGTATCACTTCCGTCAACCAGAGAGAGTACAAAACTTTGGTCTCCACCCGTATCTTTGAAAGGATTAAATCTATGAAGTCCAATTTTTTGAACATGCAAAAGTCCATCTCTCTGTAAATTATCGCAGTATTTCTTAATGGATTCAATATCTTTATTATGAAGATCAATTGTGGAGAGAATATCTTCAAGAATTGACTTTAAATTTTTATTATTTGCGCCCTTTGCTAATCTTGAATAGTGCGAAAACATCTGCCAAAAAAAAATTGTGAGGATTAAAAGCCAAACAAAAAGTATACCGCCTAAAACAAGATAAAGATTGGGTACCATATATATCCATCTATATTAGCCTCTTGACAGCC
>Ga0209515_10007021_pt1 | contig 13730 bp, 9 predicted proteins | sample Subgroupgradi54m_FD_187454 | JGI IMG/M metagenome (GOLD analysis project Ga0209515, IMG submission 187454) | Subsurface groundwater microbial communities from S. Glens Falls, New York, USA - GMW60B uncontaminated upgradient, 5.4 m (SPAdes)... ...
AGACACTCGGGCTCGAGACGTACGTGCCGGACGCGGGGGCGCTGCTGTCCGGGCGATATTAGCGATGCTCTTCCCAACGACGCTCGTCGGCAGCTACCCGCAGCCCGAATGGCTCATCGACCGCGCGAAGCTCGCCGGACGGTTTCCGCCGCGCGTGCGCGCGAAGGAGCTCTGGCGGATTCCCGAGCATCTGCTCGCCGGGGCGCAGAACGACGCGACGCTGCTCGCCATCAAGGCGCAGGAAGACGCCGGTCTCGACATCATCACCGACGGAGAAATCCGGCGCGAGAGCTACTCGAACCGCTTCGCCACCGCGCTCGAAGGCGTCGATCTCGACAACCCCGGCAGCGCCCTCGACCGTTCCGGCCATCCCAATCCTGTGCCGCGCATCGTCGGCAGGATCCGGCGGCGGCACGCCGTCGAGACCGACGACGTGAAGTTTCTTCGTGCCCACACGAAGAAGAAGATCAAGATGACGGTGCCGGGGCCGTTCACCATGTCCCAGCAGGCGCAGAACGATTTCTACAAGAGCGACGAGGAGGCCGCGATGGATTACGCGGCCGCGGTGAACGAGGAGATCAAGGATCTGTTCGCCGCCGGCGCCGACATCGTCCAGATCGACGAGCCCTACATGCAGGCGCGCCCCGAGAAGGCGCGGCAGCACGGGCTCAACGCGCTCAACCGCGCGCTCGACGGCATCACCGGCACCACGTGCGTGCACATCTGCTTCGGGTACGCCGCGATCATCCACGAGCGGCCGGCTGGCTATTCGTTCCTCCCGGAGCTGGCCGGGTGCAGCTGCCGGCAGATCTCCATCGAAACCGCGCAGTCGAACCTCGATTGTTCGGTACTGACGTCGCTGCCCGGCAAGCAGATTCTGCTGGGGACCGTCGACCTGTCCGACATGACCGTCGAAACACCCGAGACGGTCGCCGCGCGGATCCGGCGGGCGCTCCCGTTTGTTGCGCCCGAGAACATCATCGTCGCCACCGATTGCGGGATGAAGTACCTGCCGCGCGACGTCGCCGACGGGAAAATGCGGGCGATGGCGCAGGGCGCGGCGATCATGCGGCGTGAAGTTGCGGGGTGACCATCGCACGTCCCTTTGAGGTCAGGAGGCGCGATCACGAGTCGCTTGCGGGCCCCGAGGAAGTGGTCATCCGCGGGGCCCACGGCTGTCACTGCCACCACATTTCGCGATGGATACGCCAGGCATCGCCGTCCTGCTTCCACAGCTGGACGTAGTGACCCTTGGTCACCTGTCCTTTGTCGGTCACATCGTACTCGCCCTCGAGATGGGCGAGGTCACCCGACATATAAACATCAGTCAAGGTCAACGTCGTCGACGGTTTGCCGCCCCCGAAGTCCTGTTTCCAGAACGATCCGATCGCGTCTCGTCCCACCACGTTGCTGTTCGGGCGCGTCGAAAGCTCCGCATCCTTGTCGTACAAGGCCATGAGGCCCGCGGCATCACCGGCGTTGTATGCAGTCGTCCAAAGTGAGGCTAGACGATCCGCTGTTTGAGGTCCGCTCTGCAGCGACGGATCGAGTCGCCAGATTTCATGCTGGACCTTCCACTGGCTGTCAATGCGCCTCCAGAGCTGCTGGTACTGCCCCTTCCCCAGTGTCACGCCGTCCTTTCCCGCAACCTCATACGTGCCGTCGACGTGCAACAGGTCTCCCTGGACGATGGAATCGCTGGGCGTCAGCTTCGTGACTGCTCCTCCCGATCCGATGTCCTCGCGCCAGTACGACTCGATCGCGCTGCGACCGGTGATTGCCGCTCCTCCGGTGGGCATAGAGTGCGCGTCCTCGGCATAGAGGGCGGCCACGGCCGCCGCGTCACCGGCGTTGAAGGCCTTGATCCACGTGGCTGCGAGTTGGTCGGCATCTGCCTTGTCCTCCGCTGGAGTCGCGGCGCCCCCGCATGCCGTGAGACTGGTGCCCACAATCATCGCCGCCAGTCCGACCACGAATCGATTACCGAGTGTTCGGTTCATCTGAGCGCTCCTTCCATGCGGCCAGTGGCCGGTCGGTTTGCCCGGTAGCACGCACCGCGGTTCGGTGGAATTCCGCGCGCAATGGGAAATATCTCGCGGCGCCAGCGGGAATGCGGGCAAAACCGTTGATATCCCACGGCGGAATGTCATGTCACCTGCGATGGAGCATTCGGTACGCCAGGTTATGGATGCGCCTTCGTCATGGGCTCGAAATCATCCGTTTCGTCGTCGCGGCGGAACATCGGGTTGGCCAGCGCCGCGGGGCCGACGTTCGCCGCTCGCCGCGGCCGTGCGATACTTTTGCGATGGCGGGTCGTTTATCCGCGCTGCTCGAGGTCATCCGGCCTCGCACGATTGCGCGGGCCGTCAAGTCCGTCGACGATCTCGCAGTCATTTCTCGTGATCTGAAACGCCTCGTCAAGCAGCTCGAACAGCGCGCCGTCCAGACGGACGCGCGAACATCCGCCCTGGAAGAAGAGTTGCGGTCCCTCAGCGACGCTGTCGCGGAGCTGCGGGTGCGTGAGTCGAGGCTGCGCGCGATCTACCAGCGCGATATCGATTTGCAGCCGGCGCTCGACGCGGTCGACCGCATCCTGGACGCGGCGTCAATCCGTTCACACGTCGAGCGGTCGTTCGAATCGGCTCCGCTCGACCTCGAGCCGTTCCCGCATTTGGTGCTCGAGGATTTGTTTCCTCAACCGTTCTACGAGACCGTGTTGCGTGGTATTCCGCCAGTAGAGATGTTCGACGGCGCGAAGAACAAGCAGCGCATCGTCGTGCCGTTCGAGATGGCGCCCGCCTTCAGCCGGCGGGTCTGGGGATTCCTGCTGCACTCGGTCGTGGACGAGATCATAGGACCAGCGCTGATCCGAAAGTTCAGGCAGCCGCTCAACGAATGGCTCCAGGCAACGTGGCCGGAGCTCGCCGGTCAGTCACTCGAATCGCTCGTCAGGCTGCAGAGCACCGACGGTCGCATCCTTCTGCGCGGGCAAGGCTATCTGATTCCCCCGCATCGTGATCCGAAGTGGGGCTTCGTGACCTGCTTGCTCTACCTGGCGAGGCCCGGAGACAGCGCCACGTGGGGAACAGAGCTCTACCATGTGGATGGTGATACCGAAGCGGTCAATGTGGCGCCGCACTGGATTCGCGCCGAGGACTGCAGGCTTGCAAAGGAAGTCCCCTTTCGGCCGAACACCGCACTCGCGTTCATGAATTCGCGGGGCGCTCATGGTGCCCGGATTCCTGCGGACGCCCAGCCGGATCTCGAGCGATACATCTATCAGTTCCGGATCGGTCCCTCGTCTGAGTCGATCCGTAAACTTCAGGCCCTGCTGCCGCAGGACCGCCGCGAGATGTGGTCGGGTAAAGCGGTCGACTACGCCTGACCCAGGCTCCCTTGATCCTCGAGAAATCTACTTCAAGAGATTAGCCACCTTCGCAATTCCCGCCTTCGAGCAGGCGTCGTCCATTTCCAAGGTGGATCCCGCGCTCCCGACGCCACCGATTGTGTCGTTCCCCACCTCGATCGGCACTCCGCCGCTGAGCGCCAGAATGTCGGCGAGATCGCGTTGGGCCGCGCCGGGTCGTCTGCCGTGCGCTTCTGAAACTCCATCGTGGTGATTCGATACATCCGCGCGGTGTACGCCTTCCGTCTGGCCATGTCGGCTGTCTGCGGAGTCGCTTGCTCGTCCCTCGCATGAAATTTCGCATCGCGCTATTCCTGGGCGCAGTTCCGCGATTGCGGTGATGGAGCCTTGCGAAGACGATGAAGCGATCACGGCCAATCCCCCGCAGAAGAGTGCGACGAAGAGGACGAATGCGAGATGGTCAATAATCCACGAATGGCCGACTCGATCCTTACACAGATCGAACGGGAAGTCGGTGCGTGGGATGGCGTAACGGTCTCAGCGCATCGCTTCGGAGGCGTCGAGTTTCGTGTCGGACGCCGTGAGCTCGGCCACCTGCATGGCAATCGACTCGCCGACCTGCCGTTCCCGGTGACAGTGCGAGAGCAGCTCGTCGCGGCTGGAAAAGCCGAGACGCACCACATTCTTCCCGCCTCCGGTTGGGTCAGTTATCGGATCCGCAGCGAGAGAGACGTCGATCTCGTGATCGAGTTGTTCCGCCTCAATTACGAGCGGCCCTGGATCACGAGGTAGCGCATTGCGGCTGTCACCGCGGCCGCGTGAGGTCTCAGAAGCCCAGCTTCAGAGAAAATTGCACGATCCGCGGGCTGGTATTGGTATCGGTGATCCGTCCGAACGTAGTGCTGTTGATATCGTAGTCGCCGACGAAAAAGTTCACGGTGTCCAGGAGGTTGAAGATATCGGCGCGGATCTGCAGCGTCGTCTCACGCCAGAGCCGGACGCGCTTCGAGAGCGACAGGTCGACGAGGAACTGTGAAGGGCCATCGACGGCGAGGATCTCCAGATTCCCCACTTCGCCTGCCATCGGGTTGAAGAACACCTGCCCGCTGAAGCCGGCGGCGTTCGCCAGGTTGTCGGAGCCGACCGCGCGGCCGGTGGTCGGGTCAATCACTTTGGGATCGATCCAATAGAGGTCGCCGTTGACGTCCCGCACGCCAAGGAGCTTCTTGATCTCACGCACGCTGAGGCTGGTCCGCGCCGTTTGATTGAACGAGCGGCTCACGCGATTGAATGTGCCGCGCCCGGCCAGCAGCGAGATCGGCGACCCACTCTGCCAATGCAGGATCGGGCTCGCCTGCCATCCACCGGCCAGGGCGTCCCACAGACCGCCGCGGTTCAGCCAGTGCCTGCCTCGACCGAACGGGAGCTCGACGATCGCGTTGGCGTTGATGACGTGGGACACGTGAAACTCGGACCGTCCTTCGTCCAGCTCCGGCCGGGCGTTGTCGAGAAACGGCTCGAAGCGGACTTCCGATGTGCCTTTGGAATTCGATCGCGTGTGGGCGAGCGTGTAGTTGATTTGACCGAAGAGTCCGCCCTGCAGCCGGCGGCGCAGTTCGAGCTGCATCGCGTGGTAGTTGCTGAACCCGCCGTTGTAAATCAGGTCCGCCCCGTAAATCGCGGGGTTCCGGAAGAACGCCTGGCGGGCCTGAACGCCGACGGTCGGACCGGTGCTCGTCGAGTACACGTCTGCAAGAGCGGCCACCTGGCCGGTCTGAATGAGATTCCGCACGGTGGCATTCGTCAGGAATCCGCCAGCGAACGTCGGAATCACCGTGAGCGGCTGGCTGCCGGGGATCGCCGGGTCGAAGGCCGGGTTGAACCCGCCTGTGGCCTGCAGCGCGAGGAAGCCGTTCGTGCGTGCGCGGGCGAAGTCGTCTTGAAACGCGCCACGGGGGTTGATCTGGTTGACGTCGATGCCGCGCCACAGACCGCGGCCGAACGTGCCCACGTACCGCGCCTCGCCGGCAAAGGACCAAGGAAGCTCGCGCGAGATGCCGGCGCTGACCTGATGGACCTTCGGCTGTGTGATCTTCGGGTCGATTGCAAAGGCCGCTGACGTCGACGATACGGCGAGCTGGTCGGCGTAGGCGCGCACGCTCATGAATGCCGGCGTCGGCACCGCTGGGATGCCCACGGCTGCGGTCGTGAACAGGTTGGTGAGCGACGTGCCCGCTGCGAGACCTGTGTTGGCTCCTGCGGCGTTCTTCCCGACTGTGATCGTTTCCTCGTTGACGAAGGTCAGGGAGTAGCCTGCGCGCACTGCTGTGCGGCCGTCCTTGAACGGATCCCACGCGAAACCCACTGCGGGTCCAATGTTGTTCAGGTCCTTGTTGTAGAAGGCGCCGTCGACGAATGTCACGCGGCCGTTGGGATCGAGGAGCACCTCACGGACCGGGCGCCCGTCCAGGGCCGGCAGCAGCGCCAGATTGTCGTCTTCGCGCAACGGGCTGTAGTACTCCCATTTCAGGCCGGCGCGAACCGTGAGGTTGGGCTTCCAGCGCCAGTTGTCCTGAAGAAATGCTGTGGAGTTGTTCAGGCTGTAGTTCGCGTTGTACGGAATTCCCGCGACGAAGCCTGATGTCCGATCGCGCACCTCAAATGTCTGGCTCACCGAGCTGATGGTTCCGGAGAGGAACGCGAGCAAGGCGTTGGCGGACGCCAGATCGGCTGCGCTGATGCCGCCCGGGAACCGGGCCGCCGTGAGCTGTACGGCGGCCGGCGCTGCCGTGCTGAACCCGAACGCGACGGCAGGGAACCGTCCGGCGTAGTCGTACGGATTGACGCGAATCTGCTGGAGTTGCCCACCAAACTGCAGCTCGTGGCGGCCGTGGAGCCATGAGCCGGTGTCCCTGTATTGGAACGTGCGGGTGTCGCGTCCCTGCGGCTGGAACGTCGCCATACGATTCGTGATGAATGGCACGGAGAAGATCGCATCGCTGAAGGTCTCGTTACTTTTGAACGCCGCCGGCGCGAGGTTGCCTCCGCCCCGTACCTCGTTCGTCATGTTCGACCGTCGCCACTGCCAGGCCGCTACGTAACGTTGGACCGTTGATGCCGTGAAGACGACCGGGCGCTCGTGGATCAAATCGAGATCGCCCCTGTCGTCCGTTTCGCGGAACCAGGAGTAGTCCACTTCAAAGCGGTGGCGCGGCGTCGCCTCGTAGTCGACGCGTACGCCCCACAGATTCCGCTCGTTCAGATTGCGCTGCAGGAAGCGGTACCCCGCGGTGTTCAGCCGTCGAGACTCAACTGAGTTGCCGACGTCGAAGTTATTCACGTTCGACGCCGCCGGAATCTTCACGAGGATGTCCCGTTGGACGACCGGGTCGAGCGGCAGCCCGGCGAGTTGCGTTACATTGGCAGCGCGGATCTGACCGTCCGCCGCCACATAGCGAAAAACGCCCTGCAGGAAATCGTCGGAGGCCGGGATGACGTTGTTCTGCGTGTCCTGGGTTCGCTGCCGCAGGCCTTCGTAGTAGGCGAAGAAGAAGAAACGGTTCCTCGCGATTGGCCCGCCGAGCGCGCCGCCGAACTGCTTCCGACTGAGCTCGGGTCTAGGCAGACCGCTCCGTTTGTTGAAGAACGAGTTGCTCCCGCGAGTGTTGTTGCGACCGAATCCGAAGACATCTCCCCGGAAGCGATTGGTGCCGGACGGCGTGATCAGCTGCACCGTTGTCGCGCCGCCGGCGGCGTCCGCACCAGGGACCGCAGTCGTGATGGTGAACTCGCCGACTGTATCCGCCGTGGGCCGGTTCGGGACGAAGTCGAGTGCATTCTCGCGGATGAAATTGTCCTGAATGTTGATGCCGTCCTGAGTGATCTGCGTCCAGGTTGGCCGTCCGCCGTTGATACCGGTGGCCGTGCGGTTCGGAATCCCGGGGACGCCCGCCTGCAGCCGGATCAGCTCGATGGGGTTCCGGTCTACGAGCGGCAGATCGACGATCTGACGCTGCACGACGGTCTGCGTCACTTCCGGCGTAGTCGTCTGCACGAGCGGCCCACCCGCGGTCACATTGACCGTTTCCGCGAGCTGGCCGACTTCGAGCCGCGCGGTCAGCGAACGCTCGGCGCCGACGTTGACCTCGACCTGCGTGAACGTTGCAGTCTTGAAGCCGGCCAGAGTCATGGTGACGGTATAGAGTCCCGGCTGCACCTGGGCAAACAGGAACGCCCCCGTCCCGGTGGTACTGGTCGTTTGCGTCTGACCGGTGAGCTCGCTGGTCAGCGTGACGGTCACACCCGGCAGCACAGCGCCGGTGTTGTCGAACACGGTGCCCGCAAGCCGGCCAAATGAGGCTTGCGCCATGACCAGCACGGACCAGAGGGTCACGCTCGCGAGCGCCGCGATTACTTTCGAGACGACCCGCATGGCATCACGCGGTCAGCAGGGGTATCAGCTCCCGTAGGCTCTTCAGCTCCTCGAGGGTGTTCACGCGCCGGATGAGCGCCTCCGTTTTCGCTGCGCCCAGTACCGGCGCCATCAAGCTGCGGGCCTTTGCGGCCACGCCCTCCGTGTCGAGGGGGTTCTCTTTCGAACCAGGAGCGTAACGTGTGAAGTGGCTCACCGTTCGGCCGTCGCGCAAGGTGACGTCTATCCGGCCGCTGCGAGGCGCTGCCGGATCCATCAACGCCCGATCGGCGACGAGCTGCACGCGCTGTTTCACGGTGAGCACCTGCGCGTCCTTCATCCGTTCGTACGAATGGCTGTCGTCGAACGAGAGCACGCCATCAATCAGCGCCACCGCGATCAGATACTGACAGTTGACGTCGGGCATCGAGCGGTTGTCGACAATGGCGGCACCGTCCTCCGGCAAACTGACCACAATGCGGTCCACGTTGCTGACGGTGAGCCCGTGCTCGCGTTGCAGGATGAAGAACGCATCAAGGGCCGCCTGGACGGGGAAGCCCACCGAAAACGTCTTGATGGACGTTTCCGCGACGAAGAAGCGAGTGCCGAGGCCGCTCACCATTTCCTCGGGACGCGGCTGGCTGGAATGAGCCTCGAGGGCGTTGTGCTCGCCGTCCAATACGTCAGGTACGCCGGTGAATCCTGTCTGAACCATCAGGGCCGCGGTGACCCCGTTGCGCGCGCCCATGCCGGCAAAGTCGAAGGCCTTTTCGATGTGCTCGAGATCCCGTTCCCAGCTCCACACGCCCGACACCTGCTGAGCGGCGTACGAGAGCGCGTACCGCATCCCCGTCTCGTCGAGCCTCGCCATAGCGGCCGCGGCGGCCGCAGCTCCGAACGTGGCGCCGACGCCCTCGGCGGCACGATGGGTGGCGCGCACGTGGTTCGGGCCGAGCGCCATCAGCCAGCGGCAACAGAGGTCGTAGCCAAGCGTCACTGCCTTGAGCAGATCCGCACCTGACCGATCGTCACGCTCGCCAACGGCGAGCGCCGCGGGCACGACGGCGGATCCAGGATGCGTCTTCGTCACGGGCTCGAAATCATCCGTCTCGTCGGCGTGGGCGAACATCCCATTGGCCAGCGCGGCATTCACGGCGGACGTCCGGATGTCGGTGGTGAAGACAGACGCTTCCGGCACGCCGCCCTGTGCGCGCACGTAGCGGACAGCCATCTCGCCGGGCTTGAGGCGCGCCCCTGACACAACTGCAGCCAGCGTGTCGAGGATGCGGTGCTTCGCTTCCCGGATCACTTGCGGCGGCAGGTTCCGCTCGCGGGCTTTGGCCATGTAACGGGCCACACGGCCTGTGATATCAGCCGACGAGGCCGCGCGCTCCGCCCCGGTCTGGGCGAACGGGACGGACATCGCGTTGCTCGAGGAGGGAAATGCCGCGGCCGTGACCAATCCACCCGCGACATGTAGCATGCGTCGTCTGGTCAGGCTCGAGTCGTCTGTCTTCTTGGTCATGACGCGGAGATTATCGCTCACGCGTGCTGCCCGATGCCGGGCTTTCCCCTCCGGCGAAGCAGGTCGGGGATTGGGATTTGGGATTTGGGTTTGGGATTTGCCTTTCTAGGCACGTCGTTGCAGCAAGGGCCTCAGGGGTCGAAGATCTCCGGCCGCCTCCAGTGACAGCACGGCCTCGATCAGGCGCTGCGTCTGGGCACGGCCCAGGACCGGCGCTACCAGATCGCGCGCTTTATCCACGATCTCGTCCCTTGTCATCGGATTGCGGACGGTCCCACGGACTGCCTCGACGCGGTCACTGAGTCGCGAGCCGTCCTTCAGGGTGATCTCGACGACCGCCACGCGCACCGGCAGCAGGCGCGCGAGCTCGTCGTCAGGCCGGTACTCGACCTTGGCCCGATGGCGCCGTACTGTCGCGTCATCCATCCGCTTCTTGTCATGCGCAGCCGCAAATGATGCGGTCTTGTCGATGAGCATGACGGCAATCATGTGCTGCAGGCAGATGTCCGGGATGTCGCGGTTGTCGACCACGGCGCCGACGGTAGGCGCCAGCCGCACAATGACCTGCTGCACGTCGTCTGCTTCAAATGCCCGCTGACGGCGCAGGTTTGCGATCGCGTCGAGCGGCGCCTGGATCGGCGTGCCGACGGTCCACTTCTTGATGTCGGTGCGCGTGACTTCGTAGCGCTCCCCGAGCCCCTCGATCAGCATCGCCGCCGTTCCGTTCGGCGCATTCACCTGGAAGTAGTTGTCAGCACCCGAGAACACATCGTCCACGCCATTGAATCCCGAGCGCACGAGCAGGGCGGCGGTGACGCCGTTACGAGCGGGCATGCCGGCGAAGACGAATCCCTTCTCGATGTGATCGGTGTCCCGTTCCCAGACCGCGAATCCCGATGACTCCTGCGACGCGTAGTCGAGCAGCCAGCGCATCTGCGTGGCGTCGAGCGACGCGGCAGAACCGGCCGCCGCCGCGGCGCCGAACGTTCCCGCAATGCTGTGCGTGCTGCGGCGTGTGTCGTTCCGGAACGTCACCCCGCCGAGAGCCATCGTCACGCGTGGGCCGATGTCATACCCGAGCGCCACGGCGCGAAGGAATTGCGTGCCGGTGATCTGGAGCGACTCGCCGGCGGCCAGCGCGGCGGGAACGACCGAGGATCCGGGATGCGATTGCGAATCGCCGTGCGAATCGTCTGTTTCATCCGAGTGGGCGAGCACGCCATTAATCAGGGCGGCATCCATCGGAGACGTGACGATGGCCGAACCGACGATGGTCGCGACGGGCCGACCAGCTTGCGCGGCAGCAAAGGACAGCGCGGCCCTGCCGGGCGGCAGCTCGGACCCAGAGACCATTGCGGCGAACGTGTCGAGCACATGGTGCTTGACGGCGTCGAGGACTTCGGCGGGAAGCGGACGGTCCTTGGCCGCCGCCATGTAGCGGCTCAGCGTCGCCATGACTGGACTCACTGCTGCGCGCAGACGAGCGGCGGGAAGTACGGTGGCCACGAGCGCCAGCGCACCACGGCTGATGAGCGTCCGTCGGGTCATGGTTCGGGTTGGTGCAGGCATTCCGTTGGGTTCCTCAGGCCGCCAGCGCCGCGGTCAGCGCGGTCAGTGTGGGCGCGCTCTCGAGCGACTTGACGAGCGCAATGATCGACTCGGCTTTCCGCGTTGGCCACTTGGCGAATTCAGCGTTGGTCCTGAACTTGTCGGCCACTTCGTCGTAGGTCATCGGGTTCTTCGGGCTGCCTTTCGCCGGTTCGGTGCGTATCGAAAATACGTTGCCATCCTTCATGTGAATTTTGAGGGTGGCAGCTTCCTCCAGTACCGCCTGCAGCGTCGCGTTTCGACCGAGCGTGTCGAATTCAGCATCCACGTAGTACGAACTCCGAGATGTACCGGGTGAGGCCCGGCGCTTTCGCAAGCTCCTCGGCGCCGGCTGCAGCGGCAGTTGCCACAGGCCTGCCCATCGTGACTCGGGCGAGAGCGAGGGGCGTCTTGAAGAAATCGCGGCGAATCATGCGAGCACCTCGGCGAGATCGCGGCGAGCCTACCATACCCTTCCCCTTATAATCAGGCCCGCAACAGATGGGGGGATGAGATGACCAGATCCGTTGTCGCTGCGGCATCCGTGTTCGGGACCGTCACATTGGCGATTCTGGGTGTTCCGGCGGCGGTCGCGCAGACCGGGACCGGAGCGTTCATCCCGGTCACGCAGGCGATGCAGGCCAATCCCGATCCCGCGGACTGGCTTCACATCAGCCGAACGTACAACCAATATCGATTCAGTCCGCTCACTCAAATCAACAAGGGCAACGTCGCTCAACTGCGCATGGCATGGTCGCGGGGCCTGCCGGCCGGTACCCAGGAATCGACGCCGATCGTCTATCGCGGCGTGATGTACGTGATGGCTCCGGGCGCCAGCATCCAGGCTCTCGACGCCACCAACGGTGATTTGATTTGGCTGTATGAGCGCAACTATCCGCGCGGCGTCCTGGCCACGGCGGCGCGGAGCAAGAGCCTCGGTATCTACGAAGACATGATCTATTTCGGCGCGCCGGACGGATTTCTGGTGGCCATCGACGCCCGGAGCGGCAAGCTGCGGTGGGAAACGAAGGTTGATGACGGCCAGATCACCGCCGGCGGATTGCTCGTTGCCGATGGCAAGGTGATCTCGAACCGTACCTGTGTGCAAGGAAAGCGCGAGTTCTGCTTCATCGCCGCGCACGATGCCAAGACCGGCAAAGAGCTCTGGAAGTTCTATGTCACGGCCGCGCCTGGCGAGCCTGGAGGCGACACCTGGGGCGACCTGCCGGTCGACCAACGGGCCGCCGGTCCGTGGGGCCTGCCTGGCTCGTACGATCCGGTCCGGAAAGTTGTGTATTGGGGTGTGGCCAATCCCAATCCGTACACACAGTTCAAACGGCACGGCCGCTACGACGCCGTCTCCAAAACCTCGCCATCAGAGCTCTATAGCAACTCGACTCTGGCGCTCAACGTCGAGACCGGCAAGTTGGTGTGGTACTTCCAGGAACTGCCCGGCGACGATTGGGACGCCGATCACAACCAGGAACGCATTCTCGTGCACACGCGCGTGAGCCCGGATGCGCGATTCGTCAAATGGATCAATCCGGCGTTGAGGGCCGGGACCGAGCAGGACGTCGTGATCACCGTCGCCGAAGGCGGTGGCATCTTTGCGGTCGCGCAGGAGACCGGTCAATTCCTATGGGCGCGGCCATTCCCCTTCGATGATCCGAACATCAACATGAACGTCGTCGACGTCAAAACCGGTCGCACGAGCGTCAATCCCGACAAGCTTTTCAAGAAAGACGGCGACACCATCCTCGGCTGCTACCACAACACGCGCGGCCTGTGGCAAATCGCCTATCATCCCGGCAAGAACGCGCTCTACGTTCCGTTCCACGACCAGTGCTTGACGATGCAGGCGGTCAATTCCAGCGCGACCGGCTATGGACGGCGTACCGGCGTGCTCCGTCCGGGCTCCGACCCAAAGGCATACATGGGTATGGCCAAGATCGACGTCGCAACGGGCGAGATGAAAGTGATCTACTCGCAGCCGCAGCCGACCAACGGATCGGCGCTGACGACCGCGGCCGACCTGGTGTTCTTCGGCGATCTCAACCGTCGTCTGCGCGCCCTCGACGCCGACAGCGGCAAGGTCCTATGGGAGGCCGTGGTCGGCGGCATGATCGTCAACAGCACCATCTCTTATGCGGTTAACGGCAAGCAGTACGTGATGGTGTATACGGGCGCCGAGCAGTCGGCCACGACGGGGCCCATCGGGCTGACCGACAAGGCTATGCCGCCAGCCGTATTCGGGCACAACGCGATCTACGTTTTTTCGCTGCCCTAGCCAGATCAACCAGATCAATAGGGATTCGGGGCAGGGCCTTGCAAGGAAGGACTACCATCTGACGTGGTTCTGCGGGAAAATGCCCCACTTGCCCCTGGTGCTGGTTCTGTAGCGCGTCAAGCAGGAGGTATGTCGATGCGTACTCGTATTCCGGTAGCGTTGGTCGCGATCACGCTTGTCATGGTCGTCGGGTGGTGGGCGCCTGTGCTCCTTGCGCAAGGTGGCTCCGGCACGAAGGCGTTCGACGCGACCGTGGTTGATCCGCAAGCGGCCATCAAGGCGGCGGCTGCGGCGTTCAAGCTGGGCCAGCCTGACCCGAACTTCACTCCGAAGAAGACGCCGTGGGGCGATCCCGATGTCAGCGGCTATTACCTCGTGGCGACGTACGCGCCGTTGCAGCGTCCGGAGAAGCTGAAGAACAAGGCGCTCTTCACCGAGGCGGAATCAATCGCCGAGCTCACACGAGTGATCCAGGCCGACGCCAAAGTCGATCCCAAAGACGTGCACTACGACTGGAAAGAGTACGGCATGGACGGGTGGCAGAGCCCGATCC
>Ga0209515_10007022_pt1 | contig 13730 bp, 13 predicted proteins | sample Subgroupgradi54m_FD_187454 | JGI IMG/M metagenome (GOLD analysis project Ga0209515, IMG submission 187454) | Subsurface groundwater microbial communities from S. Glens Falls, New York, USA - GMW60B uncontaminated upgradient, 5.4 m (SPAdes)... ...
CGGCAGTAGTGAGCCATATATTGTCATAGGTCTTCCACTATACCGTCCTTTCATAAATTTTGAAGAGCCGGGTGTATCATATCATGTGAACCAGAACAAGACCTTGCTTTATAAAATATTTTTTGGTAAAATATTAAATATAATAGTATGTTTATTTTTAGTAAAAGAAAAGTATTTTATTTCCTGGCATTAAGTGCACTTTTTTTTGTTGTTTTTTTGTTTGGAGTTTCTTTTGGCAAAAATCAAGTTGTCTGCAAGGTTTGCAAACCAGAAACTGTTGATTTCTCTTTGTTTTGGGATGCCTATAATAAGCTTCATCAAAATTTTATAAGTCCTGATAAAATAATTGACCAAAAAATAGTGTATGGGGCGATTTCTGGCATGACAAAAAGTTTGCAAGATCCTTATACCTCATTTTTTGACCCCGACCAGGCAAAAATGTTTGAATCAGATTTGGCTGGTGTTTTTGATGGAATTGGCATAGAAATCGCGATAAAAAAAGACCAATTAACCATAATTGCGCCGTTAAAGGGCACGCCTTCAGATAGGGCTGGATTAAAATCAGGCGACCAAATTATAAAAATAAATGGAAAAAGCACTTCCGATATAGCTACTGACCAAGCTGTAAATAGAATTCGCGGGAAAAAGGGTACGGATGTTACTTTGACTATTTTCAGGGATGGATGGAAAGATGTAAAAGATTTTAAAATAACCAGAGATACGATTAAAATTCCTTCCATAGATTGGGAATTAAAAGACGGAAATATTGCCTTAATACGTATTCATCAGTTTGACCAAACATTATCATCTGATTTTAAGAAAATTGCATTTGAAATACTAAAAAGTCCTGCTAAAAAAATAGTATTAGATTTAAGAAATAATCCAGGTGGCTATCTTGATGTCTGCCAGGATATTGCTGGTTGGTTTTTGCAAAATGGCCAGATTGTAACTATTGAAGATTTTGGAAAAGGCAAAACAAATCAGCAATATAAAGCACAAGGAAATGCCAGTTTTACAAATTATCCAATTGTTATTTTAATCAATAAAGGGTCAGCTTCCGCTTCGGAGATTCTGGCAGGAGCATTAAGGGATAATAGAAATATTAAATTAATCGGAGAAAAATCTTTTGGCAAGGGGTCAGTTCAAGAAGTTGTAAATTTACAAGATGGTGCGTCATTTTTAAAAATAACAATTGCAAAATGGTTAACGCCAAAAGGAAACTCAATTTCAGAAGTGGGTTTAACTCCCGATGTAAAAATAAATATAAGTGATAGTGAGGCACAATCAAATAAAGATCCGCAATTGGACAAAGCGCTTGAAATAATTAAAAATTTAAAGTAGAATGAAACATAATAAAAAATAGCACGGGTTTAGATTATTAGAATTTTAAATTTTTAAAAATATGAAAGTAATTCTTTTACAAGATGTTGAAAATGTTGGCAAGAAATACGAAATAAAAGAAGTTAAAGATGGTTACGCCAGAAATTTTTTAATTCCCCAAAATTTTGCCAAATCTGCTACAAAACAATCTTTAAAATGGTTAGAGAGTCAAAAAGTAATTATGGCTAAGGAGGTTGAAGAAGATCTTAAAAAAACTCAGGAAATGGCTTCTAAAATAGACGGAATAGAAGTAAATATTGCGGTAAAGGTGGGAAGCGAAGGACAACTTTTTGAATCAGTAAATAATTTAAAAATAGCTGATAAACTTAAAGAAATGGGTTTTATTATTAAAAAATCTCAAATTAATTTACAAAACCCCATAAAGGAAATTGGTGAATTTCCAATTAAAATTAATTTAGATCATAATTTAGAAGTAGAAATAAAAGTATTAATTAGTGAAGAAAAAGAAATTCAGTGAGTAGAACTATAAACTACAAACAATGAAATGGTAAAATATATTTTTGTTGCAGGTGGAGTTATGTCTGGAATTGGAAAGGGCATAGCAACTGCCTCAATAGGAAGAATATTAAAAAGCAAAGGATTTAAAGTAACAGCAATTAAAATTGATCCTTATATTAATGTGGACGCTGGCACTATGAATCCAGTAGAGCATGGTGAAGTATTTGTAACCGATGATGGTGTAGAATGCGACCAAGATCTTGGCAACTACGAAAGATTTTTAGACGAAAATATTTATACTGATAATTATATGACCACTGGCCGAGTTTATCAGACGGTCATAACAAGAGAGAGAAATTTAGAATATAATGGCAGATGTGTTGAAGTTGTTCCCGATATTCCCAATGAAGTAATTTCAATAATTAAAAGAGCCGGCAAGAAAGTTAAAGCAGATTTTATTTTAATTGAAATTGGAGGCACAGTGGGAGAATATCAAAATATGTTATTTTTAGAAGCGGCAAGAATGCTGAAAATTTCACATCCAAAAGATGTGCTTTTTATTTTAGTAAGCTATATGCCGGTACCCGAAACGATTGGCGAAATGAAAACAAAGCCAACCCAATATGCAGTCAGAACCTTAAACTCTGCTGGAATCCAACCAGATATGATTTTGGCTAGATCTATAGTTTCTTTAGATGAGCCAAGGAAAAAAAAGCTTTCCAATTTTTGCAATGTATTGCCAGAAGATATTATTTCAGCCCCAGATGTAAAATCAATTTATGAAGTACCGCTTAATTTTGAAAAGGAAAATATGGGAAACCGTATTTTAAAAAAGTTTGGCTTAAAGCCAAGGCAAAGCGATTTGAAAGATTGGGAAAGTTTGGTAAAAATAATAAAAAATTATCCAAAAATAGTTAATATCGGCATAGTTGGAAAATATTTTGAAAGCGGAAAATTTACTTTAACAGATTCTTATATATCAGTAATTGAAGCAGTAAAACATGCTTGTTTTTACCAGCATAGAAAACCAAAAATAACATGGATATCTGCAGAAGATTTTGAAAAAAATCCAGAAACTCTTAAAACTTTAAATAATTTTGACGGTATAATTGTGCCTGGCGGTTTTGGCAATAGGGGAGTGGAAGGTAAAATAAAAGCAATTGAATATTGCAGAAAAAATAAAATTCCTTTTTTGGGATTATGTTTGGGAATGCAGTTATCTGTGATAGAATTTGCAAGGAATGTATGTGGCTTAAAAGACGCCACTTCCGCCGAATTAAAGCAAAAATCACAAAACATTGTAATTGATGTTATGCCAGAACAGAAAGTTTTATTAAAAGAAAAAAGATATGGAGGTACTATGAGATTGGGATCTTACGATTGTGAACTAAAATCAAAAACTATAAGTTTGAAAGCTTATGGTAAAAATAGTATATCCGAAAGGCATAGACACAGATACGAATTAAATAATAAATACAGGGAAATTCTTGAAAGTAATGGAATGGTGATGGCGGGTATAAATCTCCAAAAAGATTTAGTAGAAATAATTGAAATAAAAGATCATCCATTTTTTGTTGCGACTCAGTTTCATCCAGAATTTAAGTCAAGGCCATTGAGGCCGCACCCTTTGTTTTTGGAATTTATAAAAGTAACAATTAAAAACTGAAATCAGTTGATTTCAGTTTTTACAAATAATGTGAATTTGTGAAGTATTCGTGAAAATTAGCCAGTTTATTTTATATCCACATTAACAACTTTTACCTGTCTTTGAGAACCGTTAAATAGTTTTTTTAATTTTGTTGAAAAGCGAACAGCCCCGTCTTTAATGGCATAAAGAGTATCGTCTGATCCTCTTTTTACATTTTTTCCAGGGACATATCTTGTACCACGCTGTCTTACAATAATCATTCCGATTTTTGCTATTTGACCAGCATACATCTTAATACCCAATCTTTGTGCGGCAGAATCTCTGCCAAGCCTGGATGATCCTGATGATTTACTTGTTGACATATGAATATAAAGCCAATATGCGAATATTATGCCAATGATGCGAATACGAACGTACGAATTTACATTATTGGCGATATTATTTACATATTTGCATTTTATATTATGATTCTATCAAAAATACTCCAATTTGTCAAAAATAACTTAGATAATATAATTTTATTTGTTATAATTGTGCTTTTTGTATTGTTATCTTTTGCAACAGGATATATAATAGCAAAATATCAAGACAGGGAGCCAGTATTTATAAATCAATCAAAATAAAATGAAAAGTATACCACAACACATAGTTTTATTTCCCGATGGCAATAGACGTTGGGCAAAAAATAAAGGATTAACTTCTTTTGAAGGTCATTATAAAGGTTATGAAAATCTTATTGATTTTTCAATTTGGTGTAAAAATAGGGGAATAAAAGTACTTACTGCTTTTGGATTTTCAACAGAAAATTGGAAAAGATCAGAAGTTGAAGTAAATTATTTAATGGGATTATTTGAAAAAGGATTATCTGAGTGGCTTTTGAAATTTCAAGAAGATGGAATTAAAGTAAAAATAATCGGTCAAAAAGAAAAATTACCCAGTTCACTACAAAAAATTATAAATAAAGTGGAAACAGAAACTGAAAATAATAAAAATTTACATTTAAATTTAGCTGTAAGTTATGGTGGCAAATGGGATATTTTAAATGCTGTAAAAAAAATAATTCAAGAAAAAATTCCCGTAGAAAATATTACAGAAGAATTATTTGATAATTATTTATCAACTGCAGGTTTAGTAAATCCTGATTTAATTATTAGAGTTGGCGGAGAGATGAGACTTTCTAATTTTGTTTTATGGCAAGCGGCATATTCAGAATTATATTTTTCTTCAAAGCTCTGGCCAGATTTTTTAGAGCAGGATTTAGATTTGGCTCTGCAAGAATTTGACACCCGCAGTCGTAGATTCGGAAAATAACTTTTGTATAATTCTGTTATGCGACAAAAACCGCCACTAAAATATGGCGGTTCTTTTTTATTTATACAACTAAGAAAGTTGGGGAGTAGTACTTTTTGTCAGTATTGTTGCCATTGTAATCCATTTAGATTCTCTTGGCTTGTTTTTATACTTTGATGCAAGTTTGTGTAGTTCTATTAAACACACCAAATCATTTTTCTTCCATTTTGAAATATATTTGCCTTTATTGCGGTAGATTATTTCAACTGCTTTTTGCCATAAATCAAAATCCTTTTTCTTTTTATTTGCCAATTTATTTTTTTTGAAAAATGGAACTATAATTTCCATAATGTCATTAATATTTTGCACAGATAATCTTGCCTGATCTTTTATTGTGGATACATTGCCGCATCCAATTATATTTTTAGCTTTTTCTAATAATTTAAATTTTTCTTTTGAAGCAGTAATAATAAACTGAATTTTCCATCGGTAGTAAGTGGGGGAGTTAGTTCTTTCATGTCGCGTATCTTTGCGAAATTGTAAATCAAAACACCCATCATTATTAACTAAATTTGTAATACTAAATTTTTCCCCGCCCACAACGCTTTGCGTAGTAATGCGAATAGGTTGCACCTCTTTTTTCATAATATAAAATAATTATACCAAATATTTAATTATGCGACAAATGGAAATTTAAAATAAATAGGGAATCAAGATTTTAAGTTTTTTCCGCTGTGGAATTGACGGTGTATGTCTCGCAGGCGCTTGTTGGTGACGTGCGTATATATTTGTGTGGTGACAATATTTTTATGTCCCAAAAATTCTTGGATGCTGCGCAAATCAACTCCTTGGGTTAATAAATCTGTTGCATAAGAATGCCTTAGTGTATGGGGAGTGGTAAATACGGGTATGCCTGCTAATATGGCATATTTTTTGACAATTCTTTCAATTGATCTTGGAGTCAATCTTGAGCCAGTCCCATATTTGTCGCGGAAATTTATAAATAAAGATTTTTCTTTTGAATTCCTTAAAGACAAATATTTTTTTATAAAACCTAAAGCTCTTTGTGAAAAATAAACTGTGCGCGGATTTCCGCCTTTACCAATGACAGAAAGTTCAAAGTCTTTTTTGTCTCTTATATTTGCAAATTGTTCTGTATTTAATGAAACCAATTCCGCGACTCTTAATCCAGTTGAAAATAACGACTCTAAAATAGCCCTGTCTCTAATGCTTATATTGTCTTTTGGCTCAGTTGAATTTAAAAGCTTTTCAATCTGGTCTAAATTAAGGAATTTTATCGTTTTTACGCTTTTATCGGCTCTGGGAAGGGCTATTTTATCGGGGGGTATAGAAACTATGTCTTTTGCCACAAAGTAGCCTAAAAACGACCTTAAAGCGATTAAATAGTAGTTTTGGGTAGATTTTTTAAGGGTTTGTCCATTTCTGGGGTTTTGGTAACGAGATAAGTACAATCTATAGTCCCAGATGTGTTCTTTGGTAAGTTGGTGGGGAAGTAAGCCCTGTAAATTCTTGAATTTAAGCCAGTCAACAAATTTATTTAAATATTGCTGGTAATTTTTTTGAGTATTATTTCGCAAACCTTTTTCAACTTCGCAAAAATCCAAAAAGTCTGGTATATGCATTGGTATTGGTTTTGTTGATGTTTCCATTTATTTTATTTGAGTTTTGAGTCCCCTTTGCGCCGTAGCTCAAATGTCGCTTTACCTACATTTTGCGACGTTGTATATTAATATTAATACTCAAAAAGGGGGTTGTCAATTAGCGGGTTTGCATTGTATAAGGTCTTCTGGTTTTATCCCTAAAATATTAAGCAATTTTTCTGCTACATATTTTTTAATTCCATCTACAGAATTTTTTTCAATATTATTTTTTTGTTTATCGATTTCTTTTTTTACCAAATCGATAGGGTTGTTATTTAGTACCACTTCCCCACTTGTCCTTGGGTAAATATTATTATGAAACCAATTGCTAGCTTTTTTTAAATATGTATCTCCATTTTTAACTCCTGAATATACATAATTTTTACTGATACCCCTGAAATACGGCTGTTGGCTCAAAAAAACCACACCCAATACGGCGCTTATAATTACGATATTTTTTATAAAAACACCTATTTCCATATGATTATATATAAAATTAATTATTTTGATATTTTTGTCGCAACGTACAAATTTATAAAATAAATTTTACGTTGCAGGCACGTGTAAATTTTTGAAGAAAATTTATTACGTGTCGCACATTAGGAAATTATTCAAGTATGTTTTTTGCGTCAAAAATCCTTTTTAATGTTTTTTCTTTGCCTAATATTTCAGCGATTTCAAATGGGCTGGCTGAAGATTCCTTACCCGATAACGCTACTCGTAACGGCCAAAGCAAGTAGCCCCTATTTTTTTCATTAAATTTTTGGGCTTCACTCACTAATAATTCTTCTAAACTTTTTTTGTCCCATTTTTTAGCATTAGATAATATTTTTTCTGACGCTTCTAATGACCCCTTAACCTCATTGTTCCCCATTTTCTGCCACGCCAATGATTTTTTATCATATATTAATTTATTTTTGAAAAAAAATTCAGTCAATTCTACAATGTCTGATAATTTTTTTAATCTGTTTTTATATGCTTCAATAATTTTTTCTAAAGTTTTTTGAGAAAATTCTTCACCCGCTGAATTTTTATTTTCCTCATTAATTAAATTAGCCTTTATCAGAAATGGCAAACAAAGTTTTGTTAATTTATTAATTGATTTTTCTCTAATATAATATCCGTTTAAATAATCTAATCTTTGTAAATTAAAAACCGCGCCAGATTTTTGCACCTTTTCTATAGAAAATTCTTTTATTAAATCGCTTAAAGAAAAAATTTCTTTTTCTGTGCCGGGATTCCATCCCAATAAAACCATAAAGTTAATTAATGCTTCTGGTAAATATCCTTTTTGGTGGTAATCTTTTAATGCAACATCTCCCTGTCGCTTGGACATTTTACTTTTATCTGGATTTAAAAATAAAGGAATGTGTGCATACATAGGATGATGAAAGCCCAAAGCTTCTTGTAATAACATTTGCCTTGGAGTATTTGATATATGGTCTTCTCCGCGAATGACATGGCTTATTTGCATTAAAAAATCATCAACCACTACCGTAAAATGGAATAACGGCGTATCTAAATTTTTGGCAACAACTATGTCCCCCAAAAGTCCTGTGTCAAGCTCTATTTCCCCCCTAATTAAATCCTGAAATTTTATTTTTTTGTTTGCAATTTTGAATCGTATAACAGATTTTTTGCCTTCTTTTAAATTATTTTTAACAGTTTTTTCATTAAGATTTTTGCACATGCCATCATATTTTGGAGCTAATCCCCTACTTATCTCTGCTTGGCGCTTTGCCTCTAATTCATCTGGCAAGCAAAAACAATAATATGCTTTTTTTTCTTCCAAAAGTGTTTCCATGTATTTTTTGTAAATATCTAATCTTTGCGATTGCTTATAAGGACCTAATTTTCCACCAATATCCGGTCCTTCATTCCACTCAATCCCCAGCCATTTTAGTTCATCTATAATTTCTTGCACCCATTTTAATTCTGATCTTTGCGTGTCGGTATCTTCAATACGCAGCACAAAATCGCCTTTATTTTGCTTGGCAAATAAATAATTAAATAAAGCTGTTCGGGCTCCTCCAATATGCAAAGTTCCGGTGGGCGAAGGCGCAAAACGCACCCTTACTTTCTGAATTGCTATTTTTTTATTTTTAATTGGCATTTATTTTGTATTTAGGTATTCTAAAACTTCCCTTGCAATGGCTTTAGCTGCCAAAGGCTTTGAAAATCTTAGAGCGTTATTTTTCATATTTTCCAATTCTTCCGGATGTGAAATAAAATAATTTATTTTTTCAAGAAAAAAATTAGGACTTAGATTTTCCTGTTCTATAATTAGCGCGGCTCCGCTTTTTGCATACTCATAGGCATTTTTGGATTGATGGTTATTGGCGGAAGAAGGCAAGGGAATTAATATGCTTGGCTTGCCGCAAGCCGCAATTTCAAAAATGCTTCCCGATCCGGCTCTAGATATTACAAAATTACAGGCTTTTAAAGCGTGTTTTAGAGGTATTTCGTCCAGGAATTCCCACAAATGATAATATTTTTCTGAATCTTTATTTAAAATAATTTTAGATTGTTCATACACATCTTGGTATTTTTTTTTGCCGCAAACATGAATTACTTCATAATTTTTTAAAAGATTATTTAAAATGCTTAAAACAAAATCATTGATTGCCTGCGCCCCTTGCGAACCTCCTAAAAATAAAAGTATGGGTTTTTTTGAAGTTAAATTAAATATTTCCTTTGCCGATTCGTTATTGCCTTCCATTATTTCTTTTAGTATTGGGTTTCCAACTACTATTGATTTTGACAAATCAAAATATTCTGTTTTTTCAAAAGCAACAAATACTTTTTTTGCCCATTTATATGCTAATTTATTGCTTTGTCCTGGCACAATATCTGATTCGTGTAAAAATATGGGAATTCCCAAAATTTTTGCAGATGCAACCACTGTTGCAGATCCCGTCCCGCCTTTACTGAAAACTAAATTTGGTCTGATAAATAAAAGTATAAAAAAACTTTGTATAAATCCCAGCGGTATTTTAAATAAAATATCTACGATGTTTTGAAATAGGGTCGCGAGATTTATATCTGAATTGAAAAATCCAGCTGGGGAAAAATATCTCCTTATTTTTCCAGATATTATGCTATTTATTTTAAAACTTTCCCGCACCAGTAAAAGGGCGCCAATTTTGTCTTTTGGTCCGATATAATAAAGTTTAATGTTTGGGTCACCGGACAATCTTCTTATTTCTCGGGCAATTGCGATTAGGGGAAATAAGTGACCGCCTGTTCCCCCTCCCGTAAATAATATTTTCATATAATTATTTAATATTTTACTAACCCTTTTTAGATATATTTAATATCAGCCCTACGCCGATCATTTCGGAAATTATATGCGAAGAGCCATAGGAAAAAAAAGGCAAAGGAATTCCGCTTAACGGGAAAAGACCCATTGTAGAAGCTATATTTATAAAAGCCTGAAAAACTATCCATATAGTGATACCAATAGCGGTTAATTTGGCAAATTTATCCGTTGACGAATTTGCAATTTTAAATCCCAGCCACAAAAATATTAAAAATGATAAAATTAAAATAAAACTCCCTATAATTCCCGTTTCTTCTCCCAGTATGGCAAAAATAGAATCTGACATTGCCTGCGGTAAAAATCCGAATTTTTGAGTGGACATTCCTAATCCTTTGCCGAAAATTCCACCCGAACCCATAGCTATTAATGATTGTTTCAAATGAAAACCTATTCCCAATGGATCTGTTTCGGGATGTAAAAAAATCAATAATCTTTGAATTCTATACGGTTCTCTTATGGTTAATATCAATGCGCTTACTATTCCCATTGCAATTAATAAAATTGCATGCCAAATGGGTGTTTCAGCCAAAAAATAAACACTTAACAGGGCAATGCTTATTATTCCCAATGTGCTTATATCTTTTTGCAAATACAATACTCCCACAATCAATACTAAAAAAAATAAAAAGGGCAAAAACACATATATAAGGTTATGATAACCTTTTTTTGCCAAAGACATCCAGCCCCTTTTTGAATTTCCAGAAAATTTATTGGAGAGCCATGCAGAAATATATAAAATAATTGTAATTTTAAAAAACTCCGAAGGCTGAAAAGTATTATTCCCAATGCTTATCCATCGCGAAGCCCCCCCAAATTTGGTTCCTATTACAGGCAAAAAAACAACAATTAAAGCAAAAAAGTTTATCAATAAAATAATAGGCGCTATTTTTTTAAAAAAAGTTAAAGGAATTTTAAAAACAATAAATCCTAAAATCAAACCTATCGCAACACCAGCCAACTGATGGAATAAATAATGATTCGTATTCCCAAAAATTTGCAGGGAAGAAATTGATGAAAGTGTTGATAAAAATAATAATCCAAAAACTATTAAAAAAATTGATAACGATAAAAAGTAGTAATTTATGTGTCTTTTCATTTAGATAGGTCTTCTACTATTTTTTTAAATTCATTGCCTTTTTCTTCAAAATTTTTCCATAAAGAATAACTGGGTGAAGCGCATGACAATAAACAAATATGCCCTTTTGGAGTATTTTTGTATGCGAATTCAACTGCTTCTTTCATGCTTTTGGTTTTTAAAATCTTAAGACCCTTTTTTGATTTTAATATTCTATTTCCACTTTCTGGGAAAAGCACAATATTACTTATTTCATATTTTTTAATTATTTTTTCCAATTGTGTAAAATTATATCCCCTATTGGTGCCTCCAAGAAAAATAGTTCCAATTTTTGGCAGTGATTTAATTGCCATTATTGTTGCTTCCGGAGTTGCGGCATTGGCGTCATCATAAAATTTAATTCCCTTAAATTCTCCGACAAATTCCAACCTGTGAGGCAACCCCTTAAAATTTTTAATTGTATTTTTAATATTTTGGTCAGAAATATGTAAAATTTTAGCAACAGCAATTGCAGCTTTTATATTATCTATATTGTGTTCGCCAATTAAAGGAATTTCTTTTTTTTCTAGTGGTATATTTTTCGCAAAAGGAATTGCTATACCTTTATAATTTTTTAACCAGCTGGTCATTTCATTATTCTTTGGATTATAAATAAAATAAGCGCCCTTATCTTGATAGTTTAAAATATTTTTTTTAGCTTGATAATAATTTTTAATGCCGTTGTGATAGTCCATATGCTCTGGAAATAAATTTGTTACCACTGCAATATCTGGTGAAAATTTTAAGTCATCTAATTGATAGCTGGAAAGTTCCAATATAAATATTTCATCTTTTTGAGTTGGATTTAATAATGCACCCAACATTGGTTTTCCAATATTTCCTAAAAATATAACATTTTTACCAGCTTTTTTTAATATTTCAAAGATTAAAGAAGATGTTGTGCTTTTTCCTTTACTGCCCGTTATTCCTATAATTTTATTTTTGCCCAATATTTGAGAGAAAAAAATATTTGTAGCTGTGGTATGTGGAATTTTTATCAGTTCTTTTTTTATTCCCGGAGTTTTAATAACTATATCAAAATCTTTTTGTTTATTTAAATAATTTTCTTGTCCCGAGCCATGCCGAAGGATGCTTTGTTTGGCATCGGCTATGCCGATTTTTAAATTAGGGTAGTATTTTTTAAGATATTTTTCAGAAGTTTTTCCCTCTTTTCCATAGCCAGCTATTAAAACATTTTCTATACCTAAAAATTTAAACTGTTCAGGGATACTATTTTCACTGTTTGTTAAAAAAACTTCTTTATGGTATTTTACTCTATTTCCAATTTGACGCACAATAAAGTTATTTTTAAAATCTTTTTTTGCTAAGTATAATGCGGTTTGAGCCTCCTCAAAAGTTCCCACGCAGTCAAAGGGTTTAATTTTTCCAAACCCTAAAACATCTTTGAATATCGACAATAAATTTTTATCTTCATATAAATTTTTATTAAAAATATTTATTAAATCTTTTTTGGTTAAAAATGCTGACAATAAAGTAAAAACAAAAACACATTTTGGGCATTTTCCGCACCATAATCCCCCATTTGATGATTTTTTAATTTTAAAATTGGAATTGCAACTTGAAAAATAAGGGAAATATTTTTTATAATTAGCAAACATTTTTACTATTCTTATCTCATAAAAACTGCGCAGTAAAGAAAAATATATTACATCAGAGCTGATAAAATCCCTGACATAAGTTTGAAAAATATTTTCAAATTCGTAGGATTTGCTCCATTGGTGGTTTATAATTTCTCCCTTACCTCCACTACCAAATTTTTGGTGTGGGGGTTTATATATTAAATTCCCAAAGTTGCTACTGTATTCATTGCCAATAATAAAGTAAGAATATCTGTACAAAACAGCCGTTAAAATTCCCAAAAAAGCATAAATAGATGATATTGGTATATGGCCGTTATATTGATGCTCTAAAAAAACTTGATAATCTAAAAAGCGCTTTATTTTTAAATTTTTTACGCCAGTGGTCTTAATGATATTGCTAATCAATTCAGATTTTTTATTAGTTTCTACAAAAAAAGTGGTGATATTGAATTTTTGTTTTTTAAGCAATTCCGTTGCAACTATAGAGTCCTTCCCTCCCCCAATGCCAACTAAGCATCGGCTGTTTTTTTCTAACGAATATGTTGCGTTTTTTATATTTTTAACAAATGGAAATTTCGGGGAGATTTTCGGGTCTAATTTATTTTTATAAAAAAATTCCCCCAGTCCCTTTTTGTAAACTGTATTCCAAAATTCGGCTTCAGATTTTGATAATATGTACGGCATTTTTACATTTGTCGCACAATAAAACTTATAATAACTAATGCCCAATATTATATGTAGACTTTGAAGTAATTTATTTATCACTTCTTTGGGAATATCAGTTAGATTTGGAATTTGCGGTAAAATTATAGTTTCGGTAAAAAAAAGAGGTTTTTTACCATTAAATTCTGTTTTGTAATTAAAAATAATCCTTCTTTTATCAGGTTCAAATTTATAAGAGGTAAACTCAAAAACAGTGGCTTTTTGATACATAGTTAGTTTAATATACCAAAAATGGCTTATTTTGCCAAGATTGTTTTTTGAAAAAACATACAGAGCATATTTTACAAATAAAAAACACTCTGGCAAATATCAGGGTGTTTTTTATATTAGACTTATTGCGTAAGGGTTTTGCTATTTTATCACGAAAACCCTTACGCAGTAGGTCTATTAACTTAAACATTCGAAGAAATCTTTCTGAATATTATAATAAATAAAGCTATTAATATTATAATTACCATTATCCAAATATACCAATTTTTCTTTAAATTGCTCATTATAGAATTTCCTGTCACATTTGTTGCAACATTGTATTTAG
>Ga0209515_10007024_pt1 | contig 13729 bp, 7 predicted proteins | sample Subgroupgradi54m_FD_187454 | JGI IMG/M metagenome (GOLD analysis project Ga0209515, IMG submission 187454) | Subsurface groundwater microbial communities from S. Glens Falls, New York, USA - GMW60B uncontaminated upgradient, 5.4 m (SPAdes)... ...
GGTGTTTCGTCCCGAGTCGCTGGTCGAGCAGTTGCTGATCCCGAAGATCCTCGGGCAGCCGAACGTGCCGGAGTACTGGCGCAACGGCGGCGGCGGCGCGGGCGGTCCGATCGTGAAGAACAAGACATTCTTCTGGTTTGCCGGTGAGAAATACGTCGACAACCAGCCGCAGTCCAGCACCTTCCTCGTGCCGACGGCGGCCGAGCTGACGGGCAACTTCAACGGCGTCACGCGCAGCGGCGTCCAGACGACGATCAAGGATCCCGTCACCAGCCTGAACTTCCCGGGGAACGTGATTCCACAGAACCGCCTTAATCCGGTCGGGGTGAAGCTGGCAAGCTACCTCCCGCCGGCGGACAGGCAGGTCGATGACGGGGCGTCGAACTTCAGCTACACCGACCTGCTGCCGAACCAGGCGAACCAGTTCACCACCAAAGTCGATCATCATTTCAACGACGCGGCGGCCGTGAGCGGGTTCTTCCTCCGCCAGGTGACGCACGAGGCGAGTACCAACTACAACCCCGTGAACGATTTCGTCGGCGGCAGCTATCAGCTCGACCGCGTGATCAAGACCTTCGTGCTCAACAACACGTATGTCCTCAACTCCTCCACCGTGCTCACGCTACGCGGCGGCTACAACAAGTTCGACGACAACTACAACCTGAACGACCGCGGCGGCAACCCGCTGAACTTCAACGTGTCGACGCTCGGCTGGCCCTCCGCGCTGGTCAGCCAGATGTCGGACACGCAGCGCTTCCCGACGATGGCCATCACCGGCTACAAGGGATCGGGGTGGACGAACCGGCAGGCCAACGGCTACTACCAGTACGGCGCCAACGGCACGCTGAGCAAGCTGGCCGGGAGTCATAACGCCAAGGTGGGCGGCGACTACCGCGTCATCGGCGCGACGTCGCTCAACTACGGCGCGTCGACCGGAACCTTCACCTTCACCGGCACCTACAGCGGCAACGCGCTCGCCGACCTACTGCTTGGCTATCCGCAGAGCGGCAGCGTGCCTCTGAACGCGCAGCTCGACGGGTTTGTCCGCTACTACAGCGGCTATGCGCAGGACGACTGGCGCGTGAACAACCGTCTCACCATCAACTTCGGCGTCCGCCTCGAGCACGAGACGGGCATGATGGAGCAGAACAACCAGCAGACCGTCAACTTCGATCAGACGGCGGTCAGCCCGCTGAACAGCCAGGTCGCCTTCCTCGATCCGATCACGAAGGCGCCGCGACAGCTGATGGGCGGTCTCGTCTTCGCCGGCGTCAACGGCGCGACGACCGTGCAGGGCAACCAGCCGACGATCAAAGCGGCGCCGCGCGTCGGCGCCGTGTTCAGCTTCAACGAGAAGACCGTGCTGCGCGGCGGCTGGGGCCTCTACTATTCCCCATGGAACTACCCGGCCGCGGGCACGACCGGCTGGGGCCAGATCGGCTACTCGGCCACGTCAAACGTCCCGCAGCCGAGCGGCGTCCCGACAGTGACGATGAGCAATCCGTTCCCGAGCGGCCTGTCGCCGACGACCGGCAACACCCTCGGGCTGCTCACCGGCACGGGCGGCGACGTCTTCTTTGTCGATCCGAACAAAGGCGCGCCCCGCGTGCAGCAGTACTCGTTCGACCTGCAGCGCGAGCTGACGGGTGGGATGAGCGTGAGCGTCGGCTACACCGGCCTCACCGGCACGAACCTGAGCTGGGGCGGATCGTCGAACACGTCGATCAACATCAACCAGATCGATCCGAAGTACCAGAGCCAGCTGACCTCGACGTCCACGCTGGTGCCCAACCCGTTCTTCGGCGTCGCTTCGGCCGGGTCGACGCTGGCCAGCCGCGCCACGATCGAGATCGGCCAGCTGCTGCGTCCGTTCCCGCAGTTCCTCAACGTCAACATGCAGCAGGCCACGGGCGCCCACTCGCAGTACCACGCGGGCATCGTCCAATTGCGCAAGCGCGTGACCGGCGTCTGGGGCGGCAACTTCAGCTACACCTACAGCCGGCTGAACGACAATCAGTTCGGCGAGGGCAACTACTACGCGAGCGCGCCGGGGCTGCAGAACAACTACACGGCGGTTCCCGGGTCGCCGTACTACAACCCGGACCAGGAGTACGGCCGCAGCCTGCTCGACTCACCGCACAAGGTCGTGCTCGCGCCGACCTTCATGCTGCCGTTCGGCGAGGGCAAGCGGTTCCTGGCTCACAGCGGCCTCGGCGGAGCGCTGCTCGGCGGCTGGTCGATCACGCCGGTGGTCACCGTCCAGGCGGGCTTCCCGCTTGGCGTCAGCCAGAACGTGACCGGGACGGCGTTCCTCTACGGCGGCACGCAGCGGCCGAACATCGTACCCGGCCAGGACTTCCTGGCGGCGGGCGACATCACCGACCGCATCACGGCGAGCACGACGGACAACCTCTACTACAACAAGAACGCGTTCGTGAATTCAGCGTTGAACACGTTCGGCAACGCGCCGCGCACGCTCGGCGTGTATTCGCCGTGGCGCAACAACGTCGACTTGTCCGTGAGCAAGCAGGTGAAGACGGGCGGCAGCACGGCGGCCAACATCCGCCTCGAAGTGCTGAACATGTTCGACATCGTGCAGTGGGCGGCACCGGCGAGCTCGTCGTTCGGCAACTCCTCGTTTGGTCAGATCACGAGCCAGGCGAACAACATGCGCATGGTGCAGTTCACGCTGCGGTTCCAATTCTAAAGAGGGCAGGTTATGATCTGATTTCTATGAACACACTCTCATTCCTCGTGGCGGCGGCGCTGCTCGTGGCGCCGGCCGGCCCGTTTGCCGCCGAACAGACATGGACCGGCAAGATCAGCGACAGCGCCTGCGGTGCCAAGCACGAAGAAGCGGCTGAAAATCAGGGGGTCATGGCCGACCGTGAGTGCACGGAGGCTTGCGTCAGGGGCGGATCGAAGTACGTGCTGGTCGTCGACGGTAAGGTGCTTCAGATCGCCAACCAGGACAACAAAGATCTGGCGACTCACGCCGGACACGCCGTCAAGATGACGGGCGAACTGCACGGCACCTCGATCACGGTCTCGAAAATCGAAATGCCGTAGAATCTCGGAAAGTGCAACGTGCAGCGTGCAGCGTGCAACGTGCAGATCGTCAGACTTCCGACTTCAGACTTTCAACGCCCTTCCTGTCTCGCGGCGGCTTGAGCACGCCGAACACCAGCCAATAGAGACCCGCGGCGACGACCAGCAGCATCATCCAGCGCAGCGCGCCGGCCAGGAACGCCGCGTCAATCGCCGGCCACTCGAAGCTGAAGCGACGGAGCAGCGCCCAACGTTCGGTCATCCAGTGCCACGCGGTGTGCGCCACGAACGCGGAGAGCACGATCGTGCCCGTCCGCTCGGCGACGAGGGTGCGGAAGAGATAGTCGAGCGCCGGAATCAGGAGCACGAGCACCAGCAACTGACCAAGCTCGACGCCGATGTTGAACGACAGCAGCGACGTCAGGAGGTGCGAGCCGGCGAACTGCAGCGTCTGCCGCAACGCGAAGGAAAACCCGAACCCGTGGACGAGGCCAAAGCCGAACGTCACGAGCCAGCGGCGTTTCAACGATCCGGAAAAAACCGCAGAGGGCGCAGAGATCGCAGAGAAATCTTGGCTCTGCGTGCTTGGCGTGCTCTGCGGTTTTTTCTGAGTCGTGAACACAATGTTCTCCAGCGCCATGTAGACGATCGACGTCGCGATCAGCGTCTCGATGAGCGGCGGAAACCACAGCGCGTCGGGCGCGAGGTTGTAGGCCGATGCGACGAGCGTGATCGAGTGCGCCACGGTGAATGCGGTCACCACCGCGACGAGCGATCGAATGCGGCGGAACGGGATCACGAGGCACCCCAGAAACAGCAGGTGATCGGTGCCGTCGAGGATGTGGAAAAACCCGAGCTTCACGAACTGCAGCGCCGCCTGATGCCACCGCGGATCGAGCTGAACGAGGCCGGGGTCTCCGTAGAACTCGAATGCGCGGACGGCGCCGCCGGGCGGCAGGAAGCGAAGCACCGTCAGCGTCCGGATGCCGAGACGCGCCAGGCGCGGCTGGATCGAGAAGCGCGACTGGTCCGAGTGGATCGGGTACTCGAACAACACGTCGAGCAGGCCCTGGCTCCAGAAGAACTCGCTCTGCTGGGGCGGCCCCGGTTCCGTCAGATGGGCGACAGCCTCCTCGTATGACGTGAACGACTTGTCGGACTGCAGCGCGGCGCGCACCGCGATCACCGGCGCCAACCCGAGCTTCTCGTCGTTCTCGTAGAGATCCAGGAAGTCGCCGACCCAGAGCGTCGCGGCGTCACGCAGGGTGGCGTCGGCGCGTGCGACGTCCAGCAGATCGGCGTTCGTGGCGCCCCGTGGCTTGGGGTAGTCCATGTCGCGCATCGCCTGGAGCGGCACCCGGACCACCAGGCGAAGGCGCTGTCCCTCAGGCTTGAGGAAGGCCTGGACCGTCACATCCGCTGGAATATCGTGCGCCGTGGGCGCGGCGACCCTGAGAGCGGCAACGAGCGCCGCTAACAGGATCGCCCGGAAGAGCGGTTTTTTTGCCACCGACGGGTAGTATACTGGCGCCCTTCAAGGGGGGAAGTATGCAGCCGAAGCGTCATCTCCTGATGGGGACCGGGCTCGTTACGCTCCTCGCCGTGCTCGGCGTGGCACAGTACCTGTTGCAGCAGTCCGCGGCTGCTCAGGCCAAGGGCGCGGTCCAGGCTCCGCGATTCGAAGTTGATCCGCTGTGGCCCAAGCCGCTGCCGAACCACTGGCTACTCGGCTCGACCATCGGCGTGTCCGTTGACGCGCAGGATCACGTCTGGATCATCCATCGCAGCTCAGCCACGCTGAACAACAACGAACGAGGCGCTGAACTGGACCCGCCGACCGGCGAATGCTGCAAGGGCGCGCCGCCGGTCCTGGAGTTCGATCAGGCCGGCAACCTGCTCCGCCATTGGGGCGGTCCCGGTCAGGGCTACGAGTGGCCGCAGTCGAACCACGGCATCACGATCGACTACAAGGGCAACGTCTGGATCGGCGGGAACGGCGCCGACGACGGTCAGGTGCTGAAGTTCACGCAGGACGGAACGTTCATCAAGCAGTTCGGCATGGAGTGGGGCGGCGCGGGCAGCAACGACACGTGGGCCTTCGGACAGGTCGCAAAGATCTTCGTCGACAAGGGCGCGAACGAAGCGTACATCGCCGACGGCTACCGCAATCATCGCGTCGCCGTCATCGACGCCGACAGCGGACAGTTCAAACGGATGTGGGGCGCGTACGGCAACAAGCCTGACGACACCAACATCGGCCGCTACAATCCGGACGCGCCTCCCGCGCAGCAGTTTCGCAATCCGGTCCACTGCGCGGAGCTGTCCACCGACGGCTTCGTCTACGTCTGCGACCGCGTCAACGACCGCATCCAGGTGTTCACGAAAGACGGTAAGTTCGTGAAGGAGCAGTTCGTCGCGAAACGATCGCTGGCGGATGGCTCGGTGTGGGACATCGCCTTTTCGAAAGATCCGCAGCAGAAGTATCTGTACCTCGCGGACGGGCGCAACCAGAAGGTTCACCTGATCGAGCGCCAGACGCTGCAGGTGCTCACGAGCTTTGGCGACGGCGGCCGGCAACCGAGCGAGTTCTTCGGCGCGCACAGCATCGCGTCCGATTCCAAGGGCAACATCTACATCACGGAGACGTACGAAGGTAAGCGCGTGCAGAAGTTCGTCTATAAAGGCATCGGGCCGGTGACGAAGGAAAACCAGGGCGTTGTGTGGCCGTCACGCACCAGCTCGCATGAGGATTGAGGAGACTATGAATCGGACACGTAACGTTCTTGTCGGCGCGGGACTGTTTGCGCTGCTCGTCGGGCTCGGGTTCGGGCAGAGCGCGCTCCAGAAATCGGCGGCGGCTCAGGCCAAAGGCGCCGTGCAGGCGCCGCGGTTTGAAGTCGACCCGATGTGGCCGAAGCCGCTGCCGAACCACTGGGTGTACGGGAACGTGATCGGCGTCGGCGTCGACAGCCGGGATCACGTCTACATCATTCACCGCGGAGCCGGCTCGCTCGAGCCGAAAGAAATCTACGCGACGACGAATCCGCCCTCATCTGAATGCTGCGTGCCGGCGCCACCGGTCGTCGAGTTCGATGCGGACGGCACCTTCGTGCGCGCGTGGGGCGGCCCGGGCCAGGGCTACGAGTGGCCGGAGTCCAACCACGGCATCACGCCGGACCTCAAGGGCAACCTGTTCATCGGCGGCAACGGCGGCAACGACGGCCACGTCCTGAAGTTCACGACTGATGGCAAGTTCGTGAAGCAGTTCGGCTTCGCCTACGCCAGCGCCGGCAGCAACGACATGTACGCGTTCAACAAAGTCGCGAAGGTGTCGCTCGACGAGGCCGTCAACGAAGCCTACGTCTCTGACGGCTACGGCAACCACCGCGTCGCCGTCATGGACATGGACACCGGCAAGATCAAGCGATACTGGGGCGCGTACGGCAACAAGCCGGACGACACACCTCTGGGCAACTACAATCCGGAGGCGCCATTGGCGCAGCAGTTCCGCAACCCGGTGCACTGCGCGGAACCGTCGAAGGACGGATTCGTGTACGTGTGCGATCGTCCGAACGACCGCATCCAGGTGTTCACCAAGGACGGCAAGTTCGTGAAAGAAACCCAAGTCGCGAAGACCACCCGCGGCGACGGCTCCGTCTGGGACATCGCCTTCTCGAAGGACGCCGCGCAGAAGTACTTCTACCTGGCGGACGGCGCCAACGAGAAGATCCACGTGTTCGATCGCGCGTCGCTGACCTATCTCACGAGCTTCGGCGACGGCGGCCGGCAGCCCGGGCAGTTCTACGCGGTGCACAGCATCGCGACGGACTCAAAGGGCAACGTCTACACAACGGAGACGTATCGCGGTCAGCGTCTGCAAAAATTTGTGTACAAGGGTCTCGCGGCAGTGACGAAGCCGAACCAGGGCACGGTATGGCCCACGAAGACGAGCACCCACTAAGCGCTCCGCTCGCTTGCCATGGCTAGCGGCTGACGCTCGACATGGCTGATGGCTGACGCTCGACATGGCTGATGGCTGATGGTTAAGGGCCGATGGTTCGGATGGTTCGTCCATCTGCCATAGCCATTAGCCATTAGCCCTGGTCACCCTTCCATCCAATTCGTCGCTCTCGCACAGAGGGGAAGTCGCATGAAGCGTGCTGTTTGCATCGGTGGGCACCTGCTCGCTCTTCTGGTCGTGGTGGGCATGCCGGTCCTGCTGGATATTGGACCGGTCGTCCTTGCGCCGTCCGCGTTCGTGACCCTAGGCGCCCAGGCGAAAGCGGCGGCGCCGACGGTCGAAGTGGATCCGCTCTGGCCGAAACCGTTTCCACAAAAGAAAGCCTGGATCTTAGGCTCGGTCACCGGCGTGACCGTCGACGTTCAGGATCACGTGTGGGTGGTCCACCGCGGCGTCGACTCACTGCAGGCCAACGAAAAAGGGCCGACGCTCGAGCCGTGGGCGAGCTCGTGCTGCTTCGCCGCTCCGCAGATTCTCCAGTTCGACACCGCCGGCACGCTGCTCGCGAGCTGGGACCCGAAGACCGGCAGCGGCTACGACTGGCCGGTGAATCCGTCCGGCATCGCCGTCGACGACAAAGGCAACGTGTGGGTCGGCAGCGGCCTGCCGACGCCGTCGCTCGCAGCCGCGGGCCGCGGACGCGGTCCCGCGCCGGCGGCAGGCGCTGCTCCTGGCGCGGCACGCGGCGCGGCGGGCGCGCCAGCGGCCGGGGGACGAGGCGTCACTCCCGCCGCCGCAGCTCCTCCCGCCGACGCGCAGGTGCTGAAGTTCGACAAGACCGGCAAGTTCCTGCTGCAGATCGGCAAGGCCGGCAAGACCGATGGCAGCGACAGCCCGACGGGCTTCAACCGGCCCGGCGCGCTCGCCGTCGATTCGGCGGCCAACGAGCTGTACGTGGCGGACGGCTTCGGCAACCACCGCGTCGCCGTGTTCGACGCGACGACCGGCGCGTTCAAGCGGAGCTGGGGCGCGTACGGCGGAAAACCGACCGATACCGACTCCGGCGCCTACGATCCAAACGCCGCTTCGTCGAAGCAGTTCCACACGCTGAGCTGCGTGAAGATCGCGAAGGACGGCATGGTCTACGTCTGCGACCGGCAGAACGATCGCATCCAGGTCTTCCAGAAGGACGGCACGTTCGTCAAGGAAGCCGTGGTGTCGAAGACGACGACCGGTGACGGATCGGTGTGGGACGTCGCGTTCTCGAACGACCCGCAGCAGCGCGTGTTGTTCGTCGCCGACGGCCACGACAAGAAAGTGTGGATGCTCGACCGCGGCTCGCTCGAGACCCTCGGCAGCTTCGGCGACGGCGGGCGGTACCCCGGCCGCTTCTACGGTGTCGGCAGCGTCGCGGTCGACTCGAAGGGCAACGTATACACAGGCGAAACGTACGAAGGCAAGCGTGTCCAGAAATTCGTCAACAGGGGTCGGTGACGAGAGACTTCTGAACGCAAAGCTCGCAAAGCGCGCAAAGCCTGGCTTTTCATTGCGGGCTTCGCGGGCTTAGCGTTCCTGAACAAGAGGGCCACGAGATGAAACGTAATTTGTACATCGGTTCGACGCTCGCGATGCTCCTGGTGGCGCTTGGCATCGGACAGGGCATCCTCGAGAAGAAAGCCGACGCGCAAGCCAAGAGCAACACGATCATGGTTCCGCGTTTCGAGGTGGATCCGACGTTCCCGAAGCCGTTGCCGAACCACTGGTATCAGGGCATGTCGATCGGCGTCGGCGTCGACGCCAACGATCACATCTGGATCGTCCACCGGCCCGATTCGGTCAACGCGAACGAGGCGGCGGAAGACGCCAAGACCGGCACGTGCTGCCAGAAGGCGCCGCCCATCCTCGAGTTCGACCAGCAGGGCACGCTGCTCCGCCACTGGGGCGGCAGCGACGGTGAAGGCTATCAGTGGCCGGCGTCGAACCACGGGATCACGATCGACCACAAAGGCAACGTCTGGATCGGCGGCAACGGCGGCGGCGACGGTATGGTGCTGAAATTCACGCAGGATGGCAAGTTCCTGATGATGGTGGGCAAGAAGGGCGTGCCGATCGACAGCAACAGCCAGGATCACTTCGGGATGGTCGCTAAGATCTCCGTCGACAAGAAGGAGAACGAGGCGTACATCTCCGACGGCTACGGCAACAAGCGCGTCGTCGTCATCGACGCGGACAGCGGCACGTTCAAGCGGTATTGGGGCGCGTACGGCAACAAGCCGGACGACACGAACCTCGGGCGCTACAACCCGGATGCCCCCGTGGCGCAGCAGTTCCGCACGCCGGTGCACTGCGCCGAAATGTCGGTCGATCGCCTCGTCTACGTCTGCGACCGCGTGAACGACCGCATCCAGGTGTTCACGCCGGACGGCAAGTTCGTCAAGGAAGCGTGGGTGTCGAAGCGGACGCTCGGCGACGGCTCCACGTGGGACATCGCGTTCTCGAACGATCCGCAGCAGAAGTTCATCTTCCTCGCCGACGGCAAAGACGAGAAGGTGTGGATCCTCGATCGGCAGTCACTGGAAATCCTCACGAGCTTCGGCGACGGCGGCAAGCAGCCCGGCCAGTTCTACGCCGTGCACAGCATCGCCACCGACTCGAAAGGGAACATCTACACGACCGAGACCTACGACGGCCGCCGTCTGCAGCGCTTCCTCTACAAGGGCATGCAAAGCGTCACGAAAGGCGAGGATCAAGGGACCGTGTGGCCGACGAAGGCGACGAAATAGACACGGGTTGTCATGGCTAATGGCTGATGGCTGATGGCTATGGTTAATGGACCGCCATCGTCCCTATGCCATTAGCCATCAGCCATCAGCCATGATTCCTGTCTCACGGCGCGAGTTCCTGTCGAGCGCACTCCTCCTGCCGACGCTCCTTCCCCAGACATCGAGCGCGCGCTTCATCAGTGCGGTGCCGCTCGGGAATCCCAGCGGGTTCCCGACGCCGCCGTTCGGCCAACTCCTGGGCTCCGGGCTCGACGCGCGCCTTTTCACGGATCTCTCACAGCTCGGGGATCCGCAGTCCGCATTGCCGGTGACGCCTGCGGATCGGTTTTTCGTCCGGACCGCATCCCCTCCTGAGGTGGCGCGCACGGACCCATGGATCATCCGGCTCGGCGGTCTGGTGCAGATGCCGATCGAGCTGAACCTGCGCGACCTGGAGGAACGGCTCGTCGCGCCAGGCGGGCGCTATCTGATCGAATGCTCGGGTAACTCGGACCAGACCAACTACGGCCTCATGAGCGTCGCCGACTGGGAGGGTGTGCCGCTCGGCGCGATCCTCGATCGCGCGCGGCCGTCGGCCGCGTCGTACCGCATCCTCGTCTCTGGCGTGGACGACGACGTGACGCCGTCGAGGACGTCTGTGCCCGGCGCGAGCTGGATCTTCTCGCGCGGCGATCTGCAGCGCGCGCTGCTGGCGGTTCGCATGAACGGCGCGCCGCTGCCGCGCGACCACGGCTTCCCCGTCCGGCTCGTGGTACCCGGCTGGTACGGCTGCGCGTGCATCAAGTGGGTCGATCGCATCGATCTCGTGGCGGACGAGGCGCCGCCGACGAAGCAGATGTGGGAGTTTGCGGCGAGGACACATCAGCCCTTCGACTCGCTGCGCTCGCTCAGGGCAGGCCCTTCCGCGTCGTCGAAGGGCGACTCGCCCGCCGGGCCAGACTCGCTCACGGCAGGCGGTCCGGTGCTCGCTCGTGATTTTGTGCCGGCGGTCATCGACACGGCGGCGATGCCGGTGCGCGTCGAGCAGTGGCTGATCGGCGGGCGCCTCGCCTATCGTGTGATCGGCATCATCTGGGGCGGGTCGACACCAACCAACGCGCTGTCGATCCGTTTTCGATCGAATCAGGCGTGGGTGCCGGTCGACGACTGCCCCTTGCCCGCGTCCACGATGATGTGGAGCACCTGGTCGCACGTGTGGCGCCCGGACGCGCCCGGCCGCTACCAGATCGTTCTGCGCGTGAACGATCCCGCGATCCGCACGCGCCGCCTAGACCTCTTCTTCTATGTCCGCGAGATTGTGATCGAAGAGGTCTAGAAACTTAGAACTCAGAAGTGAGAACTTAGAACTCAAAGTTCCGAAGTTTCAGTTCTAAGTTCCAAGTTCTAAGTTCTAAGTTCCCAATTACCGAGCGAGCGGGCTTCCGCGAGCTCCGGACGGTCCTTGTCTGCGAGATGCCACACGCCGAGAAGAAACACTCGCCGCTAGAACCCGAAGCGGAACATGACCTGCGTGACCCGCATGAATCCCGACTGCGACGTGATCTGGCCAAACGTGGAACTGCCAGCCGTCACCGCAATGCTGTTGGTCTGGACCCTGTTGAAGAGGTTGACAACTTCGAGCTTCACCTGTGCCGTCTTGCCACCGCCCAGCCCGACGTTCTTCGTGAACGACACGTCGGTGTTCATGATCGGCGGCGTACGGACGTCGGTCATCAGTCGAGGCGCATTGCCGTACGTCCCCGCCGGCGCCGCGGAAACCGCCGCCGGATTGAGCCATGTGGCGGTCGAGTGGTCGGCGGACGCCAGCCGATCTGGGAAGGAACCGGACGTGCTGAAATCTACCCCCGTGAGGTTCGGCCGATTTGCACCGGCGAACAAGGTATTGTCACTCTGGGCGAGGCCGATCGGGAAGCCGCTTTGGAAGTTCACAATCGCCGATGCCGTCCAGCCGCCGGCCAGGAGATTCGCGGCCCTGCTCGTGTTGCCAAATTTTCGATCCTTTCCGAACGGCAGCTGCCAGATCGGCGCCAGGATCACGCGATGCGGGACGTCGAGGATGCCGTATCCGTACTCAGCCGTCGGATTGAAGCAGGCGGCGAGGGCCGTTGTCGTGCACACCGGCATGGAGGCGATGTAGTTGTAGTTGTTCAGCGGCACGCCGTTGCCGTTGTTCGTGTAGAAGTTCGTCTCGCCCACCTGGTTGTCCTTGAGCACGCTGTACGTGTAGCTGACGCGACCGCCGAATCCCCCCTTGCTGGGACGCTTGCTCCACTCGATGACGGCGGCGTTATAGCGGTTGACGCCTTCGGACACCTGCCGGTCCTGAACGTTCAGAAACTGCGGAAACGGCCGTAGGAGCTGCGCGCGAGTCAGCGTCGCCTGAGTCGCCAACGGCCCGGCATTGGCATTGCCGAAGAATGGATTCGGCAGCGCTTGGCTCAGGACCGACGCACCGAGCGCCAAGTACTTCGGATCGAGCTGGTTGATGTTCACGACCGCGTCGATCGTGCCGCCGAGCGGCAGATGGTCGCCACGCGCGCCGACGTAGCTGAACGTGATCGCCATGTTCCCAGGCAGCTCGCGCTGCAGATCGGCCGAGTACTGCTGCACGCGCGGCGCCGTTCGGTACTGGTCGACGTAGCTGATCGTCGTGCCGACACCAGAGAGTGCGCCCAGGCTGGCGCCGAGCGGCGGCACGAGCCCTCCGGGAAACGGATTGAGCAGCGCGATGGTCGGCGTCGTCGTGGTCTGCGGACTCGGCGTGTTTTGCGTAAAGCCGATCTGGCCGTAGTTGCTGATCGCGTTGTTCGGGGCATTGTAGTTCCACGGCGCCCAGTACAAACCGTATCCCGCACGCAGCACGGTTTTGGAATTGATCGAATACACGGCGCCGACGCGAGGCGACCACTTCACTTTGGGCGGATTCCCCTGGGAGTCTTTGTTCCCGTTGAGGCCGGCGAACATCAGTCCGCCCGCCGCGGTTCGCGCCGGCGTCCCGCCGGTCGGATCCACACTCGCCGGAATGACGACACTGCTCAGCGGGCTGGTGGCGGTGCGATCGAAGCCGACCGTGAAGTTGTTGTTCACCTCACGGATGCCGTCCTCGTGCTCGATGCGCAGGCCATAGTTGAGCGTGAACCTGGAGCTCACGCGCCAATCGTCCTGCCAGTAGCCGCCGAAGTAGTTCGTGTAGATGTCGAGCGGCGTGGTCAACGACATGGTGCTCTGACGCGCCCCATCGGCCGAGGGATACCCCAGCAGGAAGCTGGCATACGCGTCGCCCTCGGTCGTGCTGTTCTGGTTGAGTCCGGTCGAGGACGTGAACTCCTTGTCGAATTGGAAACACCCACTCGCGCAGCCGGGGTCCAGCAGACGGGCGCCGATCTTCCGGTAGTCAGCTCCCATCTTGAACGTATGCGTGCCGACGAACTTGGAGAAGGCACCGTTGCCTCCCCAAGACTTGTACGTGCGAGAGGACGGGTTGATCGCGCCGAAGGTTTGTGCCGATGCCGAGCTGGTGTACCCGGTGAGCGCGCCCAGCGGGAACTTTGGACCGCCGGTCTGAGTCAGGAGGCCGTTGAACGGCGACGAGAAGCCGAGCGTCGTCGGATCGAAGTCGATGGTCATCGTGTTGTTGTCGACGAACCGCGTCCACCCGAACCGCACCGCCAGCACCGAGCTGTCGTTGAGGACCCAGGTGTTGTTGAGCGCCAGGATCTGCGGTGTCCGCTTCAGCAGGTAGTCCTGCGGATCCGCGAACCGGTTCGCGCCGTTCAGACCGATTTCAAAGAAGTCCGAGTTCGGCTCGTCCGTATGGTTCCACAAATAGAATCCAGTCAGCGAGACCTTGTCGCTGAACTTGTGCTCGACCTTGCCCGTGTACTCCTGCGCACCGTTGTGGATCTCCGCCGTCCGCGTGTAGTTGGCGGCGCCGTTG
>Ga0209515_10007025_pt1 | contig 13729 bp, 18 predicted proteins | sample Subgroupgradi54m_FD_187454 | JGI IMG/M metagenome (GOLD analysis project Ga0209515, IMG submission 187454) | Subsurface groundwater microbial communities from S. Glens Falls, New York, USA - GMW60B uncontaminated upgradient, 5.4 m (SPAdes)... ...
AATCGCCGCTACGGGTCCGGGATCGCCGGGACAGGAGACGAATCACTTCGGCGGCCTGACCAAAAAAGCAGTGCAGAAATTCCAAATAAAATACGGGATTGCGGGCCCGAGCGACTCCGGATATGGCATCGCCGGGCCGCGAACCCGGGCAAAATTGCAAGAAGTCGCTACTACGCGCCTATGAGAAAAACTCACATACCCGAAGCGGAGACGCAGAAATTTTAATGATTCAGATATATGGCGATAATCCATAAAAAAGTGTGGCCCGAGTATTTTGCCGAGATTCTTTCCGGCAGGAAAAAGTTTGAATTGCGTCTTGCTGATTTTGACGTGGCCGAGGGCGATACGCTGGTGCTGGAAGAATGGGATCACGCGCGACAGCAATACACCGGCAGAAAATTGGAGGTAATCGCAACCTATGTCATCCAGACCAAAGGCCAGAAATTCTGGCCGGAAGAAGAAGTTGAGAAATATGGCTTTCAGATCATTCAATTTGAATCGAAAGACAATAGGCAAGCCCAACGCCCCAAAACTGGCGTATACGCATATTGCTTTCACCGCTGACTGGAAGAGCGGGGAACCAAGAGTCATGGAGCCGGACAAATGCGAATCATGGCATGGTACGACATAGACGATTTGCCCCAGCCGATGTTCTCCTTCTGCGAGCTTGCCATCCAATCCCACAAAACCGGCCAAAACTATTTTGATATTGCGGATCAATAACTTATGCAGATTAAAGAACTTGGTCATGTGGTACTGTATGTGTCCGATCTTACGCGATTGGCGGATTTTTATCGCGACACGCTCGGCTTTCATGAAATCATGCGCGGCGGAGGAGTTGCTGTCTTTTCATCCGGGAGAACGCATCATGAATTACTGCTGATTGAAGTCGGGGGAAAGCCCGATGCCAAAAAGCACAGCACGCCCGGGCTCTATCACATCGGATTTAAGATAGGCGATTCTCCCGAAGACGCCCGGAGCGCATTTCGCGAACTTCAATCAAAGGGTATCACGATTGTCGGCACCGGCGATCACACGGTGACACACAGCATCTATATCCGTGATCCGGATGGCAATGAGGTGGAGCTTTATGCCGATGTCTCGGATATATGGAAGCGGGATCCGAAGACGGTCATGGCGCCGGTAAGGGCGCTTGATTTAGATGGTTGATGTCTTGATAGGATATGCTCTCTATGCTATCTTTTCTGTAGTTTTTTCTACGCGGTTCATTCGGCTCGGATTAAGGAGGTGCGCATGGCTTCGTCCCTGTCCCGGCAGATTTTCCCCCGGGTGGTCGTGAGTAGAGCGCGATTTGAGGCCATTACGAACAATGTTGCTTATCGTATATGGCAACTCAATGAGCACAGGCGGAGGAACAGAAATTTTCTTGAAGCGCTCGGTGAGCTTGGCTTTCAGGATTTTGTGTTGCATCTTGATCCCCGCCATGCTCAGGCAGAGAACTATGCACGAGATATGGTTTTCCACCGACATAAAAACGCTGATGCGTTTGCGGATTGGCTTCAAGCAGAAAAGGAGGTTATGGAAAGATATGAAGTGAACGGATAATAACAAAGAAGGGCAGGAGCCCCGCGCAGACAAGATCTGGCGCGGGGACTTTTTATATACTGGCAACCAATAAGAAAAGGCGGCTGTGAGGCCGCCTTGGATTCTGCTACGATGCGATATCTACCTGTCGTGGCGTCCGCATAGTACCCCTTTTTGGTTGAGCGGCAGTCCTCTCAAATCTCATGCACGGCTCACATCCATCATCGGGGATTTTTTCGATGGGTGGGAGTACGGTCGGATCGATAAAACTCGGCAACGTATCACGCCCGATGGAGGAGAGCTTCTCTCTGGCTCCATCATACCGATCGCGAAAATCGGTATCTTGCTGGCGGCGCTTATGCGCGTATTCCAATGCAGATGCCAATTGAAACATGGAAATCTTCAAGTACTGACTGATAAGATTCTCCGATACATGAAAGAATTCCGTGAGCAAGAGGCATACGGCGAAGTGCCCATCGGTTTCAGCAAACATTTTTTTGTCTTCCAACACCTTTACGGTTACAGCAAAAGCGATGGCGACTTCTGTATAAATCCTCAAGGTCAAACGTGCCCACCGGTCTTGTTCCGCAGAAAGGGAGAGACGGCGCTTGGGCACCTTTCTTATGGATAGAGACGACGTGGAGGCCGAGTGACGTTGGATGCTATTGCCCGACCCCGGAATGGTCGGGTATGCCCTACCCTTATATTTCGCCATTTGGCGCTCCTTATGGCTGTTTTGCGGACGTTATAAAAAGAACATTGCTCACAAAAATATGATGCCATAGAGCAAGTTCTCCTGTCAATCGCGCGGGCATGGAAAAAAGAGGGTGGGGGTGGTAACATAAGAGCATGATAAAATAATTGAGAATCACTATGGATAATAGAATCACCTACATTTTTATTGCGGTGGCGGTTGCGGGTATTGTGTTGGGCGGGGTCTATTTTATACGGGGCGGGGGATCGGCGCCTGCGGCGGAAATCACATCGTTGCCCGAACTCAAAGAAGAGAAAACTGCTACGGTTCCGAATGTCGGAGCGGCGCCGCTCCGACAGACGCCCGAGCGCGTGCGCGCGGTGATGAAAACCAATCTCGGCGATATTACGTTGGAACTGTTTCCGAAAGACGCGCCCAAAACCGTGGATAATTTCGTCAAACTCGCGACTGCCGGATTTTATAACGGCGTGAAATTCCACCGCGTGATCAAGGGATTTATGGCGCAAACCGGAGACCCGAACAGCAGAGACAATAATTGGTCGGATGACGGCGCCGGCGGCCCGGGATATACGTTTGCGGATGAGATCAACAGCGGCAAGCTGGTGCGCGGCACGCTTGCCATGGCCAATGCAGGACCCGACACCAATGGCAGTCAATTCTTCATCGTAACCGCCCAGGCAACCCCGTGGCTTGATGGACATCATACGGTGTTCGGCCGCGTTACAGCAGGCATGGATGTCGTAGATAAAATAGAAAATACGCCGGTGGATCATACGCAGGGCGACCACCCGACGCAGGATATTGTCATCAACGCCGTGGAAATAACCGCACGGTGATGGCGTCGGCATAGTATCGAGGTTCAACCTCGATACTTGCGCCGCGCCACTCAAAAATTAAGCAGTGAATTCGGATATTATGACGCAGGATCAGGCACTGGATATTTTGAAGACCGGCGCGAATGTTTTTCTCACCGGAGAGCCCGGCTCGGGCAAAAGCCATACCATCAACGAGTATGTTGCCTATCTGCGCTCATGCGGCGTTGAACCCGCAATCACCGCATCCACCGGCATTGCCGCGACCCACATTGGCGGCATGACCATCCACTCGTGGATCGGTATCGGCATTGCCGATCATCTCTCGGAAGAACAGGCCGCGATGATCGCGGCACGGACCAAAATCAGAAAGCGCCTCGCCAACGCCCGCGTATTAATGATAGATGAGGTCTCCATGCTTTCTGCCGCCACGCTTTCCATGGTGGACGCGGTATGCCGGATGGGCCGGGAAACCGACGTGCCGTTTGGTGGACTGCAAGTGGTGCTGGTCGGCGATTTCTTCCAATTGCCGCCGGTGGCGGCCGAAGGAGCAAAAGCGCTCTTTGCCTATGCCGCTGATGCGTGGGCTGCATTGAATCCCGTGGCCTGCTATCTTGACGGACAGTACCGCCAGGATGATCCGCAGTATCTTGCGGTACTGGCAGCCATGCGCGCGAACCGATTTGACGCCTCGCATCGGGAGCAAATATTTCAGCAAAGCTACGCGATGGAAAATGTACCGGACAATGTGCCAAAATTATTTTCGCACAACAAAGATGTGGATCGTATCAACGACAAGCACCTCGCAAAACTCCGCGGATCCCCGACTCTTTTCCCTATGGAAGCGTCGGGTCCGGCGGCACTGGTGGAAACATTAAAACGTAACTGCTTGTCGCCCGCAACGCTCGCGCTCAAAAAACGCGCCGCAGTAATGTGCACTAAAAATAATCCGCAAGCGGGTTTTGTGAACGGCACGCTTGGCAGCATAAAAGATTTTGACCGCGAGACGGGCTATCCAGTCATAACGACCCATCGCGGGGGCGAGATACTGGTCAGGCCCATGGAGTGGGTGATTGAAGAGCAGGGGAGAGTAAGGGCGCGCGTGGCGCAGATCCCTTTGCGCCTTGCCTGGGCCATGACCGTACACAAAAGCCAGGGCATGAGCATGGATGCGGCGGTCGTGGATCTGTCGGATGCGTTTGCCTACGGCCAGGGGTATGTCGCGCTCTCGCGCGTGCGCCGACTCTCGGGCTTGTATCTGCTCGGGGCCAACGATCGCGCGTTTATGGTAAGCGACGAGGTACTTGCCCGCGATCGGCGATTCCGCTCGCTTTCGGAAAAAGCAGGAGAGAAGCTCCGTAGCATGAGCAGAGAAGAAATTGACATAAAGCACAAGACATTTTTATGGCGTTGCGGCGGCAAAGCGCCGGATGCCGACACTGCGGCAGGGAATGGCGAAAAACTTTCTCCGTCGCGCACATCAAGCAGCCGCAAAGGATTGGTGCAGATTCGAGAAAAATATCCCAACGCATATTATCCGTGGAGTAATGCGGACGATGCCGTACTGCGCGAACTTTTCGGGCAGGGACATCAGACCGCGCATCTTGCCAAACAATTCGGCCGTCAGCCCGGAGCCGTCAGAGGCCGCCTGCTCAAACTCGGACTCATCGCCTACAACGGCGCATCAGGAACATACAAGCCCGTGCCCTTGCTTTTATAACATAGCCGTTTATACTAAAAGAGTCGCCTGATAGAGTGTGCCGTTCGCCCTTGAAATCAAAAAGGGGCGGCGGTTCCAATAGGGCTTAGCCGTTTGGCAAGCATATTCTATTGGGCGACAACCGTCGTCCCTTTTTGATTTTTGGGATACCCCGTATACTGGAGAAGACCTGCGGATAACTATAAATATAGAAGCATGAGTAAGGACTTTATTTCCTGGCATCACAAAAAAACCGCCATAGAGCGGGATGAAAAATCGCGAGTATTTTTTCACGAGCGAGAGGTTTGGTGGTGCTCCATAGGACTGAATATCGGTTTTGAGCAGGACGGGAGAGGAGAAAGATTCTCACGGCCGGTTTTGGTGTTCAAAAAATTCAATAAGGAAGTGTTCTGGGCGTTGCCGCTTTCCACAAAGATTAAGATGGGCAAGTTTTATGCGCCCGTTGATCTGCAAGACGGCGTGATGCGGGTTGCCATCACCTCCCAGCTTCGTCTTATGGACGGAAAACGCCTTGCGAGCAAAATAGGCACCATAGATGAGATGAATTATGCTGACATACAAAAAGCGGTTATAAACCTATGCAGTTTATAGCCGCTTTTTGAGTTTTCTGACCCCGCTTTCGCGGGACCGAGGCCGAAGCCGTTTAGATATTAAGTATAGGGCATTGTCATAAAAAGTCAAGAGCAGTGTTATCCACAGGGAGTTTATTCAATTACGAGTAGAGCCCCTTGCGTTTAATACCTCTATAAGATTTCTACTTTTGTAGATTGGATTTCAATTTAGCGCTCTTTGACTTCAAAACCGCAATGCTTGATTTTTGGGCCAATCTATTGTATGATTGATGGTATGAAAAGCAAGCGAGAGGAATTTGAACGGAGCCAGATACGCACTACCTCTGCGGCGTTTTTGGAGGCATATAACCAGAGCATTCCGGTAGGGTACCCGCGCGCGTCTGCGGCAATGCTGGAGAAATTTCGGGGCGCGCATCCGGCACTCTTCAAACACGGCAATCAGTGGTCAGTGGCGCTCCACCGCAAGCGCGTCATGGATTGGCTTTCCGGCAATCGCGTCGCATAACACTATGTTGATTGATGACGTGACCATCAAAATAGAGGCAGGAGACGGCGGCAAAGGCGCCGTTGCTTTTAATAAAAATCTGATGTCGTTAGGACCTGCGGGCGGATCCGGCGGCAGGGGCGGGAGCGTGTATGCGCTGGGCGTCTCGGATCTCAACGCGTTGAGCCAATTCAGATACGAAAAAGACGTCAAAGCCCAGGACGGCGCAAATGGCGCTTCGCAATTTCGCGACGGCCCGGATGGCGCTGATCGCATATTGAAAATTCCGGTGGGCACCATCATCCGCGCTATCGCCACGGATAAAACCTATGAAGTATTGTCAGTCGGGCAGAAAATCCTGCTGGCGCGGGGCGGCATCGGAGGACGGGGCAATTTTCATTTCAGATCATCCACCAACACCACGCCGCGAGAATTTGAAGAGGGCCGCCCGGGCGCGCGATTCACCGCACGGCTGGAACTCAAACTCATTGCGGACGTCGGCCTCATTGGCCTGCCCAATGCCGGCAAGTCATCCCTGCTCAATGAGATGACCAAGGCAAGCGCCAAAGTCGCCAATTATCCGTTTACGACGCTGGAGCCGAACCTCGGGACGCACTATGAACTCATCCTCGCCGATATTCCCGGGCTGATTGAGGGCGCCGCAGACGGCAAGGGACTGGGCATCAAATTCCTCCGGCACATTGAGCGTACCGCAATTCTTTTCCATCTCATTTCCGCCGAGTCGGAACATCCGGTGCGCGATTATAAGACCATCAAGCGGGAACTTGCGACATACAGCAGGGAATTAGGAAAGAAATTTGAGTATGTGTTTTTGAGTAAGAGCGATCTGCTGCCACCCAAAGAACTGAAAAAGAAAATCGCGGTGCTTAAAAAAATGAACCCGCGCATCCTTGCCATCTCCGTCCACGACTGGGACAGCATGGCGAAAGTGAAAAAGATTCTCGCCAAAATCCAGGACAAAAAATAGAAGATTCAATCTATGGACAGGATAGAAAGTCAAGAAGCAGATAACATTGATGCGGTTCGTCAGATTGCCGCTCGGTTTTTGACTACGGATGATTTTGAAGTGAAGGGGCTTGGCGCAGGCATGTGCAACGATAATTATTTGGTAGAAAGTCCGAGTACAAAGATCGTGGTGAGGTTGAGTAAGCTTCATAGAGAATATAAAGCGTTTCGCGAGTATCAAAAAGAGAGGTGGTGTATGAGCAAAGCCCATGCGTTGGAAATTTTTACGCCAGAAGCGCTTGATGTAATGAAACTGAATGATAGGGCGTATACGATCCAGTCCTATATTGACGGTCTGCCTCCCGCCCCCGAGGAATCTTTGCGCGTGTGGGAGGCGCTGGGGCGGTATGCCAAGAAAATTCATACGATTGCAGTATCCGGTTGGGGTGAAAATTTGAAAAAGGAAGACGGGACTTTTGATGAGACGTGGGAGGAGCATCTCCGGTACAATGTTGAATCGCTTCACGACAAAGATGCGCTCATAAAGATGGGGGTACTCACGCCACGGGTTTCAAAAGAGATAGCAAAACTTTTTCAAGCATTGGGCGGAAGAAAATTTCAATTCGGTCTTTGCCACGGCGATATTAGTTTGCGCAACGCACTGGTGGACCCAAAAGGGAGAGTTTATCTTTTGGATTGGGGTTGCGCGAAAGCAGAGGTTGTCCCTCACTATGAAATCAATGAGATCCGGGGCAGAAAAGAGCCGGACGCATCACTCGCGGCTTTTCTGCATGGCTATGGGCTGTCGCAGGAAGAACTTGAGGATATGAGGGATGATCTGGATACGCTCGCGCTTTTACGCGATATAGACACTCTCCGATGGGCAATTGATAAGCAACCTGACGCGATTGCGAATCTCATCATAAAAGTAAAAATATCTCTTGAAAGAAAATTTGGAACCTAACTCTCCTATCATTTATGACCGACGGGAAACAAAACATACCGTTCACGCGCGAACAATATCGTGCTTTGCTTAAGGCCGTGTATCTGGGCAATTGGATGGCAAACGCGCACCGCGGCCCGGAGGAGGCGCTCGCCGAATACGAGCGCATTTCCGACTACGTGTTTTCTTTAGCGCCGCTTTTTGGCCTGGCAAAATATATTGATCAGCGCGAGGCAGAGCACGGGCATTACGATCCGACTCGGTTTTTTGAAGAAAGCGCCGGCGTGCACCGGCTCCATCACGAATACGACGAGGAGGTATTGTGGGATGAACTCGCCGAGGAACTCGGCAAACGGGATATGCAAGCAAGCCACACGCCGGAACAAATCGCGGCCATGACCCAGGAAGAATGGTTTGAAAAACTCGCGGCGCGTATAGACGCCTACGACCAAGAATTCATCACCCACGGCATAGACCGGCTAAGAATAAAGTTGATAAAAGGGGAGACCACGTTTTAATTAAATAATGGGCGATAAAAAAAGGTATTATAAAGAACCAACAAACTCCAGTTTGTAAGGGTGTTGTAGAATCAGCCCTAGAGGTGTGCTATACTATCAACTATGTGGAATATGAAAACGGCAAAACAAATGGAGCGGCATCTGAAGGGCGTGGCCAATCACTACCGGATTGAGATACTGTTTTTGGTTGCCGAACGCACCGGTATCACTCTTGCGGATATCATCGAGGCGCTCGGCGCCAACGAGAAAACCATCGGCGAGCACACGCGCCGCCTCCTGCAAGCAGGCCTTATCGACAAGAAATACCGAGGCAAATTCGTGGAGCACACGCTTTCCCCTTATGGCAAGACATTCATCAGCTTCCTCAAATCATTCCAAAAATCATTCCAACGCACCTAACAACACCCTTACAAACTGGAGTTTGTAAGGGTGTTGTTGCTTTTCAAAGAAAAGAGACGGGGCGGACGCAAGTGTCGGTATCAGGATCTTATGTCAAAAAAATCCCAGAAGATAAAGCAGTATGGGCACCCGCGGAATGTATGTTTGATTTTGTTTTCGCGCCAGCGGCAGAAATGCTATTACTGCAAAATAAATTTGGTGGGGGAGGCCAAGGCCGGACGGGTGCCACATATTGATCACAAGGTGCCGAAAAGCTTGGGCGGCCAGCGGAGCGAGGGATGGACCAATCTTACCAACCTCTGTCTCACCTGTGAATGGTGCGACTCCATCAAAAACAATTTGGACGACAAGGATTTTGCCAAATTTATGGAGCCGCACACGAAGGGCAAAATTGCCAAAGAAGACCTTACGGAATACTGGCTCTACAAGAAATTGGAAAATAAATTTAGAGACGCTTGATGCCACATAAAACTCAAACCAACAAACTTGAGAATGTTGGGGTGTTTTTAAACGGAGCTATGGAGCGGAAGATATTAATTGATGGACAAGAAATGCACTATATGCTGCGGGTGAGCAGGCGGGCGAGGCGGATGCGACTCACGGTTTATCGGGATGCTCGAGTGGTGGTGGCTGTGCCGCGGGGTATGGATACAGCTGCTGCCGAGCGGTTTGTTGTTGGCAAGGCGCGATGGATTTTGGAGAAGTTGAAGCGGTTTCGGCAACTGCCTGTAGGAATCGTAACCGGAGGCACGAGGCTGGATTTTCTCAAACATAAAGAAAATGCGCTGATACTTGTCCATGGCCGGGTTGCGCATTTCAATCGGATGTACGGATTGAGTTTCAAAAAAATCAGCATCAAAAATCAACGGACGCTGTGGGGGAGCTGTTCCAAAAAAGGCAATCTTGCTTTTAATTACAAAATCGCGCTCCTGCCCCCGGCCCTTGCCGACTATATTATTGTCCATGAGCTGTGCCATCTTGCGGAATTCAGCCATTCCCGGATATTTTGGAATCTCGTGGGTCAAGCCATACCAGACCCTAAAGCAATGCGCCGCGCGTTGAGAAAAAACACGCTTTCGGTAAGCTGAAATCATATGAAAATAATTGCGATTGGCGGAGGAGAGATCGGGAGGCCGGGACACCCGATTGAGACCGAGAAGATAGACCGCGAGATTCTGCGGCTTGCAGGAAGGAAGCGTCCGAAACTGCTTTTTGTGCCGACGGCAAGCGGGGACTCGGCCGGATACGTGACCGTGGTGGAGGATTATTTTGGGAAGCGGCTCGGGTGCGCGGTGGATACATTGTATCTGATAAAAGAGGATCCGAACGCGGCACACATGAGGAAGAGAATTTTTTCCACAGACATTATTTATGTCGGTGGCGGCAATACTCTGAAGATGATGACCGCGTGGAGGAAAAAGGGCGTGGACAAGATACTGCAAAAAGCGGCTCAAAAAGGCATCGTGCTTGCTGGCGTGAGTGCAGGTTCAGTATGTTGGTTTGAAAGCGGATGTTCGGATGCCCGAAGGATGGAAAATCCAAAGGCGGATTACATTAAAGTACGCGGGCTGGGACTGATCCCCGCTCTCCATTGCCCGCATTATCATCAAGAAAAAGACAGAATACCACAGTTGAAGAAAATGATGCGAAAAACGCATGGAGTTGCCATCGCGCTTGATGATTGCGCGGCACTGGAGATTGTGGATGATACCCATCGCATCATTGTTTCAGACGCTAAAGCCCGCGCATACAAAGTATATTGGAAAGGAGGCAGATTCTTTGAAGAACCGATTGCCGCAACAGAAAAATTCAGACCGATCAAGGATATTATCATGAGATGATATATCCATAAATCCTGCTTGGCGCGCTTTCTATTTCCTGCAAAATGAGGTACGCTGAGGGGCGTGTCGCAGGAGGCAATTGTCAGGTTTGACAAGGTATCATTTGAATACGGACCCCTGAAGCCCATTGTGCGTGAGGCGAGTTTTTCTTTGCGCCGCGGGGCCAAGTTTACGATCATGGGGCAGAATGGCGCTGGCAAAACCACGCTGTTCCGGCTCATGACCGGCGCGCTCAAGCCCGAGAGCGGGGCGATCAATATTCCGACTGATTTGACTATCGCGACCGCGCGGCAAGTAATTCCGCGCGAGCATCTGTCCTTGACTGTCCGCGAGTTTTTCGAACAATGTTTTGATAAAAAAGTGTATGATATTGATCCGAAAATTGACGCGGCGCTTGAGATTGTAAATCTTCATGCGCCGCACGACCGACTCGTAAAATCATTTTCCGGCGGCCAGCAGGCCCGACTCCTGCTGGCGTCAGCCCTGATCCAGGAGCCGGATCTGCTCCTCCTCGACGAGCCGACTAATAATCTGGACCGCGCAGGAATCGAGCACCTGACGCGATTTCTTATTGATTACAAAAAAACAGCGGTCGTGATCTCGCACGATGCGGATTTTCTCAATGCGTTCAGCCACGGCGTACTGTATCTGGACGCGTTTACCCAGAAAGTAGAGCAGTACGTGGGAAATTATTTTGACGTGGTGGAGCAGATCAGCGCGCGCATTGCCAAAGAACAGCGCGAGAACGCGCGCCTGCGCAAGACCATTCAGGAGAAAAAAGACCAGTCCGGCAAGTTTGCCAAAAAAGGTGGGCAGATGCGTCTCGTCGCAACACGTATGCGGGAAAAAGCGGCGGAGCTGGAAGAAGAAATGGTGGATGTCCGCCGCGAGGACAAAACCATCCGGCGATTTACCATCCCGCATCAGCCCGAGCTGATAGGAGATATCATCACCATCAGCGCGTACACCACGATCCGCAATCATAAGCCGGTGCTTCGCAAAACCAACATCGCCCTGCGTCGCAATCAACACCTGCTGGTACAAGGCCCCAACGGCATTGGCAAATCAACGCTTCTGGAATCCATTGTGTCGGGCACCAATAAGGGCGCTGTAATCGCGCCGGATGCGCACGTCGGCTATTATCGCCAGGATTTCTCCATGCTGGATTTTGACGATACGGCGCACGCGGCACTGATGGCAGTCATGGATTACAAAAGCGAGGAGGAAATGCGCTCGGTCGCCGCCGGATTTCTCATCACTGCTGACGCCATCCGCACCAAAATCGGCAATCTCTCGGAGGGGCAGAAGGGATTGGTTGCGTTTGCACGCCTGGTCCTGCAAAAACCCGGGCTTCTCATTCTGGATGAGCCGACCAATCACATCAATTTCCGCCATATTCCCGTGATTGCCGACGCGCTTGACCGGTACGAGGGCGCGATGATTCTGGTCAGCCACAGCACGGATTTTGTGGCAAAAATTCGGATTGACGAAGTATTGGATTTGGAAAAATGATACTGGCGAAACTCGCCGACCGATAGACAGGTTATAGTTTTTGTGCTATGATACTTTCACTCGGCGCTTTTGGCATCCGGGGTCATTTTTTTGAGTGAGTTATGGTGAAAAGAATTATGAAATTGGGGCGGCGGACGTTTTCGTCCTTGAAAATCCGGAATTACCGGCTGTATTTTTTTGGCCAGGCGATTTCGCTCTCCGGCACCTGGATGCAGACCATTGCGCAGTCCTGGCTCGTGCTCAAAATCACGGGTTCCGGCACGGCACTCGGGCTGATTACGGCATTGCAGTTTTTGCCGATATTGCTTTTTGGCGCATGGGGCGGCGTGATCGCGGACCGATTTCCTAAGAGGAGAATTCTTTTTGTGACGCAGTCCGTGTCCGGCATGCTTGCGCTTATTTTAGGCGTGTTGGTTGCGACCAACACCGTGCAGCTCTGGATGGTCGGCCTGCTTGCGTTTTGCCTCGGCCTGGTCAATGCCATAGACAATCCCACGCGCCAGACATTTATTCTGGAGATGGTGGAGGAAGATCATTTCCCCAATGCGGTGTCGCTCAATTCAACCCAAGTGAATCTTGCGCGCGTCGCCGGACCCGCCATTGGCGGCGTGCTGATCGCGGTCGTGGGCCTTGCCGCCTGCTTTATTATCAATGCGGTTTCTTATATCGGAGTGTTGGTGGCGTTGTGGCTCATGCGGTCGGACGAGCTTTTTTCGCCACCCCCGCAGGCGGCCAAAAAAGGCCGCCTGGCCGAAGGATTCCGCTATGTCGGCAGAACCCCGCTGGTGCGCGATACGCTCATCATGATGGCGCTCATTGGCACGCTCTCGTATGAGTTTGTCGTGATTCTGCCGCTGTTCGCCGAGTTTACTTTTCATCGGGGTGCCGGAGGATACGCCGCACTCATGGCGGCCATGGGCGCCGGGTCCGCGGCAGGAGGGCTCTATACCGCGCACCGCAGAAAGCGCTCGCCTGCCATGCTCATCAACGCGGCATTGCTCTTTGGCGCGGTGATGCTCGTCGTTGCGATAGCGCCGACATTTACGCTCGCCATGGCCGCCATGGCGCTCGTGGGATTTTTCTCCATCAATTTCTTGTCGCTGGGCAATGTTCTCTTGCAATTGGAAAGCGATCCGCAAATGCGCGGGCGTGTTATGGCGCTTTGGGCAGTCGCGTTTCTGGGATCAACCCCGATCGGCGGGCCGATTATCGGGTGGATCGGCGAGCACATAGGGCCGCGGTGGGGGCTTGCGGTTGGCGGCATTGCCGCCATCGCGTCCGCCGGATTCGGCGCATGGCGATTCGGCAAAAACAAGCATCCGCATAAAAAATAAAGTTTGGTTTGCATCTTGATACGCCGGTGCTATAATAAAATAAAGGTTCATCGTCATTACAAAATAATTTAATCATTCATTATGATGGAGGAAAAAAATAAGAAGGGTGACGGCGAGGGATGCGGCTGTGGCAGCGGCGGGGCGTGCTCCTGCGGTAGTGCCATGCGTGGAAACATGTGCGGCTGCGGCCGGGGCGGCATGGGTATGATGGGCATGCACCATCATTTCCTGCTCCGCATCGTGATCTTACTTGCACTCCTTGGATTCGTGTTCTGGGGCGGGGTCAAAATCGGCGAGCTAAAAGTGCGTTTCGGCGACGCCTATATGATGGATGGCCGCGGCGTCATGTACAGCCGTTGAATCAACAA
>Ga0209515_10007029_pt1 | contig 13721 bp, 15 predicted proteins | sample Subgroupgradi54m_FD_187454 | JGI IMG/M metagenome (GOLD analysis project Ga0209515, IMG submission 187454) | Subsurface groundwater microbial communities from S. Glens Falls, New York, USA - GMW60B uncontaminated upgradient, 5.4 m (SPAdes)... ...
ACGGGAGGCTAACACATGCCAGGCGCGTGGGACATTTTGCGAGCTCGCCAGAATCGGCTCCTCATCGCGACGCCCGCGCCGCCGGACCTCAGGGTCACGATGGGGTGGGCCGCGTCGATCCGCGAGCTCCAGGTGCCGCCGGGCAGCGACTTCATGAAGATCGTGGGGCTCCCCATCGCGGGCTGCCGCAACCGCGCGCTTGTCACGGCCCTGGACGGCGGCTACGGCGGCCTCTTCTTCCTGGACGCCGACACGGTCGTGCCGGCCAACTGCATCACCGTGCTGCTGGAGAGCGGGCGGGACGTCATCGCGGCGCAGTACTTCCAGCGTTATCCGCCGTTCAAGTCGGCCCACGCGGTCATCGCGACAAACGAGAAGGGGGAGCAGTACCGGGGCGACATCCCGCCTCACGCGCCCGGCGCCATCGTGCCGGTCGATTTCCTGGCAACTGGCGCGACGTACTACTCGCGGCGCGCGCTCGAAGCGCTGCGGGCCAACTTCCGGCGCCCCTTCGAGTGGGGCGTGGACATCAACCCTGTCCCGGGTGATAACAACGTGGATTTACCCCCCATCAGCGAGGACTACATGGCGAGCCTGCGGCTCAAGGCGCTCGGGTTCCAGCCGTGGCTGCATTCCGGCCTGATGTGCAAGCACGAATTTTCAGCTGTGGCCACGGAAAAAGGCGCGGACATGCCGGCGATTTAGCATGACCACGACGACGCACGCCCCCGAATCACACTTCGACGACCCGGCTTACTGGGACGGCTCGGCGAACAAGCCGGGCGAAGGCTACACCGGGGGCTACCGGGACTTTCCAGTCAACGACCTCAAGGCCGCGCGCGTCCTCGCGCTGACCAAGCCGGGCGACCGCGTGCTGGAAGTCGGCTGCGCTTTCGGGTTCGTGGTCAGAAGACTGCGCGATGCCGGACGCGATGCGCACGGGCTGGACATCTCCGGGTACGCCCTGAGACGAGCCTCGCCAGGGCTGCGGCCCTATCTCGTTCAGGGGCAAGCGCACGATCTGCCGTTCCATAAGCCCTTTGACTTCCTCTGCTCGTTCGGCATGCTGGAGCACGTGCCGCCCGATCTCGTGGCGAGAACCATGCACGAGTTCAAACGGGTGGCGCCGCGCGGGTTGCTCTCCGTCACCATGGCGACCGACCCGGACGCGACCGCCGATTCGTCGCACGCCAATCTGCGGACCTATGCGGACTGGAAGCACCTTGCGCCGGAGGGGTACGAAGTCTGGAGCGACGCCCAAGAGGGCTGGGCGCGCCAGGCGGCTCGGCGCTGGGCCGTCGTGTCGACTGGGATCTACCCCGTGCCGGCGCTCAACGCCGCCGGGTACGGCTACGGCGGAATTGAACGCCTCGTCGCGTTGTTCCTTCGGGGCCTGATGGCGGTGAGCGGGCCCAGCGATGGCCGGCACGTGGCCTGCGTTTGCCCGGAGGGCAGCGTGCTGCCGCGCGGGGTCGAACGCTTCGTGACGGGACGGCCCGCCATGGACTTCGGCGAGTCTGGAAGCGGACCGACCATCGCGCCCCTCGCGCCCGTCACGTCGTGCTTCCTCGATTTCTCGCACAGCAAACCGGTAGGGCGTGCGTTGGTTCGGTGCAGCATGAGCGGCGTGACGCAACCCATCCCCTACCTGCCACACCTGTCGCCCATCTGGCACGACCCCAAGATCATGCAGCCGCCCGAGCCGGGTTACAACGTCGTGGCGCTGTCCGAGTGGCAAGCCGAACGCTTTCGGCGGGTTTATCAGCAGGACTGCATCGTGCTGGACCCCCACTGCGCCGACGCGGACTACTTCCGGCCTGGCGGGGCGCCCCGGGAGGACTACCTCGTGTTCATCGGCCGGCTCGACCCCACGAAGGGCGCGCTGGAAGCGATCGAGGCGTGCAGGGCGCTGCGCCAAAAGCTGGTGCTCGTGGGGCCCATCACGCCCGGCGACGCGCCGGCATACGCGCAGGAGGTACTTAAGGCCTGCGACGGCGTCGACATCCAGTACCGCGGCGAGGTGTCGGAGGCGGAGAAGCTGACGCTGCTGCAGGGGGCCAAGGCGCTGTTCTACCCAGTGAGCTATCCGGCAGGACAAGGGGAATCTCATAGCCACAAGAGTACCGAGCCGATGCTCTGCGGCACGCCGGTGATTATCTACGACCAGGGCGCGATGCGCGAGGTCGTGGACGAAGGCGTAACGGGGTTCGTCATACCCGGCAGGGCCGGGCTGGAACAGGCCATCTTGGCGTGCGAGACGCTGGACCGGGCTGCGTGTCGGAACCGCGCAGTCCAGCGGTGGGATTACCGCGGCGTGGTGGCAAAGTGGCTTCCGGTGATGGAAGAGGTTGCGAGGGGGGCACGATGGTAAGCGTGTTCCAATTCAAGGACCCGACGCAGCAGGCCAACCGGTACGACACGGTGAAGTACGAGCTGCCGGAGCAGCCGCGCCAGGTGCGGGTGGAGACGGCACGGGCGTGCAGTGCGCGTTGCACCTGGTGCCATTTGTGGGGGCGCCCAGCCGACCAGGGTCTGCCAAAGCAGGACACGTTCATGGCGACGGCGCTCTACGAGGCCGTCTTGGACGACATCGCGACCTGGCCGAAGCCCCTGGTAGAGATCGTTCCTGTCAACTTTGGTGAAGTCTTCATGCGCAAGGACTGGCAGGAGCTAATGGCCCTCACGTCAAAGAGGCTGCCCAAGACGGGCATCTGCGTGGTGACGACCGGGATCCTGCTCAACGAGGAGAACTTGGAGAAACTCGCCCAGGTGTCGACTCTCGCGTACGTGAACTTTAGTCTGAATGCCTTCTTCGCTGAGACCTGGGCGCGGCAGCACCAGCGGCCCGAGAAGCTCATGCAGCGATGCGTTGAGGCGGTACATCGGTTCCGTGACCGGCGCCCAGACGTCCGGACCAACGTCAGCATGGTGTACGACCAGCGTGCCGTCACAGAGATCGAGAAGGACCTGTTCCTAAACTATTGGGCGCCGTTTGGCCAGGTATCGGTCTCACCGGCGTCGTTCGCAGGCTGGCCCGACATCAAGCCCAAGGTGCCGGTGACGTTGCCCTGTCGGTCGGTGTTCGACGGGCTAACGGTGTTCGAAGACGGCCAAGTTTCCACTAATTGCTGTTTCAATGGGCTCAAAGAGCCAAGCCTTGGGATCGGTATGGTGCCTGGTCAACGCCTGCTGGACATCTGGGCTGGCGAGCGACTGCGCAAGATCACGGAGTTGCACAATGGCGGGCGGCGGGCCGAGCTGCCGTTGTGCAAAGGATGCACGTTCGCGTGATGAAACAAACAGGAGCGGACACCATGAGCATGGTAAAACAGGAGAGGTTGGTGGGGGACTCCTATATTCCGGTCCCCTCCAAGAAACTAGGGTACTACTCAAGGGTTCTTTGGGATGACGTTCCGCAAAGCCAGCGCGCGACAGAGGCCGACGTTATGGCGTCATGGGGCGCAACGCACGACCCTCAATGGGGAGAGAGACAGCTGACCTCTTTTGGTTGTAGGCGAGCGGTCTCATTTGGTAAGAGGAATGGTGTTAATCTTTTTCTACGGTGCCACTGGAAGCCCTTAGATACTGGTTTCTGTGGGTTCCACAACAAGGTCAAACTATGCGTGATTATCCCCTTGACACGGGTTAGGCTTCGGCGGTACCATTGTGCCACCTTCGCCGGAGGTGGGCAATGGTCAAGTGCGAGGATTGCGGGTATTTGGCTCTACGCAATCGGCACACCCGTGGGCTTGATGAAGCTGAGGAGGCGTTTAGGCAAACTGCCGAAGTCGCGGATGTTCCACGAACTAGACCATACGCCACCGACCCTCGGATGGCTATGTTTGACATCAGTAACACTGAAATCCCCTACGAAACCATTCCTTTATGCTTTGCTATGGAACTGGATTTTTCAAGCGTTGTTGACACAGAGGCACGTATTAGGAGGATGCGGGACAGTGGGAGAAGGCCATACGAAAGGGATATTATTCGGGACATCTTGTGGGAGGAACAAGAGTGCTCTAGTTGGAGAAAATGGCAACAAGGCTTTACGCCGAAAGAACACCGCGAAATGATGGACAGAGAGCGGATGCTAACGTGGCAGGCTGACCGTGAAGAAAATGACAGAAAATGGCGGGATGAGCAACGTAGATCGGATTTGGAGTGGCGCGCACAACAAGCATCTGATGAGCGAACGTGGCGTCAAGACCAGCAAAAACGTGAAGACCGCCGAACCTTTTGGAGCATCTTTTGGGTTGCCATTGTTGCAACGGCGGTTCTAGCTGCTGCGACAATATTTGCAGCATACATTCAGCGTGGCGGTCAACCAACCATCAACGTGAGCATACCGATTCCACCTACTCCGTCAATTTCTGGTACGGGAGTGACTCCGCCTTGAGTAGTTTCAGGAGCGTGTCCATGAACAGGTACGGATTGTCGCGGTTATTGAACCGCCACTCCAGCTCGTCCAGGTAGGCATCCAGGTGTTTGAGAGAGACCTTATGGAACGAGCCGATAACCGAACGCTTGAACAGGCTCCAAACGCCTTCTATGGTGTTGGTGTGAACGTCGCCGCGCACGTACTCCTCAATGGAGTGGTTGACCGTCTCATGCCTGGTATTTTGGTCCGCGATGCCCTGGTAAGGTGCCCACTCGTCGGTGAAGATCGCCTCGGCCTCGTCAGCGACGTTCTCCCGAATGAACCCGTGCAAGGTCTCGCGGCTCCGGTCAGGAGCAACTTGCAACACAATCTTCCCGTCCCGCTGGACGGCCCCGACGACGACCGCCTTGTTACCCTTGTAGCCGCGCCCTTTGCCCTTGACCTCTCCGCCGATGAAGGTCTCGTCCACCTCTACGATTCCTTTGAGCGGGGGGAACGGGTAGGCTTCGTGCATTGCGGCCCGAATCCGGTGGCAGAGGTACCAGGCGGTCTCATAGCCCGTGCCCAACTCCCGCTTCAACTGCATAGCCGACGTGCCCTTCTTGGCCTCAATCATCAGGTAGGCGGCTATAATCCACTTGCGGAGCGGCAGGTGTGTATCGTGGAGCATGGTGCCCGATGTCACTGAGAAGTGGTAGCCGCAACCATCGCACTCCCACGTACCCCTGGTGGACGTGTAGTAACACTTTGGGCTTTCGCAGCGCGGGCAGAGCACACCGTCCGGCCAGCGCAACCCCTCCAGGTACTTGCGGCAGGACTCCTCGTCAGCGAACCTGTCCATCAGCTTTACCAGGTTCATCTCAGGCTTTAGGGTGTTCTTCATGGGAGGTCTCCTATGCCCAAGCGTAAGAAGGCAGCGCACGAGTTGACAAAGGACGAAGCGATGAAAAAGCTCTTCCGAAAACCCCTACGGGACAAGCTCCATGAGCTAGCCCATAAAGACGATGGTAAACGGAAGCAGGACTTTTCATAGGATGATAGTATCACAAATGTTATCCCGTGTCAAGGGGATAATCACGAAACTATGAACCACCACGCTATCACCCACTGCCGGATGTGCGGTTCCCAAGCGCTCGAAGAGGTGTGGGATCTCGGCTCGCAGTTCGTGACCGACTTCGTCGCGCCGGGCCAGGAAGGCTTTCGCGCCCCGCTGGTCCTGCTCTTCTGCCACGCGTGCCGGCTGGCCCAGCTCAAGCACACGGTCGACCGGGACCTGATGTACAAGACGTACTACTACCGGAGCTCGGTCAGCGAGACCATGCGGGCCGCGCTGACCGACGTGGCGGACCGCGCGATGGACGCGGTCATGCCAGCGGGTATGACCGCGCTCAAGGACTGGCGGTACCTGAAGCCCGACACCACCGTGCTGGACATTGGCGCCAACGACGGGTACTTGCTGTCCCGGTACCCGGTGAGCTTTCACCGCGTCGCGGTGGAGCCGGCCAAGAACATCGAGGTTGAACCAGGGGCAGCCAACGCGGTCGTGCGGGACTACTTCTCGTACGACGCGGTCGCGCCCGCGCTCCCACGCGGGAAGGCGATGATCAGCACCAGCGTGGCAGTTTTCTATGACGTGGACGCGCCGCGGCCCTTCGTCCACGACCTGGCCAGGCTGCTGGAGCCCGATGGCGTCTGGGTACTCCAGATGAACTTCACCCCGCCGGTCATGCGAGCCAACGCGTTCGACTTTATCTCGCACGAGCACCTCACCTACTGGACACTCCCCACGTTGCAGGACCTGCTGCGGTACGAGGACCTGGAGGTGTACGACGTGGAGGAGCTGCCGCTGAACGGCGGCACCTACCGGGTGTTCATCCAGCACCGCGGCGCGAGGCAGGTGACCGAGCACGCCAGGGAGCTTATCAGACGTGACATGGAGTGCGAGACGCCCGAGGCGTGGCACGCGCTCAAGGCGCGGGTGGACCGCAACGGCGACGTGCTACGCGCCATGCTGGCTGGCTACGCCGCGCGGGGCCAGCGCGTCTTCGTGGCGGGCGCGTCCACTAGGGGCAACTCGCTGCTCCAGTACTACGGGCTAGGCGTGGCCGAGCTGCCCTTCGCGAGTGACCGGGACCCGAGGAAAGCGGGCCGCAAGATGGTCGGTACGGACATACCTGTCATCAGCGAGGAGGAGGCGTACGCCATGAAGCCGGACGCCTGGCTGCTCCTGCCGTACAGCTACTTGGCGCAGTTCCTGAAGCGTGACCGCGAAGTCTTTCGGGCCAAGAGCACGTTCATCGTGCCGCTGCCGGACGTCATGGCGGTCAGGGGAGAATAGCAATGGCGACTGTCCTCATCACCGGCAGCTCCGGGTTCGTCGGGAAGGCGATGACCAAGCACCTCGTCGCGCAGGGCCATGTTGTCATGCTGTTTGACCGCGACCAACCCTTCCTTAACCGGTTTGATCTCTATGACCTGGCTGGGCCGCGCTGCAACACTCTCTTGTCGTCGGGTATTGAGTCAGCCGACGCCGTTCTCCACCTCGCGGGCAACGCCGATACAGCAGCACACCGCAACCGGGAAGTGCAGGCCAACGACATCGTGGCGGCCACGCGAGTACTGACGGTTTGCGCCATGTTCGAGAAACCCGTCCTGGTCGCGTCCTCTGCCTACGCGTTGACCCGGAACACCCCGTACGGCTGGACCAAAGGCGTGATCGAGGACCTGGCGTTGGCGTTCCGTGAACGTGGCCACCCAGTGGGGATCGTACGGCTCTTCAACCTCTACGGGCCGGGCCAGGAACAGGCGGTGACGTACCGCGGCACGGTGATGACGGACTTGATTCGGCGCTTCGCAGCGGGTGATACCATCGCCGTCAGCGACGACCAGGAGCGCGACTTCGTGTTTATCGATGATGCGGTTCGGATGATCGAGCAAGCCATGTTTCGCCCGCCCGAGCAGGTCGTTGAAATAGGTAGCGGCGTGATGACCAGCATCTGGGACGTAGCTCGCCTCATCGCACAGGAGCTTGGCTGCGGCGACCTGCTTTCGCGCACAACCGCCGGAGCTGGTGGTCTGGCGCCGTACGACCGACCGGCCCGCACGCTGGTCGGTCTTGCGGGCACTCCGCTGGGGCTTGGCATCGCCAAGACGGTGAACCACATCACGAGTCAGTGGAAAGAGGCGGCGCGATGACGACGGATATTACCGGCGGCGCCACTTTCCTGGAGGTCATCGAAACCAGCTTCCGCGACGATGCCGACCTTATTCGCCTAGAGGACGACTTTGGCAGAGCCTAGCTACCGCTTGAAGCAGGAAGCCCAGCTGGCCAAGTTCCTCGCCTGGCGCCAGGCCGAGGGCGGGGTAGAGCTGCCCGTGACGCTCCACACGATGCTGAAGCCGGAGCAGCAGGCGAGGGTCGCGTGGCTCGTCGCGCGCGCTCGGGGCCGCGTGCTGGAAGTGGGGTGCAGCTTTGGCTACGTGCTGGCCAGCATCGCGGCGAAAGACCCCAAGCACGACCATGTGGGCATTGACATCGCGCCGTGGAACGTGGAGTTGGCGAAGTTGCTCTGCCCGGGCTTGCGATTCAAGATTGGGGACGTCCGGACGCTTGGCGCCCCAGGCAAGAGCTTCGCAACCGTCGTCCTCGCCGAAGTGCTGGAGCATTTGGCCTGGCCGGACGACGTGGAGCGCGCCATCGAGCACGCCGTGCGGGTTGCCCGCGAACGTGTGCTTATCACGGTGCCGAACGGCGAACTCGACACTGAAGAAGCCCACTCGCAGAAACATCCATACCTGGTGGACCGCGAGAAGCGCACGGCCATCACCGAGATGCTCGCCCGCCATCTCAAGTCGTACGCGCGTCTGTACTCCGAAGAGATTGGGCCGTTTATCTGCTGGGAGCTGGAGGTCACCTCGTGAAGATCGCCATCATCTCGACGACTGTTTTTAAGTTGCCCCTCGAAAACTACGGCGGCAGCGAAATGATCGTCACCGAAGCGGCCAAAGAGCTGGCCCGGCAGGGCCACCAGGTCGCGGTCGTCGCGCCGGAGGGATCCAACCTCGGCCCCGACATCGAGATCATCCCGGTGGCGCTGCGGGAGAGCGAGGAGGCCGCGTGGGGCCGGTACCGGGCGCGACTAGCTGACCAGGACGCGGCCAAGCGGTTCGACATCATCTGGGACCACACTTTCTCCTCGTGGATCTACCTGGACAGCATCGGGGTGGACCCGCCGCTCCCAATCGTCAAGACATTCCACACCTCGCCGTTGGTTTGGGACAGCCTGCCGCCGATGGCCAAGCCGTGCCTCGTTGGGGTATCGCGCAGCCACGCGCGCGACCTGGCCCTGCGGTTCGGCGTCACGGTCGAGGCGGCGCTGAACGGCGTCGACACCGGCCTTTACAAGCCGCTAGTCGTGCCGGCGGCGGTGGAGGGAGCCGAACCGAGCCCAGCCCCACGGCGGAACGGGCGCCTGCTCCACGTGGGGCGGTTCATGGCGGAAAAGGGCGTGCTCGACGCCATGCTGCTATGTAAACGACTTCGGATGCCGCTGGACTGCTACGGCGACACCGAGCTGGTGAGCGACCCGCTCTACGTGGAGCGGTGCCGGAAAGAAGCCGACGGGCTGCTGGTGCGCATGTTCCCGAACGTGACCCGCGCGAAGCTGGTCGAGGCGTACCAGACCTACAGGGCGCTGCTTTTCACTCCGAATTGGTCCGAGCCGTTTGGCCTCGTGCCGATCGAAGCTGCCGCGTGCGGCATGCCCGTCATCGCGATAGGCCGCGGCGGCGTGGCCGAGACGGTGAAGCATGAGGTCACTGGTTACCTGTGCGACGACTTGCAGGGTGTCGAGGCTATCCTCAAGAGCGGCGTCGTGGCGAGTATCAAAAGTGACGCGTGCGTTGCCTGGGCGGTCACCAACTTCTCGATCCCCAAGATGGTGGCACGGTACACCGACCTTTTTGACCGCGTTCAGCAGGGACATACGTGGTAGCGACGGAGTAAAGTGGAGCCATGCCAGACAACGCCAAGACAGTACTTAAGGAACCGATGTGAGCGCGCTGAAAGACAGGCCAACTCGTTCTCCAGAGGCAAGAAGAGCAGCCGCTCGAGCAGCTGAGCGGCGCTGGCGCGCAGCCCACCCAGAAGCGGCGCGAGAAGCCCAGCTGCGATACAGGGCAGCGCACCTGGAGGCCGTGCGCGCAGCTCAGCGCCAGCGCTACGCGGCCAACCTGGAAGCCGCGCGAGCAAGGGTGAAAGAGTCCGGCCGTCGGTGGCGGGCAGCACACCTAAACGCCGCGCGAGGAAAGGTGAACGAGGCCAGCCGTCGACGGTACGCAGCTAACCCGGAGGTCGTGCTAGCGGCTCAGCGGCGGCGCAGAGCAGCAGACCTGGAGACGGCGCGAGAAGCTGGTCGTCGATATAGGGGAGCCCACCAAGAGGCGGCGCGAGAGGCCAGCCGTCGGTGGTATGCAGCCCATCTAGGGGTAGCGCGAGAACGGTTTCGTCGCCGACGGGCAACCAACCCGGAGGCGGTGCACAAGGCCGATTCAATAAGTCAGCGACGACGCCGCGCCCGCAAGGCCTCCGTTCTCGCTACGCTAACCACCGACCAGTGGGAAGCCATCCTGGCGACCTATAAGAACCGCTGTGTCTACTGCGGGAAGAGAACCAAGATGACGCAGGACCACCTGTTGGCGGCCAGTAAGCGCGGGCCATACACCATGTGGAACATCCTCCCCTGCTGCCAGAGCTGCAACAGCCACAAGGGGGTGGGTCCCCCGCCTAAGCCCGTGCAGCCGTTGCTGATCTAGGTGAGCCAGTGAATATGGAAGTCCTGAGGTGCCCAAGCTGCAACGCGATCATTGGCGTAGTAGAGGGCGATCAGCCCATGCCAGGCTTTGAGTCTTTGAAGAGATATGACAGTGAGTGGCGGGGCATGGACATTGTAGAGACGTGTAAGTGTGGAGTGCAGGTAACATCAAGCACAATCCTGGTAGCAATTCAGAAGGGGTGAGACATGACGACGCAAAACCGAGAACCGCGTGGGGCGGACCACGACCTTACGTACCCAGCGAACTATCCTAGCCCCGAGGCGGACCCGGACGCCTATGGGCGACTGGACCAGGGCGGCACGCCGCCTTCACAGCCTTCACCACCCTGGCTTGCCAAAACGACCGAGGAGCGGCTGGAGCACGGCGTCCGCGAGTGGCCGGAGCGGTTTATCGGACACCGCGACGCGGGCGGGCGGCTCGTCGTTGTGGAGGACGCCGACTCGGGCGTGGTGTGGCGTCGCTTCGCGGACGGCTGGATCTGGATTGCGTAGCGTAAGCGGGAGGTCAGCACAATGAGTCAACTTCATGTCCCGGGCAACAATAACCAGTTCCCCGTCGGAGGACCCGGGCTTCTCGGCCAGAACCTTGGCCAGAACAAGTGGGACCCGCGTGTCAACTCGCCCGTCACGATGGCGGTGATGAAGGCGCTCCAGGTCTGCCCCGACGGGTGCGATCCCAGCACGATCCTCCAGGCGGTGCCGCCGCCCGGCATGATCGGGCCCGGCATGGTGCTGCCGTACGCGCGGTGCATTCGGTGCCTTACCTTCTGGGAAGTAGGCATCCCGGACGGGAAGGTGAAGAACATCCGGTGGGGATACGACTCGCGCCACCGGGCAGGGCTGGCGGCGAAACCAACGCCAGCGCCGTAAAGCCTTAGACTAGGGTAGAAGCCAGCGACCCAGCCTGACCGATCAGCGGAGGGCACGGAGATCGAAGCTCCGTGCCCTCTAGTTGTTCCCAAAGGGGGACTCGTGACACAGCTCGCAGTTAGAACGCGTATACCCCAAAGGAAAAGCAGCGGCAGCTTCCAGCGTGGGCATCGCCCATGGAACACAGGGAAGCAATGGGACTTAGCCACGCGCCAGAAGATATCTCTCAGTCGAATGGGACAGCATAACGGGCCGACTACCTTCTCGCCCGAGGCTCGCCTAAAAATGAGTTTAGCCAAGAAGGGTAAACCGTTTGCTGCCAGGTATGACCAACCGACCGTAATCAAACTACGAGAGATGTGGAAAGCAATTGGCCGTATGAACAAAGGGCGGTCTCGGCCAGACAATATCGTTAGAAATAAGGACAGGGCTTTCACCGAACGAAGACTACAAGCCATGTGGGCTAGTTGGGAAAGCCGCCCCCCTAGTGTTCTTGAACGTCGCATAATCGCAATCATTCAACGCTTTACTCTCCCATATCGATTCGTCGGTAATGGCCAGTACCTTATCGCCGGCCTATGCCCAGACTTCATCAACACAAATGGGGACAATGTCGTCATTGAAGTTTACGGCAGGGCGTGGCACACGCCTGACGTCTTCAAGCCGGTCCCCGCAACCCGATTGCCGCGCGTACGGGCGGCAATTTTCAAGGAGCACGGTTTTCGTACAATCGAACTGCTAGAAGAAACAATGAAAGAGGTGTCCGATGAACAGATTGCAAGCATTATTGAACTAGGTGGTGTGTCTTGGCACAATTAGTCTTCCTTTGGGACACCGTTACGCAGGTGTCCATCACACAGGCCTTGCCGTCCGGCGCGATCGGCTCAGGCGCCATCGTGAGCGGCCTCATCGGGAACAACGCGGTGTTGTCCGCCGCCATCGCGTCGGGCCAGATCGGGGGGCAACACCACGCCGCCGGCGGGGTGCAGAGCGCCGCGATCGCGTCGGGGTCGGTCGGCACGCCCCACGTGGCCGCGCAGGCCATCACGTCGGCCCTCGTGGGGGCGAACGTGTTGGCCAATCCCCACCTGGCGAACCAGGGCATCCTGAGTTCAGCCATCGGTGCGAACGCGTTAGCCACGCCCCACCTGGCGAACCAGGGCATTGGCTCAGCCAGCGTTGGCGCCAACGTCCTTGCCGCCGTCCACGTGGCGAACCAGGGCCTCACCTCGTCCGTCTACGCCTCAGGCTCGCTCGGTGGGTTCCACATGGCCGCCGGGGGCGTGCTGTCGGCCCACATCACGTCCGGCGGCATCGGGTCGGCCCACCTGGCCATGCCGGTCCTCGCCGCTCCGGTGCTGTCGGGCAGCATCGGGTCGGGCCAGATCGGTGGCGTCCTCATCGCGCCCGGCGGGGTGCAGTCCGGCGCCATTGCCTCGGGCAACATCGGGACGTTCCACGTGGCCGCCGGGGCGGTCGTATCGAGCCTCGTGGGGGCCAACGTGCTGGCCGCCACGCACGTCGCCAACCAGGGGCTGACCAGCTCGGTCTACGCCAGCGGCTCACTGGGGGGGTTCCACTTCGCCGCGGGTGGCATACTGAGCGCCGCGGTGGCATCCGGGGCCATCGGTGGCACCCACGTGGCGTCCGGCGCCATGGCGGCCGCCAACCTGGCGAACGCCTCGGTGCTCTCGGCAGCCGTGGGCGCCAACGTGCTGGCGACGCCCCACATCGCGAACCAGGGCATACTGTCGGCGTCCTACGCGTCCGGCGGCATCGGCGCGGCCCACCTGGCCGGCGACACGTGGCTCGGACGCGTGTTCAGCGGCCCCATAACGGCTGCGCTTTCCGGCGACGCGTACGTCATCTCCGGTGCGGGTCTTATTCGGAACCTCGGTATCTCGGGGCAAGCTCAGTGGGAGCTGTGGACTAATCGCAACACCTCCGGCGCCTTCATCGTGTCCGGCGCAGCCTATCGGTTGCTTCTCGACTCGTTCAACGACCGAGTGGAACTCTACCGCGACGTTGGGCTCGCGGGGTCCGGTGTCACGGCGGGCACGCTGGCGTTCCAGGTCAGGTCAGGCGGCGCGCAGTCTGGCGGTGTCGCGGCTGGGACAATTCTGTCGGCACAGGTGGGAGCCAACATCCTTGCCGCCGTCCACGTGGCGAACCAGGGCCTCACCTCGTCGGTCTACGCCTCGGGCTCACTCGGTGGGTTCCACATGGCCGCCGGGGGCGTTCTGAGCGCCCATATCACGTCAGGCGGCATCGGCTCGGCTCACCTTGCCATGCAGGTCCTCGCCGCTCCGGTGTTGTCCGCGAGCATCGGCTCAGGCCAAGTTGGCGGCGTACTTCTTGCGCCTGGCGGGGTGCAGTCCGGCGCGATTGCGTCCGGCAACGTGGGGACGTTCCACGTGGCCGCCGGGGCGGTCGTGAGCTCGCTCGTGGGGGCCAACGTGCTGGCCGCCACGCACATCGCGAACCAAGGCTTGACGAGCTCAGTCTATGCATCCGGCAGCCTGGGCGGGTTCCACTTCGCCGCGGGTGGCGTCCAGAGCGCGGCGGTGGCATCCGGGTCGGTGGGCGGTGCGCACGTGGCCTCCGGCGCACTCGCGGCGGCCAACTTGGCCAACCTCTCG
>Ga0209515_10007032_pt1 | contig 13719 bp, 4 predicted proteins | sample Subgroupgradi54m_FD_187454 | JGI IMG/M metagenome (GOLD analysis project Ga0209515, IMG submission 187454) | Subsurface groundwater microbial communities from S. Glens Falls, New York, USA - GMW60B uncontaminated upgradient, 5.4 m (SPAdes)... ...
ATCAGGAGGCGCTCACGACGCTGCTGCTCGCGCTCACCGAGCAGTTCGACGACGACGCGCGGACGGTCGTCGAAGCGGGCGCGACCGTCGGTCGGCTTCGCGACGAGTACGAGCGCGCGTACTACACAGGGATCGTCGCCGAGCGCCGGGCCAAGGCACGGCTCCGGCATGGCACGCCGGGCTGCGGCCCGCAGGCGTATGAATGGCTGCGGGGCGCCATGAACTGGTACGAGAAGGCCGAAGCCATTCGTCCAGCCGGCAACGACGATGCGCGGCTGCGGTGGAATGCGTGCGCGCGGCTGATCATGCGCGATCGGCATCTGGTGCCGATCGGCGAAGAGCGCGGCGAGCCGCTGCTGCTGGAATAGGAACTGTGAACCGGCAGGGCAGCGCACCTTTGCAGGGAGATGGTTATGGGCAACATCGCTCGTCGGGATTTCCTGAAAACTGCTTCGGCTGCTGGCGCGGTGGCGTATATCGCTGGCGCCAACGGCGGGACGGTTGCTGACGCGGACACGCAGGCGAAGGCAGCGCCCAAGGCTGCTGACGTGAGGGTATCCGGAGCCGCCTACACACCCATTCCGGACTACCCCATCCGGCCGAAACGCTATTTCGACGTGACGATCACGGACGCGTTCTGGAAGCAAAAAATTGCGACCAATGCGGAAGTCACGATACCGTTCGAAGTGCGGAAACCTGGCGAGACCGCAAGAGGTCTCGGTCACAACGTGCTGGAAGCGGCGATGCTGTCGCTCAAGACACACCCGAATGCCCAGTTGCAGGCACAGGTGGATGCTCGCGTTCAACAGATGAAGGACGCGCAAAGTGGGGGGAACAGCGACTTCGAAGTCGCGGCAACCTACTACAACACCACCGGGAAACGGGACCTGTTGGATCGTGCGATCGAGTCCGCCGACGCGCTGTACCACAATTTCACGGTGAACAATCCTCCGTTTTCCGGAGGCGAACGAGATGCGATCAACTGCGTGCAACTGTATCGAGCGACTCACGACAAGAAGCACCTGGATCTGGCGAAACACTACCTCGATATCCGGGGACTCGAGAACTCGGTGAACCGCAGCCGCCACAATCAGTCCTATAAACCCGTGCTGGAGCAGAGCGAAGCGGTCGGGCACGCCGTGAACTGTGTCTCCCTCATGGTGTCGCTCACGGACGTGGGCGTGTTGACCGGCATCAAGGAGTATTTCAACGCCGCCCATCGGATGTGGCTCGATGCCGTGGACAGGAAGATGTACATCACCGGCGGTGTCGGCACGACTGGAAACGAGGGCTTCGGCGAGCCGTATTCGCTGCCGAACATATCCGCCTATTCCGAAACGTGCGCCGTGCTGATGTTCATCACGTTGAACCACAGAATGTTCATGGCGACGGGGGACAGCAAATACATCGACGTGATGGAACGCGGCATGTACAACAACGCCATTGACGGCGTGTCCGCTTCCGGGAACCGGTTCTTTTACGTCAACAGGCTGGCGAGTGCCGGCGACGGACGTGACACGCGCTGGGGACGGGCGTCGCTCGAGTGCTGCCCTCCGAATCTCGTCCGCTTTCTGCCTTCGATGCCGGGCTTAATTTACGCTCAGGACGGGAAGGATGCGATCTACGTCAACCTATACGTCTCCAGTGAGACGTCGTTCAAGGTCGACGCGAAGGACATGGCGCTGACGGTCGAGAGTGAGATGCCGTGGGGAGGCACATCGCGAATGACTGTGTCGGCCAGGGACGCGGTGAAAGGCACCATCAAGTTGCGCATTCCCCGATGGGCCAGGAACCAGCCCGTCCCGGGCACGTTGTACGCGTACGCGGACAAGGTCGACACACAGGTCACGGTGTCCGTCAACGGGAAGAGCGTCAGTGCTGTTCCAGATAAGACGGGATACGTATCGCTCGATCGACAGTGGAACAACGGCGACGTGGTGGCAGTCGACTTTCCTGTCGAAGTCAGAAAAGTCGTGGCCGATCAGCGAGTGGCGGCCAACAGACGAAGGCTGGCCGTGGAGAGAGGGCCAATCGTCTACTGTGCGGAATGGCCCGATGCTGACGGTCGGCGCGTGCTGGATTTGCTGTTCGATGCGACCGCGCAGCTGAAGCCCTCGGTTGACAAGGGATTCTACGGCGGAGTCACCGTGATCGAGACGCAGGCCCGGACAATCAGCAACCCATCGTTGCCCGCGAGGCCGGTCACGCTCATACCCTATTACCTCTGGGCCAACCGTGGCGCGGGGGAAATGAGCGTCTGGTTGTCCACGGGAGGGTATGCGCTTGGCGACACCGGTCCTGCTGGTGGCTACATCTTCTATGAGAACCTGAACTACGCCGCGGATGGGTGGCGGTATCTGGAAGCCGCGCCCTTCGATCAGAGCGAGGGCGCCTCGTGGGGATGTTTCCGGCGGGCGATCGCAGGCGCTCGCGGCACTGCCGTGGGGATGGGCGCGCAGAACACGCTCGACATGTTGGCCGGGTGCACTGAGCCGGGTACAGCCGCGCACGTGTGTGCCAACCTCAGTGTCAACGGCGTTCGTGGCTGGTTCCTGCCGTCGCGAGATGAACTGGCGCTGATGTATCGCAATCTGAAAGCCACCGGGATCGGTGACTTTCGAGTCGGCGGTATCGCCGATAACTTCACCTACTGGGCGTCATCGCAGCAAACGGCAGACATGGCGGTCCACATCGACTTCGCCGACCTTGGCCGCCAGCACGGCGATGACAAGGATTTCCCGCGGCGGGTTCGGGCGATCCGGACGATTTGACCGGCGACGGAGGCTGAGAGTCGGTTCAGCCTCAGAGGTGTGAAGAAATCGCCGTCGTGCAGGCCTTCAGTTGGTGCGCTGAGGCTGAACGGCCTGAAAGTGCCTGGTGTACCAGGACATCGATCGATCGAGAAATCGGCGACGTGCTGGGTCTCGCGCATGCCATGGCCTTCGCGCGGATAACGGAGCATCAGCACCTCGACGCCGACATCCTTCAGCGCCGTGAAGTACTGCTCAATCTCCGCGGGGTTCACCAGGAGATCGTTGTCGCCGTGCGACAGCATCACCGGCGTCTTGACGCGGTGCACGAACCGGATAGCCGAGCGCTCCCAGAGCATGTCCATGATGCCGGCGGTGTGGGGCTTGCCGTTGTACTCCTGTTCCAGATAGTCGTGGTACACCGACATGTAGTTGTGGCTGACGAGATTGGAAATGCTTGCCCACGGAATCGCCGCTTTGAACCGCGTCGTCTGCGTGATGATCCAGTTGCTCAGTTGGCCGCCATAACTGCCGCCCTCGACGCCGAGTCGATCGGCATCAATCCACGGATACTTCTTGAGTGCGGCATCGACCGCGGCCAGCACGTCCTTCGCTTCGCCGCCGTTCTGGTCGCGTGCGATAGCGTTCGAGAACGCCTGCCCGTATCCGGTGGAGCCCCGATAGTTGACCATCAGCGACGCCCAGCCCCGCGCCGCGTAGACCTGCGCCTTGTGGACAAACGCCGGGCCCTGCTGGCCGTGCGGGCCGCCATGAATCATCACGATCATTGGATGGCGCGTGCCCGCCGCGGGATCCAGCGCTGCTGGTTTCGTGAGGAACGCCTCGACCTCGCGGCCATCGAAGCTGTGGAAGGTGAATGCTTCCGCCTCCGCCAATCTCTTCGCGCCCAACAGGTCCTTGTTCAGCGTCGTGTGAACCCTGAGCACGCCATCACCGCCAGGACGACGGGTGTACAACTCGGCAGGGCCGGCGGGGTTCGACATCGCGGCCACGACCAGGCCGTCCTTCCCGACCGTGAACGCGCTTACCGTACCGTGCGACTCCATCGCAGGGCCGATAGACTCGGCCGGGCCGCCTGCGATGGGCAGGCGATACAAACCAACACTGCCCCTCGATTGCACGGTGAAGTACAGCGATTCGCCGTCCGGCGACCACTGCGGGCGTCCCTGCCGGTTGTCGATCGAGGCGCCGAGCTCGCGCCGGGCGCCGGTCGCGACGTCGAGCGTCCAGACGTGCGTGTCCTCCATGTTCGTCTCAGACGATGTGATCACCCGCTTGAGGCCCGCGTACGCGATGGTCTTGCCGTCGGGTGACCAGGAGGGACCGAACTCGTTGCTCTTCGTCTCGGTCCGCCGCTTCACGGCCTTCGAGTCGACGTCGATCGTGAAGATGTCGTAGTTGAAGAAGAAGTCAGGATCCGGCTCGTGGTTCGAGAGAAACAGGAGCTGTCTGCCATCCGGCGACCAGTCGATGGAGTGCTCGTAGGTCGTGCCCTCGGTCAACTGGCGTACCTGTTTCGTGGTGACATCGGCAACGAAGAGGTGGAGCCGCCGGTTGTCGTTGAAGCGGCCGCCGTGTCCCGATGCGGGACGATACCAGTAGCGCGTGACGACGATCGGGTCCGCCTCCATCGCGGGCTCGGGGCCCGGCGTGGCGGAGACGAAGGCGATCCTGGTCCCATCGGGTGACCAGGCGAAACGCTCGCCGAGCTGCGGCAGCGGATGATTCGTCCCCATCACGTCGACAAGCGGCTCGGCGCCCGTGGCGTCTGCACGGGCGATGATGATGCCGCTCTTCCCTTCGCCGGTGCGCCCCTCGAACGCGATGTGCTTGCCGTCCGGTGCCCACCGGGGGGCGTTTCCCTCTTGTCCGTTGCCGCTGCCCCACGGCTTCGCGGAGCCGGCGGCCAGGTCGGCGGTCCAGATCCGCGCGTAGGGTGGGCCCGTGCGGTCGCTGTACTGCACCGTGAACACCAGGCGCTCGCCATCGGGCGAGACGCGCGGGTCGCCGGCCGATCGCAGGTAGAACACATCCGAGACGTCGATGTTCGGCGACGTCGAACGTGCGGGAATCGCCTGACCGGTCGCGGTGCCTGTTGCGGCGCCGGCGTCCGCACCCGCGGCCAGCGCCGGCGCGCCATCGCGCGAGCACGCGGCCTGCACGGCGATCAGCACGAGGATCACGACTGGCGCGGCCGCGCGGATTCGAGAGAGTGGTGCAGTCGCCAATGCGTGCTCCTTCTCGGGCGCTACCAGGCGGCACGAATGGCCAGCTCGACCTGTCGCGACGGTCGCGCGCTGGTGATCTTGCCGAACGTGTTCGAGAGCGCGTTCCCCACGCGGCCGCCGCCGAACTGCGCCTGCAGGTTCTCTGTGTCGAGGACGTTGAACGCCTGCAGCAGCAGGTCGATTTTCCGGCGGTCACCGAAGCGCAGTGCCTTGCTCGCGCGCATGTCCAGCAGGCTGATGCGGGAGCTATCGATGTCGCTCTCCGCAATCGCGCCGAGCCCATTCGCCAGCCGGTACGCGTTCACGGCCGGCAGGTTCAGATCGCGCGATCCCGAATTCCGTGTGGTGCCCGGCACCAGATCGGTGTTGAAGGTGTCGCCGTTCAGATCGCGTCCGGCGGTCGCCGACCACGGCAACGGCGTGCGATAGGTATACAGCACCCCTAATGTGATGTCCCACGGCAGCAGGACCGATCCGCTGGCGACGATGGCGTGCTTCCGCTCGCCGTTGGATGGCCCGAGGTCGAGGCTCAGATTGTTGACGTCGAGGTAGCGTCCCATCGGACTGTTGTCGTTGCTGTCGGTGTAGGTGTACGACACCAGGAACTGGGTGTTGTGGCTGTAGCGCTTCTCGGCCTTGACGTAGAGCGCCTTGTACTTGAGATCGGTGTCGGGCCGAATCTGGTCGATGCGGCCGAACTGCGGTAGTGGCCGCGCGAGCGTGACGGGATCGCGAAAATTGATGTTGAGTGTCTTGTAGTCGCCCTGCGCGCGGTTGTACACGAAGTCGACGTGGAGGCCGAGGTCGAACGGCAGCGTGGTGGACAGGCCGCCCGTGACCTGATCGGCCGCTGGTTGAATCATCTCGTTCGACACGACCGAGATGTTCGGCGCCTGCGCGGTGACGATGAAATCCAGCGGATTGCGGCCCAGGTAGGGATCGGGATACGCCGGGTTCGAGATGTTGATCGTGAATTGGCGGAAGTTGCGAAACTCGGGGAGCGTGCCAAGCAGGCGGATGTGACCAAAGAACTTGCCGTAGCTGGCGCGCAGCACCGTTCGGCTGGTGCCAAACAGATCCCAGGCGACTCCGGTCCGCGGACCGAAGTTGTTCGTGTCGCCGCGTTTGCTCACATCCACGTACGGCAGCGCGACCGGAAAGCTGGTCAGGTCGAGATCCTCGTTCGCCGAACCGTAGAGCCGCTCGTAGCGCAGGCCCAGGTTCACGGTGACGTTGCGCCTCACCCGCCAGTCGTCCTGTACAAAGCCGACGTAGTACTTGGTCGGATGGCTGGTCGTATTCGGGGTCGAGGCACTAAATGTCGCCGCGCCAGTCAGGGCCGCGATGGATGCCGGGTTGTTCGGATCGAAGAACTGATCGCGCGAGAAGGTGTAGGTGCCGGAGGTCGGCGAATTGCCCGCGCTCTCGGAGACGTACGGCATGTAGTTGTACTCGCCGCCGAACTTGACGCCGTGGCCCCCGAGGTTCAGCGCGTACGTGTCGCGGAGCTCCCAGCGGCTCTCCGGGCTGATGTAGTCGTAGTTGTTGCCGTACGTCAGCGACGGGAAGCTGTAGGTCCGCGTCGAGCGATTGACACGCGTGGCCGGGAATGCCCCCGTCTCCTTCCAGAGATCGGTTCCGCTGGGATACCCGTAGAACGCCGCGTGCGCGTACTGAAAGCGCAGGTCGTTCAACTGGCGCGCGCCGCGCAGCCAGGTGTGTCCCAGCACCAGCGATTGCCGCGGCACCAGCTCGTCGCGGCCCGAGGCCGTGGTGCCGCCGCAGCCCTGGCACGTCTTCGTGTCGTCCTCGCCCAGATAGCGCACGAACCCGGACTGCGACGTGCTCATCTGCCAATCGATTCGCGCCGAGTACAGATTTTGCTCGGAGGGCAGCGGAAGCGTACCCTCGAGCGATGAGTAGAACTGCGGTTGTCCGGTGCGCACCGTATAGAACTCCGTGGTGTCCGTGCGCTCGAACGCGCCGAAGAAGTGCACCTTATCGTGACGAATCGGACCGCCGGCGCTACCGCCGAACTGGTCCCGGCGGTAGTCCGGCTTGAGTGTCTCGAACACGCCGCGCGAGTTGAGCGCCTTGTTGCGAAAATATTCGAACGCCGTGCCGCGCAACGCATTGCTGCCGGACTTGGTCACGACTTCGACGACGCCGCCCGTCGCGAGGCCGAATTCCGCCTTATAGCCGGCGTTGGTGACCTTGAACTCCGCGACGGCCTCTGCAGGCAGATCCTGCCGCGGCTCGCCGTCTTCGGCCCAGTTGTTGATCGTGCCATCGACGACGTTGCCGGTGCCGTTGAAGGTCATGGACCCGCCGACATTCACCGTGGCGAAGAACGAGCGGGTGGCGTCGACCGTGGTGCCCGGCACCAGGAGCGCCAGCGACAGGTACTGCCGCGAGTTCATCGGCAGCGTCTCGATCTGCTGCTGCGTGACGGTACCCGAGATCTCCGCCTTCGTCGTGTCGACCACCGGTGATTCACCGTGAATCGTCACGGTCTCGGCCAGCGCCTGAACCTTCAGCGTGATGTCCTGACGCAGACTGAGACCGATCGTGATCGTCATGTCCGCGACTTCCTGCACTCCGAAACCGGACAGTTCCGCGCGAAGGGTGAAGCGACCGGGCGCGAGCGCCGGAAACACGAAGCGGCCGTCACCTTCGGTCGTCAACGTTCGGGTGACACCGGTGTCCTGGTTGCGGAGCGTCAGCGTGGTCCCAGGGAGCACCCCGGCCTGCTCGTCTCGGACCGTGCCTTCAATCTGGCCCGCGCTCCCTTGCGCCCGCAGCGTCGCACTCGACAGCACGCATAAAGACAATAGACAACACAGACGCGCCCACCGACCGATCGCACGCGTGATCTTCACAACAACGACGTCCATGGAAGCCTCCCACACCGAGTTCACCAGCAAGTCGTCCACAGCGTACGGAGAGCGCCACTGAAATGTCTAATCGATTTGCCTTATGGGTGCATCAGCGGTTGTGAGCATGGGATCGACTGGAGAGGAGGTGAAGCCGCGGCGCTCAGGGCCGCCGATCGATTCACGAGTTTACGTGCTACACTATTTCTCGTGGCCGAAAACCAAAATATTACGCTGAGCGTCCCACGCGAGCTGCTCAAGCGCATCAAACGTCTCGCGGCCGATCGAGAGACGTCGGTCTCGTCGTTGATGAGCCAATCGCTCGCGCGTCTGGCAGACGAGGACCGTCGCTACTCAGCCGCGCGCCGGCGGGCGGTCGCCGCACTCCGATCGCCTCGATCGCTCGGCACCGGCGGGCGCCGGACCTGGTCGCGCGACCATCTCCATGAGCGCTGAGGCGGCGCGCGAGTTCGTCGACGCGAACGTGCTCGTGTATGCATTCGATCCTTCGGCCAAATCCAAGCACGTCGCCGCAGCGCGAGTCCTGGAACGACTCTGGGAGAGTGGGACCGGGTGCCTCAGCGTCCAGGTGTTGCAGGAATTCTTCGTCACCGTGACCCGCAAAGTTCCACGACCACTCCCGGTCGACACAGCCGCTGATCGTGTGCGCGAGTTCGCCACGTGGAAAGTGTTCGCGCCGGCCGCCGGGGATGTCTTGGCCGCGATCGCGCTTCACAAGGAAGCGCAGATCAACTTCTGGGACGCGATGGTCGTTCAGGCTGCAGCGGAACTGGGATGTGATGTGCTCTGGACGGAAGACCTCAACGACAACCAAGTCCTGCGTGGCGTTCGCGTCCGCGACCCATTCGCGGCTCGGTAGGACGTCAGTCTGGCCGGCGGGCGCTCCGGTCGGGAGAACTCACGAGCGGTCAGATGTCGCGTTGCGGCTGGTCTCCAAGCACGATCTGCACATCGTGAGTCCGGCCGTCGTTGCGCAGGGGGATCGCCGCGGCATGGACCGGCGCGCCGTCGATCGTGGCCGTCGCGACACCGCGGCACCGTCGCGCGGGGTTGGACACCGTGATCTCGTAGCGGCTGTCGAGGAACCGCCAGACCATCCGGTACTCGGGCCACGACGAGGGAATGCACGGGTCGACGACAAACGTGTCACCCCGCCGGCGCAGACCCAGAATGCTCTCGATGCCGGCGCGATACATCCAGCCGGCCGATCCGGTGTACCAACTCCACCCGCCGCGCCCGGCGTGCGGCGACCGGGCGTAGACGTCGCCAGCCATCACGTACGGCTCCGTCTTGTAGCGGGCCACGTCCGCCGCCGTGCGGCCATGGTTGACCGGGTTCAGCATGTGGAAGAATTCCGTCGCCTCATCACCGCTGCCCAGCCGGGCCAGGGCCATCACGACCCAGACGGCCGCGTGCGTGTACTGGCCGCCATTCTCCCGGACGCCGGGTGGGTACCCCCTGATGTAGCCCGGGTCCTGCGCCGACCGATCGAATGGCGGGTTGAGCAGCAACAGCATCTGCGCTCCGCGCGCGACGAGCGACGTGCGAACCGCATCCATCGCGCGCTCGGCAAAGCGGATCGGGACCGCGCCCGAGAGGACCGCCCACGACTGCGAGATGGAGTCGATGCTGCACTCGTCGTTGTGTGCCGATCCCAACGGCGTGCCGTCATCGTAGTACCCGCGTCTGTACCACTCGCCGTCCCACGACTGCTCGAGCGTGGCCGCGAGCCGCCGCGCTTCGTTCAGATACCGGTCTCCCCGGACGATGTCCTTCCGCATCCGGCAGAGCGGCACGAAGTCGGTGAGGATGTTGTGCAGGAAGAAGCCGAGCCAGGTGCTTTCGCCTCGCCCTGCCGGCCCGACGCGGTTCATGCCGTCGTTCCAATCGCCGCTGCCGATGAGCGGGAGGCCGTGGGCTCCGGCGGTGAGGCCCTTGTCGATCGCCCGCACGCAATGGTCGAACAGCGTCCCGTCCTCGGACGACACCCGCGGGTGACCGTACGCCTCTTGCACGTCTGGCGCAAGAACCGGTGCTTCCAGGAATGGCGCGCGCTCGTCAAGCGCGCGCATGTCGCCTGTCGTGCGGACGTACTCCGCCACCACGTAAGGGAGCCACAGCAGATCGTCCGAGCAGCGAGAACGCAGGCCGCGGCCGCTCGGCTCATGCCACCAGTGCTGGACGTCGCCTTCGACGAACTGGCGGCCGGCGGCCCGGAGCAGGTGGGCTTTGGCGAGGTCGGGGCGCGCCAGCAGCAACGCCATGACGTCCTGCAATTGATCGCGAAAGCCGAAGGCTCCGCCCGGCTGGTAGTAGCCCGCGCGCGTCCAGAGACGGCAGCTCACGTCCTGATAGACGAGCCAACGGTTGATCATCACGTCGAAGGAATCGTCCGGCGTTCGGACCTGGATCGTCTCGAGCGTCCTGTCCCAGAATGCCTGCACCTTGTGCAGCGAAACCACGGCGTCATCGACCGTTCTGTGACGTGCGAGCAATTGCTCGACGTGGTTCGTGTCGGTGCCCTGACCTAATAGAAACAGGATGCGGCGACGCTCTCCTGGGTTCAGCACGACCTGCACGTGCAGCGCCGCGCAGGCATCAAGCCCCGCGCCAAATTGCGGCTCGAGCGTCAGGTGGCGCAGCGCCACCGGGCGGGCCAGCGAGCCGTTGCGGCCGATGAACGAGAGACGATGGCCCGTCGCGGACCATGGCGTCTCACTCGCATGCGCGAACGCGACGCGCCCCGCGAACTCGTCGCTGTAGGTGTTTCGCGCGAGGATCGTCCCGCTCTTCACATCGTACGTCGTGGTGATGTGCCCAGCCTGGCTCTCCCTTGGCGGGCCGAGTACCCAATCGTTGTAGGCAAAGACGCTCAGCATCCGCGTGGTGTCGCCGTCGTTTGTCAGCGTGAGCAGCGAGAACTTCACGGGATCGTCGACGTCCACGAACACCTCAAGCGTGTGGCGAATCCCTCGCGTCACGCGCGAAAAACGCGTGACGCCAGCCGAATGATGGACGACGAATTGGCCGCTCGTTGGGTGCCGCGTCATCGGTCCCGGCGTGGGCGACCACGCGTCCCCCGAGTCGTCATCGCGAATGAACACGGCTTCGGCCGTCGGGTCGACGATGGGATCGTTGGCGAACGACGTGAGTCGGTTTTCCCGGCTGTTCTCCGACCACGTGTGCGCCGACCCTGATGCCGTGACGACGGTTCCAAAGTTGTGGTTCGCGATGACGTTCGCCCATGGCAGCGGCGTTTCCCGGTCGCCCTCCAGGACGATCGCGTAGCCTCGCCCATCGTCCGTGAACCCGCCGAGGCCATTCGTCAACGTCATCGACGGCGGCGTGACTGGTGAGGCGGTCGGCTCTGGCGAAGGCACGGCCGCGAACGTCGGACGCCGGCCGTCCTGGACCGGATGCGGTTTGTCGAGTTGGGCGCGGAGATCGCCTCGGTCCCCGCCGAGGACCGCGTGCGCGACGGCTTCGAGCAACGTGCGCTCCGCTTTGCCGATCCGATCCCCGCGCAGGAGGTACGCACCGCCGGATCGGTGTTTCCACATCCGCCATGGCCCGTTATCGAGGAGGGCCGTCAGCTGGGCGTGTATCTCGTCCAGATAGCTGGAGGGATCCTCGTTCAGGACGACGACATCGGCGCTCAGCCCTTTCAGGCGCCAGTACTCCTGCGCCTGCAAGACCTGACGTACGAGCGCCACTTCGTCGTCGCCCCTGGCGCCAATGACACGCACGAGCAAGATGGGCAGATCACCGGAAATCCCGTGTGGCCACAGACCGGCTTGACCGAGATCGTTCGACGCAATCGTGTCCGGACCCGCCCGCAGCGAGCCATCGGCGAACAGCACCCTCGACGCAAGACGCTCGAACAGCAGCGCCTCGTCGTTCGAAATACCCAGATGACGCAGACCGCTCTGCGCGTGTGTGAAGGCGAGCGCGAATGCGCGTGAGGCCGCGCTCGGGTCGCGGTACTTCTGGGCGAGCGCTTTGGCCGTCTCCCGATCCGAGGCGATGCCCGTGGCGAAACAGAGGCGCACCGACGCCCCGGGGACCAGCCGGATCCGCTGGCGGAGGCTGAGGACGGGGTCGAGCACGATGCCCGTCGTGCCTGATAACGCGCGGCCGTCCAGCGCCGCTGGGCCGTCCGTGTCCCGGCCGCGACCGAGGAATCGTGCGCGATCGGTCTCCCATTCGACGGGCCCCTGCGGCCGGCCTTCGAGACTCAAGACGTGGACCGCCCACACCGCCGGCTCCCGAGGGTCCCGGGCGCGTCGATGGCAGAGCAGCGCCGCGCTGTCGGCCAGGTATTCCGTCTCGAGAAACAGCTTACCAAAGGCCGGATGCGCGAAATCATCGGCTGGGGGAGCCAGGACGATCTCCGCGTAACTGGTGACATCGATTTCTCGAATCCGCGGGCTCTGGTTGATCACCGTCACCCGGCGGACTTCGACATCGTCTTCCGTGGACACGGCGACGTCGAGCTGCGTCGAGACCTCGTCGTCGTGGCGGCGAAACGTCGCTCGTGCCGCGCGGAACTCGACCAAGTAGTCGTCCGGCTCCGCGGCCGTTGGATGATAGGTGGCCGACCACACGGCGCCACTCCGCACGTCGCGCAAGTAGACGAATTGGCTGCCGGGATCGCGCGTCGGGTCGCGTCGCGACTTCGTCACCGCGAGGCCACGGCAGAAGCTGCTGCCCCCACCGGCGTTGGTCACGATCGTCACGTAATTGCCATTCGACAGAAATTGTGCGTGCGGAACGACCGTGTGTGGCGATCGATACCGCCGCACGGGCATGGCCGGCGTCGGCGCGACGACACGCATTTCATCCAGCGGTCGCGGTTGAATCGTCGGCGCGTGACGCGGCACGCGCTCTTGCAGCAACAGCTCGGTGGCCTGGACTCGTGGGTCGGCGTGAAAGCGTTTCACCATGCCGTCGCCGAGCAGCGCGTTCGACAGCGCGACCAGGGTCATCCCTGCGTGGTGGGCGAAGTAGGTGCGGACCACCGTGCCCGTGGCAGGACTGTCCGCGTCAGCCCGCGGCGCGTCGTGATGGTCGGCCTCGCGCGTGGTGTAGTCGATGGCGTCGAAGAACCCGTAGTCGCCCTCGAGTCCCGCGCGGGTCAGCCGTCGCAGGTTGATCGCGCTCCGCGGGGGATCGATCATCGCGGCGAGCGCCGTGGCGTAGGGCGCCACCACCAGCTCGTCGCCCAATCCGCGCTTCAGACCGAGCCCCGGGACGCCGAACGCCTTGTACTGAAAGGTGTCGTGCCGATCGACGATGTTATACGCGGACTCCGACATGCCCCAGGGCACGCCGCGGGCGATGCCGTACTCCACCTGGCGCCGCACGACCATTCGGCACGATTCATCGAGCAGCGTGTCCGGATAGCTTCGCATGACGAGCAGCGGCATCAGATACTCGAACATCGTGGCGCTCCACGACAGCAGCACCGGCGCCCCACGGACACTGGTCACGGCTCGTCCCAGATGGAACCAGTGGGATTCAGGGACGTCGCCCTTGGCGATCGCGAGAAAGCTGGCCAGCCGCGCTTCGGAGGCCAACAGGTCGTAGAACGATGGGTCGCGGCGGCCCGGCCCCTCGGCGTCCGCGAGACGATAGCCGATGGTGAAGAGCTGCCGCTGTGGGTCGTAGAGGAATCTGAAGTTCATGCCATCGAACACGGCGACGGCTCGCGCGGCCAGATCATCGAGGCGCAGCCGCCGCAGCGCCACCGACAGCGTCAACAGCGCGCCGGCGAGGTTTCCGCTGTCGACAGTCGAGATATAGGCGGGCGGAAGCGGTGCCAGCGTG
>Ga0209515_10007033_pt1 | contig 13716 bp, 12 predicted proteins | sample Subgroupgradi54m_FD_187454 | JGI IMG/M metagenome (GOLD analysis project Ga0209515, IMG submission 187454) | Subsurface groundwater microbial communities from S. Glens Falls, New York, USA - GMW60B uncontaminated upgradient, 5.4 m (SPAdes)... ...
CGATTGTCCCGCTCCGGTCCACGCTGCGAATGTTCGCGATCGGGATTCATTGGAGGTCTGCGCGGTTCTTGTCCGCGAGGCGATGTATCCTGACGCGAATGCATAGGACCTGAATCAGATCGTTGATCACGATTATCTTGCCTGCGCGGTTCCTGAGGTCGATCACGAAAACTTCTTTCATCCATCCGCTGCTGCGGACGTTCTGTTCGCTCGACATTGGCTTGCGCCGGGCGCGCTTCTGTAGATTTCTTTGATTCGAATTCAATTCCCAAATCACCAAGCGTAGATCCATAGCGGGCTTTAGCCGCACTCGGCATACGATCGGGCAACGGAATTAACTTTCCTTCTTCAATTTGTTTCAGACAACTTAAACAATATACCGGACGCTTGCTATCAGGTTTAAACGGCACTTGCGTCATCTTTCCGCAATTCCAACACTGCGCCTCAAAAAGCTCCGCCCCGCCTGCCGTTCTCTGCACAGGCGCTCCCACAGTTGCTGTCATGGAAGAATTACTGCCTCCGCTCGGAGGGAAGTTTCCCCCGCCGCCACCGCCGCCGCCACGAGATCCTCCTCCGGACGATCCGTAATTTCCACCACCACCTCTTGATTGCGATCCTCCTCCCATTGCTCTCGGCGCTCCTTGCGTCTGACTAAAGCCACCGCCGCTCCATTCCGTAATTTGACGCTCAACTTCCTCACGAGAATTGGAATACTGTTTCCGCGATGCATCAATAATACGATTACGAATATCGGGCTCGAACTCATATTTAAGCGGCGCTAACGTACCTGCTGAAAACGGCCGCGAAGTAACGCCGTCCACCATGAGCTTCAAATAAATAGTATAATTCGGAAGATTGATAAGATCTTGGGGCAAAAACTCCGGTTCAAATTCTTTTTCCAAAAATTCCGCGTCTGTCGCGCCCACACGAAAACAAATCATCGTACCGACGTTGCCAAACACCGCATCGCGCACTTTGGTCGAAACATCGGTAACAAGCTGACCCACATACTGATGAGCGATAAAAAGATTGAGCCGATATTTACGGGCTTCAGACAAAATAGCGGCAAAAGAATCCGTTGAAAAATTCTGAAACTCGTCTACATAGAGATAAAAATCTCGACGTTCATCCTCGGGAATACGCACGCGTTCCATCGCCGCCAGCTGAATTTTCGTAATAATCATAGCGCCGAGCAGTGCGGCATTGTCTTCTCCAATACGTCCTTTTGATACATTTACCAAAAGAATTTTTCCACTGTTCATTATTTCAGGAATATTAATCGTAGATACGGGCTGACCCACGATATTGCGCACAAATCCGGTATTCAAAAACTGACCAACTTTATTTTGAATCGGCACAATAGCTTCATTGCGAAACTGATCCCGCCATGTCTCATATTCCTGCGTCCAAAAAGATCGCACCACCGGGTCTTGGACATTAGCAACAATTTTATCTCTGTATTCTTTTTCAACAAGAATACGCGGGATTCCCAAAAGCGTGGTTCCCGGCGTATCGATAAGAGCCAAAATGCAGTTTTGCAAAATATACTCCATGCGGGCAGACCATACATTTGCCCAAATTTTGGTAAAAATACCCAAAAGATCAGACACCACCAAATGCTTATACCTCACATCCGCCACCTCTAAGATATTAAATCCGATTGGATAATCCGCATCCACCGGGTTAAAATATACCACATCATTGATTCGGCTCGCGGGTATCTGCTCAAGCACATCTTCCACGAACTCACCGTGAGGATCCACAATGCCGATACCCCGTCCGGCACGAATATCCTGCAAAGCCATATTCTTTAAAAGTACCGATTTCCCCACGCCCGTCTTTCCGATGACATACATGTGCTGCCTGCGATCTTTCCTTTTAATACCAAAAACCCGCTCGCCTCCGCGAAAATTGCATTTGCCGATATAGGTCACTTCATCGTCTTGGGAATTTGCCATTTAAAAGTATTATTCTTCGAGCATAGTCCCGCGTTGCGCGGAACGAAGTCAAGAAATACATTAAATTTATTATATCACAGCTGTCAAAAAATAAAAAAATGCGAGCTACCTTTATTGGTAACTCGCTCAATACATAAACCCACTCCCATGCCTACGCAGATACGAACCACGTAGCATCGTACCATTTTGCTGTGTACAGCTGACGCGCAACTGGCTCCCATTTCTCGGACGTTTCCTCCTGAAAACGAACAACAGTATGATCCCCTTCTGGCATCCCTGCTTCTTCATCTGCAGGATACCGGTCAGTTTGCACCTCCTCCACAACGTAAACCCCATCTAGCGAAAGTTCCTGTAGTATAAACGGCGCTTCGGGATCGTTGCCAACTTTCACCTTATCTCCGCATTCAAACATAATATACTCCTCGTATATATGTTGTTGTTAATAAATAAAGTATGACATTTTATTATAAATCTGTCAATAGCAATGACGTATGAATCATATCAGCTTTATACGGCTCCATCACCGCAAGCTCGATAAGAGGTAGCAATCCTTCCGCCATGCGAAAACGCAGATCTTGAGCAAATCCATCCTGATCATATCCAAGACAAATACCAGCGGGCTTGTATTCACGCAACACATTATATGATCCGAGCACTGCATCTCCCAAAACCGCCCGATTCACACAAGGCACAGCCTGCACTGCCCGCATACGTTCATATTCTCCCTGTACGGACGTTTTCTTCTTAAGCTCCCGAACCACGCCGTCGCGCGTAACCACCGCAATAAGCTCCTCGCCGTGCGCTGCCGCCTGCTGCAAAAACGAAATATGACCAGGATGAAGCCTGTCAAATACGCCAAATACCATTACTTTTTTTGCGGATTTTTGATTTTCTGTTTCCATACAATGGTCTCAAATCTAAAGCACAAAATTGAGTTATGAGACCTAATTTCTAATTTTGAATTTAGAATTTTGAATAAAATACGAATGTAAGAAACAAGGAGAAAACATCCACAAAAAAACCTCTCCGTTTCAAAATTCTATCATTCTATCATTCATTCGAAATTCAAAATTCAAAATTCGCCCTACCAACTCTTACTCATAATACATCTCCCTCACCTTACCAAGCGGCATTGCGTAGGCATTGCGCGACATTTCAATTATATTGACCCTTCTCGATGCATACGGCGGCGGAAGCACATTCAAAGTTTCTGCGGAAAACGGATCATACGCCTCGCCGTCAATTATCTGCTTGATGTAAAACTCCCTCATAGCCAAGTTGATCATGTCCTTTGCCTTAAACACCGGATTCATTTCGAGTTCCAATTTTTCCGCATCCTCGCCCCCAACCCGAAAGACGATAATAGTTCCCGCATTTCCCAGTACATGAGAAAATACGGCCGGATCAAGCTGTGCAACATATTGATGCGCTGCCGTAATACAAAATCCATACCCGCGCGCCTCGGAAAAAAGATTCATGAATGATCCGAACATCAGCGAGTGGAATTCATACAAATACACGCAGAAATCTTTGCGCGATTCATCAGGAAAGTCGCGGCGAGCCATCCCCGCTTGACGGAGTTTGTTCATTACAAGCGCTCCTAGGAAATTTCCGTTCTGATCCCCTATTTTTCCTTTCGCGAGACTCACAAGCAAGATCTTGCGATTTGCTATGATCTCATCGAAATTAATCTTATTCTCTTTTTGGACGAATATACTCCGAATCGACGGAATTGCAAGAAATTTAGAAAGATAATTTACGATAGGCATCACGCCGTCCGCCTCAAACTTCAATGCCCAATCATCAAACTCCACTTCAAAAAATTGCTTTACCATATCATCAGAGATATGCGTGATGACACGATTGCGAAAAGATACATCAGTAAGAAGAGAAATAACACCGTGCAAGGTTGCCTCCGGATAATCAAGAAGTGCAAGTAGCGCCAAACGAAGTACATGTTCAATGCGATGCGACCACGAAGTACCAAATTGTTGTGCCATTGCCTCCACTATTCCCTGCGCCACATGATGGCGCAGTTCCACCGGCACACCTGCAAGCGGATTGAACGATACAGGAAAATCTGTATCCGTAGGATCCAACACAATGACGTCTCGCGTCCGCTCCTCTGGAATAAAATCAAGCATAGACTGCACCAGCTTTCCCTGTGGATCAATCAGACAAAATCCATGTCCGTACGTGACGTCTTGACGCATCAAAAGCTCCACCATCTTTGATTTCCCAACTCCTGTTTTTCCTACAATATATAAATGCCGTTTGCGATCTTTGCGCTTAATGCCGAATATAAACTGATTCGACTCTCCGGGAGCCTCGTAGTTCGTACGCCCGATAAAAGAAACATCACGCGGATCAACCTGCTGATACACAGGCAAACCGACCGGCGGCGGAGCATATTTAGCAAGATGAAGTTTCCCGTCTTTAAGCATAAAAGGTAGAGATTTAATCTATCCCCGGTAAGTTGTGTTCTTTTTCGCCATAGATAGGAAGACCAGCCGGAGGACCGACTTTACGGGCTCCCTCTGTCTGGAATGTCGGAGCGGTAAGCACGAGAACGGTCGGAAGATGAAAAAGCGTACCCAGCTCTTCGGCATTAAGATGACATGTCCTTCCTGAGGAACCGTACTCGGCAATTTGAAATTGAAGTAATTTTGCCATAGCGCTGTCCGTATAAATTTTGCGCGCGCGATAATACTTCATAATGCGCTCCTTACGGGCAAGTCCCCGTCTCGCCGGAAAAATATAAGGCGAGTACCACATGTTGGCACGCGTCCATACCATAGGATTATTTTTGAAGGTATTATATGCTTCCGAGCTGTATTGGTTTAAAGCGGAAAGCAAACCTCGCTGTCCGAAGTTGGCGCTAAATCCTTCTTTGGGACCAATATATACCGTCCTCAAGACTGTTTTAAATACGGGCTTAGAAAGCTTGCGCTCAATCGCGCGCATAAGCTCCGTCTCTCCGGGACTTGGCATTACCATGTGCACTTCCAACGTTACCGGATTTTTAACCGAACGCGCTCTTGCCTTTAACTCTCCTATCTTTGTCGCCCCTTCTTTTAGAAGCGCTTCTGGCTCCTTTTCGTCTGAATCAAGCGGCTGGAAAAGAATCTGCAGCCACAGCGTATCCTGTGAACGGATCTTGCCCATCACCTCCATCACACCCGATATCGGATCAAGTTCTTTTTCTTCCGCCACCGCCTCAAAGTCAAAAAATGTGCGAATGGGAATCACATCCCAACTTCCTTTTTGCTCTTCGATTCCTCTTTTTGCCCCAAGAAAAAATTCTGTACCAAACACTTCGTATCCCTTTTGCTTCAGATCTGCGAACGTTTTTGGCACTCGGTCTATATAATCCTCCGCCTCTTTAATATCCAAATCGGGATAATGTGAATAAAGCGCCGCCTCAATTATATTACGGTGCTTTTCCGGAATCCACATATAAAAATGAGTCTCTCCGCCAAAACTTACAATCTCCGCGCCGTAGTGGAGCATAATTTCCCCATTCCACCATTTTTCATTCAGCCGTGCCCCTAACATTTTAAGCTCAGGACCACTGCGAAGCGCGTAAATTGCCGTAAATACTTGCTCCATGGCTTTAGGCGTTTTGCGTACTTCACGCGGAGGGCGCAGTTCAAGCAAGATATACTTCTGACTTCTCAAATAATAAGCACGTACATATGCAAGCCAAAGCTGTGGCACCACAACAAGAAGTATCAAAAACAATATAAAAGGAGCGACATATCCCGCATAAGAGAGAAATGTCTCCACTCCGTTGAAGATATCCAAAATCGGATTGAGTCCCATACTGCTATTTTACTGAAAAATAAGAGACAAGACAATATACAAAGACACTGACCCTCTGTCATTCCCAGCGTATGCGGGAATCCATTCCTCCTCCCCCGTGTCATTGCGAGAAGGCTTCCGACGAAGCAATCTAGTTTTTCGAGATAGAGATTGCCGCGTCGCAGCACGCTCCTCGCAATGACAGACCGGAAGGATGCATTACAAAAACATCCCGCTCTCATAGCAGGATGTTTTCATATTATGCAAGCGTATAGGTGCCGTCACCGAGGCGCTTGAAGAGTTTTTTGTTCTGGAGATTCAAGAGAATAGTCGGAACTTTTACCAATCGTTTCTTGGTAGCAAGCGTTACGATCTCGTCTTTCGTAAGAGCCTTGCGAGCTTCTTTAAGCACCGAGACTATCACGTCGCGTACCGCTCCCGGCTCATAACCCCATTCCTTGAGCGCATAGAGACCGCGGCCTACGAGTACAAAGCGCTTATCCTTGATGAGCTCGTTGTGAACAGTCTGGGGATGAGCTTTTTTCTTTGACCAGCCGGCTTTGTTGATAACATCAGCAACCTCGCGGAAGTGAAGGGGCTTAGTAGCTTTTGCAATCGCCACATACGCCTTATCTTTTACTCCTGAAGGGCTGATCGACGGCCACCAGGTAAGTCCGAATTCACCATACGGATTCTTGCGGATTGCCTTTGAGCTTGCAAGAAGCGTTTTGACTACGTGAGCTTCCGGCGCTGTTCCGTGCACATCTTTTGCAGCACGTACCACCATTGAATGTAGTTCATCAAAAGATACCGTGCGCTTTTCATCTTCAAGTTCTTTAGTAACTGCTCCAAGTACTTTTTCTGCTGATGCAGCCATTTCTTTATTCACTGCCCATCGCTGATGGAAATTATCCCCTTCCGGCATACGGTGAAATTCAGGACCGATATCGAGCAGGAGAGCTACATGTGAATGATAGCGATTTTCACAAAGATCAGCCATAAGCTGATGTTCTGCCATCACGCCTCCATGAGCTACCATATGAGCCTTCACGGCCTGAAAAACCGGAGCTATGTCCTGAAGGTGCTCTTCTTTGCGCAGCTGCTTGAGAGCATCATATTCAATCTGGCGCACGCGCTCGCGCGTGATCTTATATTCCTTTCCGATAGCCTGAAGCGTATGAGCGCTTCCCCCGCGCAAACCAAAACGCTTCTCAATGACATCTCGCATGCGTCGGCTTGGGAGGTTCTTAAGAATTACTTTTGTCGCCTCTTGAGGCGCTATAGGAAGAATAGATTGAGGCATGAATTGAATAAGTTAACTTAGGTGATTGATAAAAATTGTATACTTCCAGAGTAATATAACTTGAATTTTTTGTCAAATCGTTGTCCATAATCACCACGATGGGAATTTTCAATTTTGCAATTTCCAATTTCTAATCAATTTTCAATGAATCAATGCCTCAAGAAAGACACGTGTTAAAAGAGGTGTGCTATTTGAAAATTGTATCATTGAAAATTCAATAAAAATTGAGAATTGAGAATTGTCCCTCTATCGACCCCTTTTCCTTTGAGCCTTCTCCCAGATAACCAACAAGGGGCTTGCCACAAAAATCGATGAATACGTACCGAAAATAATACCTACGATCAAGGCAAGAGAGAAATATTTGGTCGTAACACCTCCAAAAAAGAAGATGGCAAGCAGCACCATAAGCACCGTAAACGAGGTATTGACCGAGCGCGAAATGGTCTCATTTACGCTGCGGTTTACTGTCACCTCATACGGCTCCGCGTATTTAAGCTTGGCAAGATTTTCGCGGATACGGTCAAAGATCACGATCGTATCGTGCACCGAGAAACCCATAACAGTAAGAAGGGCAGTGATGAAAAGCGCATCTACTGAAACCCCATAGAAATGCCCGAGAAAAGCGAATACGCCCACCGGAATAGTTACGTCATGGATGAATGCGCTCACTGCTACCACGCCGTACTTCCATGAAGCAACCGGCTTTGAAACACGGCGAAATGCCCACGCGAGATAAAGCACAATACCGACAGCCGTGAGTCCGATTGCAATGAAAGATTGCGTGCGTAATTCTTTACCGACGATAGGACCGATGGTATCGAATCTGCGCTCCACGGTTTCTTTCGGACCATGCAAACCTCCCAATGCGCTCAACATCTGCTGATGAGTCGCCTCATCCACATCGCGAAATCGAAGCATCATGCCCTTTTCGCCTATCGGCTGTATTGTCATATCACCCACATTCAAAGGAGCAAGTATTTGCTTTATGCTATCAGTTGTCGGCACCATACCTTGGGTAAATTCAAGCTCCATGACCGATCCGCCGGTAAAGTCAATACCAACATTCAATTTCCAAACCAACAACGCAAAAACACTTACGAGCAACAAGATACCCGAAAACGTCAGATATACATATTTATGTCCAATGATATTCATATGTGTAGTAATAAATTCTAAATACTAAACTCTAAATCCTAAACAATATCAAAATTAGAATGATCTAAATTCAAAACAAGAATAAAGATGCCCCTTCTTCTGTTTTAAATTTTGTATTTTTGTCATTAGAATTTGTTTAGAATTTAGTGTTTAGGATTTAGGACTTTGATTTCTATCTGCTAAGGCCGCTCATAAAAAGAGATCGCCGCTTCTCCATTTTTTTCGTCATCACTGCAATAAGCAAGCTGCGTGTTACCGTAATTGCTGAAAACATAGATATTAAAATACCGATGCCGAGGGTAAGAGCAAAACCTCGCACCATGCTAGATCCAAACCAATAGAGAATTGCTGCGGTGATCAAGCTTGATACGTTGGAATCACGAATTGATGTCCATGCACGGGCAAATCCCTCGCGCACTCCTTCTTCAAACTGCTTTCCGCGGTGCAGCTCTTCTTTCATGCGCTCGAATATAAGAATGTTCGCATCCACTGCCATACCAATAGAAAGAATGACACCTGCAATTCCTGCCACCGTAAGCGTCACCGGCACAAGTTTAAATACGGCCAAACTGATAGCAATATAGAGAAGAAGTGCCAACACCGCCATGACACCCGGTACGCGATACCAGATGATCATAAAGACTACTACTGCCAAGAAACCGATAAGACCTGCAAACAAACTGCGGTCAAGAGATTCCTGTCCAAGCGATGCGCCCACTGACTGCTGGGCGATCAATGCAATAGGAACCGGCAACGCGCCTGCGTTTAATCTTCCCACTAATTCTTTTGCGGCTTTCGGAGTAAAATTGCCGCTGATTGTAGCCCTCCCTCCAGTAATCTCCTCCCGCACCATGGGAGCTGAAATTGGCGCCCCATCAAGATAGATAGCAAGCTGTTTTCCTACATTGCGTTTCGTAATTTGACCGAAAAGCGTTGCCCCTTCAGAGGTAAGTTCAAGATCAATCTGGGGCTCTGCCGATGTAGAGTTAAAACTAAGCGTTGCCCCTTTTACATAGCGCCCCGTAAGCTCAGTCGGAACAAAATACGGATCTTCGCCCGTCCGCTGTTTATTTTTCTGCGCAGCCAAAATGGCGTCACGCTCTGCTGCCTGGCGTTCTTCACGAAAATCCAAAGCCGGCGTTTCCCCAATCAAACGAATTGCGGTATTAATATCACGAATACCAGCAAGTTCCACAACAAGCTGCCACTGGCCTGCGGATTTTTCTACCTGAACAAGCGGCTCTGCCACGCCGAAAAGATTGATGCGACGTTCTACTACATCGCGAAGCGAGTCCATTGAATCGGACTGCTGGCCTGCGGGAATCACGCTCATATCCGCACGATACACCAAGTGCGTTCCTCCCTGAATATCAAGACCAAGATGAAACGGGAGATTAAATTTTGTCTGCGCCAAATGAAACGGGACAAACTTACGAAGTCCCACTTTATCAACTCCCCGATCAATAACCGACGGATTAGCAAATGCCCCCAATACCAGTCCTAATGCAAATAATCCCAACACCACGCGTCGGGCGGTAGCGGGTCGCAATGATTTTTTTTGCTGTACATGTATACTAGTAGCCATAAAAAAATAATTAATAACAAAAAATTAATAGCCAAATAAGAATATCAATGTATACATCAAAATACCAGACAAGCACTTGTCTGGCAAGCCCTTAGAAATAAGCGACATCACAAAAACGTGAATCGCTTGAAATTCCGTCGCTCGCTCAATATGAAAGCTTGTTTTCATTTCATTCCTCGCTACCAATTATAAACACAGCTTGAAATTGGTTCACTCGCCTATAATAAAAGCCCCATGCTGCGCAATATGCGCCGTGGGGCTTTCCTAACTTCTCCCGCTACATCAGCTCAATCGTAGCGCAAGGTTTGTCTCCCTCATCAAACCATACGCGCACGATCTGGGAGTGGCACGTAAGCGTACGTACCAGAGAACGCCGTACGTGTGAAGGGATTTCATATCCCCTTGCTGTCATAAAGTCAACGCTCTGCACCCCGCGTACTACTATAGAATATCCAACGCTTCGCGCATCGCCCTTCACGCCGGTTGTAGGCACGCCGATCAATGCAACCACAAGCTGCGAAATATCATGCTCTATACCGCTAGCTCGTATTATCTCGCGAGTGCGCGCATCTGCCCAGCGCACAATGCCCAATGTTTCTTCGGTTACGGGAATGCCGATTATGCGGACAAAAAGTCCCGGACCCGGAAATGGCATTCGCTCTGACACAAAATCAGGAAGACCGAGAAACCGTGCCAAGTCGCGCACCTCATCTTTGAAGAGACTGCGCAATGGATTCATACTATCAACACCTACATTATGGTGCGTCTTGATGAGAGCCGCATCACCCTCTTGCCCTGTTTCGATCAGATCGGTAGCGATCGTACCTTGTGTCACATACGGAGTCTTGAAAATATCCTTGAACTCTCCCATTTTACTTCGATATACCTCTTGGAACGCAATACGTCTCGCCTCCCCGTCAATAATGTCATTCATTGCCGAAATGAACTTCTGCTTTGCTTCAAAGTAATGAAGAGAGCAGCCGGCAGCCACCGCATTGCGCCGAACTTCCATGAACTCGCCTTCACGCAAACTGCCCGTATCAATAAAAGCGCATACGAGACGATCTTGAAACACAGGCTCTAGAAGTTTGGCAATCACCGTCGAGTCAACGCCACCAGAAAATAAGTGAATAAGCTTTGCCCCCTTGGGAACCGCTGCGAGCACTTCGGATCTGATTTGCGTCACCAGACATTCCGGACTCCAATCCTGCAGTACACCGCAAATCTCAAGAAAGTTCTTAAGTATCTGCAATCCGTAATCCGTATCCGCACATTCGGGATGAAACTGCACTCCGAATATCTGCTTATCCGGAATCGTGAAAGATGCGATACCACAATTCTGTGTCATCCCGCTTCTGTATGCACCAGCAGGAAGAACAGTCACACTGTCTCCATGGCTTAGACGTACCAAGCTTTTTTCAGGGATATCCCGAAGCAGCGGATCCATGGCAACCATGCGCACGAATTCGTACACGCCATATTCCCGCTGACTGGCGTATGACTCCACGCCACCGCCGAGTTTCTTAGCAAGCCATTGCATGCCGAGGCACACTCCCAGCACCGGAATATCTGCCGTGAGAATTGATTCGGAAACATCGGGCGCATCCGCATCGTAAACACTCGCCCATCCGCCGGAAAGGATAATGCCTTTCGGCTTGCAGGAAGCGAGCACTTCTCCGGCCGCCTCCGCAGAGAGAACAACCGAACGTACCCCCAACTCCCGAATCTTTCTTGCAATCAGCCGCGTATACTGGCCGCCTAAATCAACGACAATAATCTGTGGCCCCATGGCTTTTCATCCTTCTTCCGTTTTCGTTGATGCCATTTACTTCATGGCCATTTCGATGACAAAGACCACATTTAGAGACATAGACGCTCTAAAGTGATTTACTATATCATATTTTTTAAATTATGCAAATAAATCTGGGCCAATTCTAATTATAGAAAAACGTGTTCCATATATGGAACACGTTATCCACATGCAAAACATGATACACGATGCACGTAACACGACTCAAAAAAGAAGAATCCCCTGTATCGTGTTATGTGTTATGTGTATCGTGTCCTACGCAATTTCATTTATTTTTGCCGCACATATAAAATCATTGCGCGAAAGCCCCTTAATCGCATGCGTCATCAGCTCCACACGGACAAATTTATAAGCATGAAGAAACAGATCAGGGTGATGATCCTCATACTCCGCAACATCAGCGATACGATTAATAAAATCAACTGCCTGCACGAAATTTTTAAACATAAACTCCTTCCAAATTTTTTTACCATCCTCCTGCTGCCACCCTTCCACATCCGGCATAAGCGCTGTAACCTCTTCCAAATTCATAGGATTCACATCCCCTTCGCAGGGAATGCACTTTTCTTTTGAAAGTGTATTCATATATAAACTATGAGATTTGATATTGATTTCCTCTTTCTATTTATAGTATATTCCCCCTTAGAGGGAATCCAAAGTGGATTTTCTCATACTCAAAGGAGATCATCTCATGAGAAAAGCAACCGGTCACCCGAGGCAAAATCCCAAAGGCTGCGGATGCATCGACGACAAAGGCGAAGGCCCCATCTCAAACGGTTCGCGCACTGGTCATTCGGTCAAAAGTGGCGGTATACGTGGAAGCGGTCCCGTTCTTCCTGGCGGCTACTCATAGCCCACTCCGCCAATCCCAGAACCCGACAATACGTAACATCGACATGTAGTCGATCCTCTCTATCACGGCCATCCCCCAAGGGATGGCTTTTTATATCTCTTAATCTCCCGATCCTCCCTTGCGCCACTTCATGCGCATAAAAAACGGCGCGTACATATCCTGCTCCACGGGCACCTCAAATGAAGAAAATTCTTTTTTTGATCCGCTTGGCTTTGATTCAAATACTACAAACTCAACATCTGTTATAAGCGCCACCGGCGTTTGCTCCGCCCCCTCGCCCATTGCAAGCACTGCCGCGGCGGCAAGCCCATCGGCAACATTCGTTTGCGATACATGAAAATCACGGCCGAACAAATCTTTCTTTCCGCGATAATCATTCAACGGCGCAAAACCGTAATGCGCAAGAGATATTCCCATCACGCCGCGGCGCAAAGGAATGGAATGCGAATCCGTGATCACTATGCCCACATCTTTCACTCCGTATGTTTTACGTACCCACGCATATATTTCCCGCGCCGATCGTTTCGGATCCTTCGGCCATAATATATAAAAGCCATTTGCATTTGATTCATCAATTCCCGCTGTGGGGATTAAAAGATTATGGGAAAGCGTATGCAGTACCCACGGATTTTTTTTATCTCTCGGAAGATAAAAATCTGCTTCGGCCATAATAAGCTTGTCTTTATCAGAAACACTCTCCACCTGTACGCATCTGCCCTCGTGAATACTCACCACCTTTGAAGTAATAGCAAAAATAGATTTTTCAGAAATTTTTTTAACCGCACTTCTGATTGCGACAAACATATCATCTTGAGGAGGAATAAATTTTTTTGTCTTGATCGGCTTTATTATCATACGTATTACAAAAGCATTTGTATCTCTCTTAATATCTCAGACGGAATCGGATCGCGCGCCGAACTTTTTCCCGGATACCGCCAGCAAGTGATCACTTTCAGCTGGCAATGTTCACCGTCTCGGGCAAGCACATACATCGCCCAAATCTCGGAATAGATCTTTCCATCCGCGGGCTGCATACAGGCAATTCCATTTTCGATCACACCTTCTTCCGTGCGCGCAGGATGGCGGATGATGCGCTTAATGCGAGACTCGGTAAGACGATAATGGCGCATCTTATGATGCGCGTGATTGGTCCAGATATAAGTTTGGGAAGAAGTAAAAAAAGCCACTGGAAGTCTATCAATTCCCAAATAAATGTTTGAATGAAAATGCACGCGCAAAATCCTGCGCCTT
>Ga0209515_10007034_pt1 | contig 13714 bp, 1 predicted proteins | sample Subgroupgradi54m_FD_187454 | JGI IMG/M metagenome (GOLD analysis project Ga0209515, IMG submission 187454) | Subsurface groundwater microbial communities from S. Glens Falls, New York, USA - GMW60B uncontaminated upgradient, 5.4 m (SPAdes)... ...
AGTTGCCGCTGAGCGTGACGTTGAAGTCGATGGTGGTGTCGCGCAGCGTCAGGGCGGTGCCGGTGCTCGCGAGGGTCAGCAGGGGGAAGACGTGGCTGATCGCCCCGCCCTGAAAGGTCAGGCTGCCGAGCGTCTCGGCCTTGAAGTTGAGGTCCAGGGTCCCGGTGGTGACCGTGACGGCGCTGGTATCGGGCAGCTGGTTCGGGGCCAGGAGGATCGCGGTCCCCCCGTCCACCGTGAGGGCCCCGCCGAGGGCGTTGGTGCCGTCGAGCTTGCTCAGCTCCACGGTGCCCGCACTCACCGTCGTGAGGCCGGTGTACGTATTGGCGCCCCCGCCGGAGAAGCGCAGCGTCCCGGCCCCGGCCTTCGTGAGGCCGCCGTTGGAGACGACGCCGGAGAGCTCCAGGTCGAGCAGGGCCGTGCCGTTCTGGACGGTGACGGTGCGGGTCACGCCCCCGAGGTCCAGACTCCCGCTGAGGGTGCCGGTGCCGTTGTTCGTCGCGTCAAAGACGATCCCGCCCCCGGAGTTGCCGCTGAGCGTGACGTTGAAGTCGATGGTGGTGTCGCGCAGCGTCAGGGCGGTGCCGGTGCTCGCGAGGGTCAGCAGGGGGAAGACGTGGCTGATCGCCCCGCCCTGAAAGGTCAGGCTGCCCAGGGTCTCGCTCTTCGTGTTGAAGTCCAGGGTGCCCCCGCTCACCGTCACCGCGCTGGTGTCGGCGAGCTGGTTCGCGGCCAACAGCCGCACCGTGCCCCCGTTGACGGTGAGATTGCCTGGGATGGCGATCGAGCTCTGGTTCAGCTCCAGCGTCCCGGCGGAGACCGTCGTGAGACCGCTGTAGGTGTTATCCCCGGTGCCGCTCAGGGTTACCGTGCCGCCCGTGGTCTTGGTCAGGCCCACGGTGCCCCCAAGCTTGGCGCTGATCGTGCCGCTGCGCACGTCATAGTCCGCGGTGCTGGTCAGCACCCCGCTGGTGCCGGTGATGGTGCCACTCGTGAGCGTGACCGCCCCCACGGTATCCGAGAACGTCTTGATATCCAGGGTGCCGCCGGACACGGTCACCGCCCCCGTGCTGATCACGTTGCTCGCCCCGTACTCCAGGGTCCCCGCACTCACCGTCGTGAGGCCGGTGTAGGTGTTGGCCCCGGAGAGGATCAGGGTGCCAGCACCGCTCTTAGTCAGGGCTCGCGCCCCGCCGGTCTCGCCGATGGCCCCGCTCAAGGTCAACTGCGTGCCCCCCACCGAGATGGTGCTGTCACCCCCCAGCGTGATGGCCCCGGCCACACTGCTGGTGCCGGTGCTGGTAGCAATCGTCCCGCCGTTGACCGTCACCGCCTCCGTCGTGGTGTAGCTGACATTCTGAACATCCAACGTCGCTCCAGCCGCCACCGTGGTCCCGGCGGCATTCGTCCCCAACGCGTCGTTCACGGTCACCGCGAGCGTCCCCGCGCTGACGGTCGTGGTGCCGGTGTAGGTGTTGGCCCCGGAGAGGGTCAGGGTGCCGTTGCCGTCCTTGGTCAGGCCGCCGGCGCCGTTGCCGATGGCCGCGGTGCTGAAGGTGGTGTTGCCGGCGCCGCCGACGGTCAGGAGGGTGCTGCCGTTGACGACCCCGCCGGTCAGGGTCAGGGTGCCGCTATCCGAGTTGATGCGGGACGCACTCCCCAGGGTGATGGCCCCACTCCAGGAGTTGGTGCCGCTGACGCTGCGCAGCGCCCCGCCGCTGCTGATCCCGGACCCGTTGAGCGTCAGGGCCCGGCTCACCGTGATCCCGTCCTGCACCTCCACGGAGGCTCCCGCCGTCACCGACACCGTGCCCGCATCGCCCGCGGCCCCGCTGGCGCGCAGGTTCAGAACTCCCGCGCTCACCGTGGTGCCGCCCGAGTAGGTGTTGGCGTTGCTGAGCACCGCCGTGCCAGTACCGCTCTTGGTCACCGCAAAGCTGCTGGCCCCGTCGTTCAGGACGCCGGAGAAGGTCGCCGTCCCGCCGTTGGCCGCCGTCAGCGTCACACCCTGGTTGAGCGTCACGTTGCCGGAGAAGGTGGAGCTGTCCGCGGTGTTGCCCCCGAGCGTCACCGTCTGCCCCGTGGTGTCGACCACCGTGATAGCGCGGCCGACCGTGAAGGCGCCGCCGATCAGGAGCGAGGCGCTGTTGCCCGCGCTGCCCACCGTCACGGCGCTGGCGGCATTGCCCAGGGCCCCTACCGAGCCGGACGGGGCATTGGCGCCGACCACCAGCGTGCCCGCGTCAACCGCCGTGGCGCCGGTGTAGGTGTTGGCCCCGGAGAGGGTCAGGGTGCCGGCGCCGGATTTGGTCAGGGCGCCGTTACTGATCGCCGAAGCAACACTCAGCGTCGCGGCGTTCGCAACCGAGAAGGTCCGCGAGGCACCGCCCAGGTCCAACGTGCCGCTGCTGATGGTCGAAGCTCCGGTCCCGGTCAGGGTGCCACCCACGGTGAGGGTCAAGCCGTTGAGATTCACCGTGGAGCCGTTCAGCGTCAGGGCAGCGACGGATCGGTTCGTATCCAGAACCGGGCTGAACCCGACGTTGGGGATGATGACGTCGTCCGCCCCGGTGGGAACACTATTCGAGTCCCAGTTTGCCCCGAGTCCCCAGTCGGTCGAGTCGCTACCGTCCCAGGTGATGCCAAATTGCCAGTTGGTGTTGTTGCCGGAGTTCGTGATGTTGTGCCCCGACGTCGTCATGGCAGTGCCGTTGATGTTGTTGGAATCCTTGACGTCCAGGAAATCAATCGTCCTGGTCCCCTGGGGATTCACATTCCACTGCGTACTGTTCACACTCGATCGGAGGGAGAGCAGTTGGCCCGACGCCCCTTGCAGGGTCAGGGTCCCCGCGATGGTCTGGGTGGAGCCGGCTTCAAACGTCAGCGTCCGCGCCACCGTCACCGTCTTGGTCAGGTTGTTGAAGGTCGTGGAGCCGGTGATCGTCTGATCCGTTCCGTCGAGGGTGACGGTGCCGCTATTATGGGTAAACGTGCCCGCCGTGTGCGCGAAGTTTCCGGACACCGTCATCGAGGTCGAGGGCGCCGTGAACGTGCTGCCGGCGCCGGTCTGCGTGAAGGTCCCGTTGACATCCACAGTGCCGTTGGACCCGGTAAACGCGCCGGTGCCCGATACGGTGAGCCCCCCATTGAAGGTCTGGAGGGCGCTGCCGGCTTTGTACTCTCCGCCGCTCACGGTGGCGAGGCCGCTCACCGTCGTGGCCAGGCCGTTGGCATCAAACGTGCCGACGGAAATGGTCAATGTCCCGGATAGGTTCAAGGGATTCGTCGCTCGCTGCAGGGTCCCGGCACCGCTCTTGGTCAGTCCGCCACTGCTGCTCACCGTCCCGCTGAACACCGTGTCGCCCGCGCCGCCAACCGTCAGCTCAAATCCCCCGTTGTCAAGAGCGCCGCTCAGCGTCGCAGTGCCCGCCGAGGATCCAATCGTCCCCGCGGAGCCCAAGGTGATCGCTCCCGCAAAGCTGTTGCTCCCGCTCACATTGTCCATGGCCCCCGCGCGAGCGGCCGCTCCGGCGCCGTTGAGCGTCACGGCCTCGGTCGTGGAATAGGTGATGCCGCCCTGGAAGCCCAGCGTCGCGCCGCTCGCTACGATCGTGCCTCCCGTATTCGTCCCGAGGGCGTTGTTGGCCGCCGCGATCACGGTGCCGGCATTGATGGTGGTGGTCCCATCGTAGGTGTTGGCCCCGGAGAGCACCACCGTGCCGGTGTCGGTCTTGGTGATGCCACCTGCGCCGGAGATGACCCCCGTCGAGAAGGTCGCGGTCCCCCCGCTGACCGCGGTGAGGATCGCGCTCTTGTTGAGCGTGATGTTGCCGGTAAAGGAGGAGCTGGCCGCGGTGCTGCCGCCGAGGGTGGCCGTGCCGGAGCTGCCCGATTGCACCGTGACGGCGCGGGCCATCGAGAAGGCCCCGCCGATCAGCAGGGCCGCATTCGCGCTCCCCGCGGTGTCTCCGACCAGGACGGCGCTGGCAGCGTTGCCCAACGGCCCGTTCGTGCTGACCGCCACCGCGGCGCCGACCGTCAGCGTGCCGGCGTTCACCGTGGTGGTGCCGGTGTAGGTGTTGGCGCCGGTGAGCGTCCACGTCCCTGTCCCCGTCTTGACCAGGTTGCCGCCACCGCTGATGACCCCGTCGTAGCCCGTGGAGGTGTTATCCGCGCTGGTCGTCAGGGTCCCCGCGCCCAGGGTCACGTTGCCGCCCGTGGCACCGCCGCCAGCCAACGAGCCAATGGTTTCGCTCGTGCCGTTCAGATCCAAGATCGCCCCGGACACATTGGCCAGCGTCACCGCCGACCCATCAGGAATCGCCGAGCCCCCGGCCACCCGTAGCGTCCCCGCGTTGATGGTCGTCGTACCTGAGTAGGTGTTGGCCGCGCTGAGGGTGAGGATCCCGGCCCCGTCCTTCACCAGGTCGCCGGTCCCGCCGATCGCCGTGGTGCTCACCGTCATGTTGCCGGCCCCGCCGATGGTGAGCGTGCTGCCAAGGGTTACGCCGCCCGAGAGCGTGAGCGTTCCTGCATCGGCGTTAATGCGCGCATCGGCACCCAAGGTGATCGGCCCGGACCAGGTGTTGGCGTTGGCCAGGTTGCGCAGCGCCCCGGTGCCGCCGCCGGTGCCCGCCAGGCTCGTGATCGGCTCGGCGATCGTCAGGCCGGTGCCGTCGATCTCCACCGCCGCGCCGCTCGCAACCGTCGTCCCCGTGCCCGTCCCGCCGAGTGCTGTGTTACTCTGTACCCGGAGCACGCCGCCATTGACCGCGGTGGCCCCGGTGTAGGTGTTGGCGCCGGAGAGCGTCACGGTCCCTGCGGTGTTCTTCGTCAGGGTGACCGCGCCCGCGAGGATGGCGCTGATCGTCCCGCTCTCCACCGTGTAGGCACTGCCCGTGAGCGCCCCGCCACCGACGGAGTCAATGATGCTGCCGCTCGTGAGCGTGACCGCTCCCACGGTGTCAGAGAAGCCGGCCAGATCCAGGGTGCCGCCGGACACGGTCACCGCCCCGGAGGCGATCACGTTGCTCGCCCCGTAGGCCAAGGTGCCGGCGTTCACCGTCGTCTCGCCGGTGTAGCTGTTGGTGCTGTTTGAGAGGGTCAGGGTGCCGGCGCCGGCCTTGGTCAGCCCGCCGTTGGAGATCGCGCCGGAGATCGTCATATCTGAGGTGGCGGCGCCGTCGTTAATGGTGAAGATGCGGGTCTGGCCGCCAAGGTCTAGGGTCCCGCTGATCGTCGCGGTGCCGTTGTTGGTGAGGTCGAAGACGATGTCGCCGCCGGAGCCGCCGGAGAGCGTCACGTTGAAGCCGATGGTGAGACCACCGCGCATGGTGAGCGCGGTGCCAGTGCTGGTGAGGGTCAGGGTGGTGACGTTGCTGATGGTGCCACCGTTAAAGGTGAGGCTGCCGATGGTCTCGGTGGCGCTGTTCGTGAAGTCCAGAGTACCGGAGGTAACGGTGACAGCGCTGGCATCGGGGATCTGGTTGGCGAACGAGAAGGTGACGGTGCCGCCGTTCACGATGAGGTCGCCGCCGATGGCGTTCACGCCGGCCGTCTTGGCAAACGTCAGGGTGCCGGCGCTGACGGTCGTCGTGCCGGCGAAGGTGTTGGCGTTGGTGCCGCCGAGCGAGAGCGTCCCTGTGCCGGTCTTGGTTAAACTGCCGGCGCCGGCGATGATGCCGTTATACGTCAGCGTGATGCCTGTGTTGACGCTGAACGTCCCTGCACCGGTCAAGGCAACGCCGCGGTTGGCGTTGAGTGTGAAGCCAGTGGTCACTAAGAGCGTGCCGCCGTTGAACGTAAGTTGCCCCGGTGTGGCCGAGCCCGGGGCGGTACCCAGCCTCGCATCCGCGTTGATGCTCAGCGTGCCAGCGTTGATCGTCGTGGCGCCGCTGTAGGTGTTGGCGCCGGACAAGATCAGCGTACCGCTCCCCTCCTTGGTCAGGCTCACCGTCCCCGAGGCATTGCTGATGGCGCCGGAGAAGGTCGTGGAGGTGTTGTCTCCGCCGGCCGTCAACGTGATCGTGGCCGCCACGGGATTGATCACGCTGCCCGCGCCGGCCAGCGAGCCGATGGTCTCGCTGAAGCCGTTGAGGTCCAGCGTAGCGGACACCGTCACCGCCGAGGCATCAGGAATGACGCCGGATGCGCCCAGCCTGAGCGTGCCGTTGCTGATGGTCGTGGCACCCGCGTAGGTATTGGCGCCACCTAAGATGAGGATGCCGGTGCTGCCTCCGGTCTTCGTCAAGGCGCCGGCGCCGGCGATGATGCCGTTATACGTCAGCGTGATGCCTGTGTTGACGCTGAACGTCCCCCCGCCGGCGTTCAAGGTGATGCCGCGGTTGGCGTTGAGCGTGAACGTCGCGTTGGTGTTCAGTGTGCCGCCGCCGAAGATGAGCATATCCGGCGTCGGCACGCCCGGGGCGGTGCCCAGCTTGTTATCTGCACCGAGGATGATCGTGCCGGCGTTGATCGTCGTGGCACCCGTGTAGGTGTTGACGGCACCACCTGAGAACGTCAGCGTCCCCGTCCCGTCCTTGGTCAGGCCACCCGCCCCGCTGACCGCGAATGTGCTGATCGTCGTGAAGCCGGCCCCGCCGACCGTCAACAGGAACCCGCCGTTGTTGATCCCACCCAACAGGGTCAGCGTATTGCCATCCGAGTTGATGCGCGCATTACTCCCCAGGGTAATCGCGCCGGACCAGGAGTTGTTGTTGCCGGTGCTGATCTGGCGGAGTGCGCCAGCCCCTCCAATGCCATCGCCGTTGAGCGTGAGCGCTTCCGCGCCCACCCCGACGCCGCCTTGCAGCTCGAGGGCGGCCCCGGCGGCCACGGTGACGCCGCCCGCCGTCGTGCCCGTCGCGGTCGAACTCCGGATGTTCAGCACCCCCGCGTTGATGGTTGTGGCACCCGTGTAGGTGTTGGCGCCCGAGAGGGTCAGCGTGCCGGTCCCAACCTTGATGATCTGGCCGCCGGTGCCGCTGATGACGCCGGCGTAGGCCGTGGAGGTGTTGTCCCCGCCCATCGTCAGGGTCCCCGCGCCCAGCGTCACGTTGCCGCCCGTCGCACCCCCGCCGGCCAGCGAGCCAATCTCCTCACTGGTGCCGTTCAAATCCAGCGACGTACTCGCTGCATTGGCCAGCGTCACCGCGGAGCTATTGGGAATCGCCGAGCCCCCGGCCACCCGCAGGATGCCCGCGCCAACCGTGGTCGCGCCGGTGTAGGTGTTGGCGCCTGAGAGGGTCAGCGTGCCGGTCCCGGCCTTGGTCAAGCCACCGCTGCCTGAGATCACGCTGCTGACGGTGGACACGGCCGTAGCCCCGTGCACAAAGAAGACGCCTTCCGCGCTGCCGAACGCGAGCGTCCCTGTTGAGATATTGTTCGCGGTCGTCCCGGTGGCGAGCACCCCGCCGCTGCCGATCGTCAGCGTGATGCCCGAATTAACCGTCACGGTGATGTTGGCGCCGTTGAAGATGAGGGAGTTGATCGTTTTGTCCGCCGCGACCGTTTCGCCGGTCGTAATCTTCACGTTGTCCGTGGCCCCGGCGGCGGCAATGGTGGCGACATAGCTCGATAAGGCGACGATCGCGGTCCCGTTTCCGCCGTGAGTCGCCCAGTCCGTGCCGTTCACGATGGCGTACGGGAGGATGCTGTTGGTCAGCGCGGGCGCTGCGGTGAAGGCGATCTGGTTGGTCGTGGCGGCGAAGGCGGCGTTCGACGTGAAGTTGACGGCCGTCCCAACGTTGCGGGCCAGGTTGGCGGCGGTGAGCTGCACGTTGCCGGCGTTCTTCGTGGTTTGAATGGCGGAGAAGCCCTCGTTCAGCGTCACCGCCCCGATGGTTTCCGTCGTGGCCGTACCACCGCCGACGAAGCTGAAGGTGCTGCTGTTAAGCGTCAACCCCGCGGCATCGCCGATCCGGTTGGCGTTGACCGCCGAGGAATTGTCCAGGGTGAGCGTCGCACCCGTGTTGACCGTGAACCCGGATGAGCTTGCGGCAGCACCATTGGCCCCATTGAAGGTCAGCGTCCCGGCGCTGATCGTGGTCGCACCCGCGTAGGTGTTGGCGCCGCCCAAGATGAGCGTCCCAGTGCTGGTTTTGGTCAAACTGCTGGCCCCGGCGATGATGCCGTTATACGTCAGCGTGATGCCTGTGTTGACGCTGAACGTCCCGGCACCGGTCAAGGCAACGCCGCGGTTGGCGTTGAGTGTGAAGTTGGCGGTCGTTTGGAGCGTGCCGCCCCCGAAGGTGAGCTGCCCCGGCGTCGCCGAGCCCGGGGCGGTACCCAGCCTCGCATCCGCATTGATGCTCAGCGTGCCGGCGTTGATCGTCGTGGCCCCGGTGTAGGTGTTGGCGCCCGACAACGTCAGCGTGTTGCTGGCCGCGGTCTTGGTCAAGCTCACCGCGCCGGAGCCGTCCTGGATCACCCCGGAGAAGGTCGTGGCGGTGCTGAGAAATCCGACCGTGAGCGTCACAGCCCCCGCTACACCGCTCGTCACGGTGCCGGCTCCGGCCAGCGAGCCGATGGTCTCATTGAAGCCGTTGAGATCCAGCGTACTGGTCACGGTCACGGCCGACAAATCGGGGATGACACCGGATGCGCCCAGCTTGAGCGTGCCCGCGCTGACGGTGGTCGCCCCGGTGTAGGTGTTCGCGGCGGAGAGCGTCAATGGGCCTGTTCCTGTGGACTTCGTCAGCCCGCCCGTGCCGGAGATCACACCGTTTAGATTCAGCGTGCCGGCGGTATTGACGGTGATCAAGAGGGCGCCGTTGGCAATCGTCCCGCCGATGGTCAACGTCGTCGCAGCGCTAGTGGCAATCGTCGGCGCCGCGGTACTAAACGTGATGTTATTGTTGATAGTATTACTGCCGACTGTGTTACTGATCGCGGTAGAGCCGGCGGCCAAAGTTAAAGCGTTGCCGCCAAGGGTGAACCCGCCCGCGTTAAAGGTGATGGACGCAAAGGTCCCGCCGACGAGATCGTTATTAGGGGTGAGTCGTACCGCGCCGGTAAACACCAGCGCATCGCTACTGATACCGGTCGGCGCGGTCCCTCCCCAATTGGCGGCAGTCGACCAATTATTGTCCGCGCCGCCCCCATTCCATGTAAACGTCGCATCCCAACCGGTATTCAGCTCCGCGCGAATATATTCGTGAGCGGCGGGGATCGGAACCAACGGACCATACGCGTGGCTGTAGTTCACGATGACGTAATCAAGATACGGATTCCCGTTGCCGTCGCTGACAGCGTTGATGGCAATCCCGAACTCGCTCCCTTTGGCGGCAATGGAAGATTCCAGCGTAATGTAGTTGGGAAAGTTGCCGATCTCGCCGCCCTCGCCACCCCGAATCGTTAACGTGCCCTGAACGGTGGTGAGGGTGTTGGCTTCAAAGATAATCGTTTTAGCCGGCGTGACGGAGGTGAAGTTGTAGAAGGTGTTGTCACCCAGGATCGTGGAAGGCTGGGAGGCGTCGGTGAAGACGACGGTGGAGGTACCGGCGTCAAACGCGCCACCGGAGAGCGCCCAGTTGCCGCCGACGGTGAGGGTCTGCGCTCCGGCGGCAAGTGTGCCGCCAGAGAGCGTCACATTGCCGCTCACGGTGAGATCGCGCGCCAGGCTGACGGTGCCGGCGTAGCCGGAAGCTAAGGTGAGACCGGCGATGGCACCGCCAAAGGCCGGATCGACAAGTGATATAGAGGAAGCGCTCGAGGCGAATCGCACGAGATCGAAGGCGCCGGGGACAAAGCCGCCATCCCAGTTGAGGGGATCAGACCAGTTGGAGGAGCTTGCGGTGCCAGTCCAGGCAGGACCAGCGGAGGAGAAATCAAGACCACTATTGTTGCCGGAGTTCTTCGAGTAGAGCGGCACCACTGGAGGACCGCGGGCCCAGGCGTCTTGGAACTCCACGGAACGAAACACCGTCTCGCCATGTGGCAACACACTGAACTGCTCTCCGGGCACACTCGAGCGCAACTGCAGGAGGTTGCCGAATTCGCCGCGGAAGGTCGTGGTGTTGAGGATCTCCTGCACCGTGTTGGCCTGGAGGGTAATCGGCTTGCCGGGGACGGTGGAGCCGAAGTCATAGAAGATGTTGGCCCCCTCGACCTTCGCCGGCGCCGGACCAACCAGCAAGACCTCGGACTGGCCTGGGAGGAACGTCCCGCGGTTGAGCCAGTCCTGCCCGATTTCAAATCGCGCGGTCCCGGCTGAGAGCGTCACCCCCGGCTGGAGCGTGAGCGAGCCTTTGGTCGTGATCGTGCTGCCATCCAGTTGCGTGTAGGTGGCCGGGGCGCCGGCCTGTTCCAGGGTGAGCGAGCCGGCTGAGCGCACGGTGCCGAGGGTGCTCGCGCCGGAAGAAGAGATCGTGATGTCGCCAAACGTCGTCGTGGCGATCGTCGTGCCGGCGGTCTGCGCGAAGCGGCCGGTTCCATCGCGATCGGCATCCGCCGCGAGCGTGAGGTTGCCGGAATCGGTCGTCAGGTTCGCATTGACATGGAGGTCGCGGTTCGCGCGGAACGTGGTCTCGCCTGCGGTGCGGGTGTCGGCGACAATCGTGAGGTCTTTCTCAGAAGCGAAGTTCACAGCACCGCCGGCAGCCAGCGCGTCGCCGCCCACCATCACCGCATCCTGTGAGGTGACATCGATGCGGCCGGCGGCGGCACTCATCGAGCCCACGCTGCGAATCGGGCCGGAGGACGCCAGCGCAATCGTTCCCTGTTGGTCAACGACCACGGTGTCCGCGCGGACGATCCCCTCCTGATTGATGGCGAGGCTGAAGAGATCTGACGCGGCCTGCGCGGTCAGGATCACGTGGCCGCCCTCGGCCGCGAGCGTCCCGGTATTGGAGAGCTGCGTGGTAATCGGATGGCCCTCCGCGTCCACGACCTGGCTTGCCACCGGTTCATCCACCGCGATCGCAATCGTGTTGTCGGGGGAGATCCCGATCGTCACAACTTGTCCGGAGGCCAGGGCCGCGGTCCCGAGCGGAGCTGTGATGGTGCCGCTGTTGGCCACCGCCCCACCGAGCAGCACGGCGAAGCCGCCCTCGCGGGCGGTGATCGTCCCCTCGTTGACCACCGAAGCGAGGCCCGCTTGCTGCGAGCCGTCAAAGTGGTACGAGCCGGCAAGGAAATCCGCGTTGCTGAGTGGGAGCGTCGAAGCGATCAACCCGCCGACCTCCACCCGTGCTGTGGAGCCAAAGCTGATGCCAGCCGGATTGATGAGGATGAGGTTGCCGTTGACCCGGAGGACGCCGAGGATCTGGGAGGAGCTGCTGCCGATGACGCGGCTGAGGGTGGTGCTGGAGGTATCCGGCAGGACGTAGATGACCGACTCGCCAGGATTAATGCTGTAGGATCCGAACTGGACGATGGAGTTGTTGGAGGCGGTGATCTTGAGCGTCTGCGGATCAAGCTGTTCGATGGTGGCGGAGCCTTCGACAACGTTCGCATTTTGGGGAAGGGCCAGCACGGACGAGGGGCTCAGGAAGGCGCTGCTCAAGAGAGCCGCTACTGCGCCGGCCTGCCAGAACCGCCGCCGCAGGCGAGGATGAACTGGATTCTGAGGGTTTTCTTCTGAGAATTCCATTAGCTGAAATATGGTAATCCCTATTACTGATGTTGTCAAGCGTTTTTTTAAGGCCTGGGGCTGGGAGCGGCTCGCCGGATGGGCACTGGACCTCGGAAGGCTTGGGATATAGATATAGAGGAAGAGAGAACGGCTACTCCCCTAACCGGCGGAACCGTGCGGTGGAAACGCAGTGACACGGGGGTCTTCAGTGCGAAGGATTCAGCGATGGGGTTGGAAGGAAAATTAAAGAGGTGTCAGACACTTCGCAAAGCGGTGGAGGTGTCTGACACCTTGGGAGAGGCGGATTCCCGCGTCTTACTGGTGCTCTGAGCCGTGGTGCACGCGGGACTGAAGGATGGGCTTCTCCGCCCCGAGCGGGACGCCGATCGAGTAGCCCATAAAGACCTCTTGACCGTTGGGGAAGGCCAGGCGGACCTCGGCGCCTCCCATGGCTCCGTCAAATGCCTCGATCCCGATGGCCGGCGCGAGCTCCGTCTCTCCAGACACGCCGGTGAAGGCGGCCGGGCTCACGGGGGGTTGCGGCAACAGCAACCGTCCGGTGATCCCCCTGAAGACCGTCATCGCAGGAGGCGGGAGCTGCGCGAGACCTTGAACTTCTGAGAACCCTTCAATAGATGGCGGCAACAGGACGTCCCCTGACACGTCGAAGAATTGGGCCGATGGATCGGTCAACTGATGGGGTGCGGTCTGGAAGGATACGGAAACACCCTGAAAGATCTCAGGATGAAAGGCGGGAGGCAGGGTTGCCGTTCCTCTGGCGTTCTTGAGCTGTTCGGATGCCGGAGGAATATCAGTCGCGGAAGGGTCGGCCACATTGTACGCCAGCACCGGCTGAGCTAACAGGAAGATCATACATACGATTCTGGTCGCGCAATAACGCCACCGGCGTCCGCGTGACAGATGGCGGCGCTGAGGTCGTCGAGTTTCCTGTCCTTCCCCAATTTTAAATACCATAATATTTCCACTAGCCACAATTGAGCCCGTTCCGACAATCGGAACGGGCATCGTGTTTCTCGCAGGAGCACTGACCCACTCATCTATGAAATGGGATGCACCTGCGCTATGTCACTACGTCATAAGTATACCTGCTCTGACACGATTCCATCAAACTGGTTACAAGAAATACTGCCACCAGGGAAGTTGTGGCCAACACGAGGGGGATCAGCGTGCGGGTTGAGCCTAGATAACGTGTTTCAAAACCCCAGGGATTGCGGATTTCGCCTGCCTGCCGAAGCCTCGGCGCAGGCAGGGATTTTCTCCGCCGGAAAGACCGGCGGATCCGCCAAGCTTGTTGGCGGACACAATCCGCAATGCGAGGCGGTTTTGAAACGAGCGATAGACTGGGAGCGGTGTGCGGGCCTGACGCGAGGCTACAGGGTCGATTGAATCCGGAAATGCAGCCTGGAGGATGAGTCGTCCGTGAGCGGCCGGTCGCCGACGGCATGCCCCCACTCAAGCCGCGCCGAGAGGGTGTCGTTCAACCGGAACCGCACGCCGCCGCCAAGCCCCATCAGGTTCCGGCTCGTCCGCTCATCCCCGGTGATCGCGCGCAGCCGTCCATAGCCGCGGTCCAGAAACGCGACGAGCTGGAGTTGCTCCCGAAGCGCGTTCTTCGAGCCAGGCAGCCGCCACTGCGACGGCAAGATGGCGCACGGGATCAGGTACTCGAACCGCGCGGTAAGGCCGGAATCCGCGAGGTAATCGCCTTCCGGATACCCGCGCACCGAGTCAGCGCCCCCCAGGTAGAGCTCCTCTGCCGGGGCCAGCTTGGAGGCGGCCACCTGTGCATCGAGACTCGCCGAGGCCTGCGTGCCCCACGGCAGGGGTTGGATCCTCGTAAGCTGAAACTCCGTCTTCAAGAAGTCCGGCGGAGCGCCGGGACGGCTGGCCAGCGGGTTGTTCTCGCTGGTCGCGCCCAACCCCTTGATGCCGAAGCTGGACTCGAATTGCGCGGACCAGCCGCCCCACCGATCCCTCAACTGCAAGCGGGGTCCGACCCGCAGCACGCGCAGCCGCTCCCGCCGAACCGTGCCGGAGAGCTGCATCGTCCGGCTCTCCTTGAAGTCGAATCCTGTATGGAGGTCCAGGGACAGCCCCGTCTCATCCAGGAGCGGTTGGGAC
>Ga0209515_10007035_pt1 | contig 13713 bp, 15 predicted proteins | sample Subgroupgradi54m_FD_187454 | JGI IMG/M metagenome (GOLD analysis project Ga0209515, IMG submission 187454) | Subsurface groundwater microbial communities from S. Glens Falls, New York, USA - GMW60B uncontaminated upgradient, 5.4 m (SPAdes)... ...
GGATGCCGGATCGATTTGCGCAGGTGGGGGATCGATTGGTCGCAGAGCATGGAGTACGGCTCTGCCTCGTCGCTGGAGAGGCGGATGTGGAGACAGCACGTCGCGTGGCACAACTCATGCATCAGTCTGTGCTGAATTTGGCTGGTCGCTTGAGTCTCGGTGAGCTGGCGGCACTCTTCAAGCGGTGTCGCCTCCTGATCTCTAATGATTCCGGACCGGTCCATGTCGCGGCGGCAGTCGGCACACCGGTCATCGACATCTTTGGCCGCAATCAACGCGGACTCTCACCGCAGCGATGGGGGCCGCTTGGGGAAGGGCACATCATCCTCCATAAGGAAGTGGGGTGTGTGACGTGTCTGGCCCATAATTGCGACATCGAATTTCTGTGTCTGACGAGCCTCAGCGTGGACGACGTGTATCGCGCGGCTGTGTCGATTCTCCAGCGCATCGATACGGACGTTCATCATGCTTCCTAGAATCTATCCCAATGTCTTCCGGCGGGTCCTGCCACCGGATGCCCCTCCGGGGCCCCACCCTGCGGGCCTCCCCGCTCGGGGCGTTCCGGTGTCACCCGCCAAAAAATCCAGGAGTTTTTGTGGCATAGGCCAACGCTCGTTCTCTCTTCAAATGAACACATGGTTCGTGAATTGACTTCTCAGGTATTTCTCGATTAAATAGACCTATGCGTTTGACCTCCCGCGCGATCTGGTGTGGCCTCTTCAGCCTCATCGGTCTCGGTCTCGCCGGCTATCTCACCTTCCTGCATCTTGGACTCATGCGAGGAGAATTCCTCGGCGGTCCTGCTTGTGGCACCGGCGTCTTCAATTGTCATGCGGTGACATCCGGGGCGTGGGGATCATTACTCGGGATGCCGCTTTCGCTGTGGGGCATGCTGGGGTATGTCGCGGTGTTGGCGTTGTCGCTCTTAGGCCAACAATCCGAGGAGTGGGCGTCGCATACGCTGTCACTGATCGCGCTGCTTTCGCTCCTCTTCGTGGGGATTGACGTCGCCCTCTTGACCGTGATGGTCACGGTCATTCGCTTGTTCTGTCCCTACTGCATCATGACGTATCTTGTCAATCTCTTGCTCCTGACTGTCTCCATGAAAGTATTAGGATGGTCCCCGGTGGGCGCGATCCGAAAGGTCAACGCAGCGGTACGTGCGCTCATGCCATCGCGCCGTCAGCCGACGACAATCCTGTTCTGGGGTCTCATGATCGTTGGCGCTCTCGGTATCGTGGGGGTGCACGCGGCCACGACCTTTGTGAGCGTTGGGACCTTTGGGAGTATGCGCAAGCAGATTCGTGAGTTCATTGCCAAGCAGCCGCGCGTCACGCTCGATGTAGCGGGCAGCCCGACGGTGGGTCCGCAGCATGCGCCGCTGCAAATCATCGAGTTCAGCGACTTTTTGTGTCCCGCGTGCCAGCGGGCGTCGAAGCTTAACACCGTGATCCTGGCCAGCCATCGGCACGACGTCCTGTTCACTTTCAAACATTTTCCTCTCGATACGAGTTGCAATGAGAAGGTCAGTCGGATGGTGCACCCTGGCGCGTGTCGTGTGGCGGCCGCGGCATCGTGCGCACACCTCCAGGGAAAATTCTGGCCGTTTCAAGAGCTGATTTTTGAGAAAGGCCCACAGTACAATCCGATGAAACTCGAGGAGGATGCGCAGCGCGTAGGATTGGACATGACGCGCTTTCGGACGTGTCTGGATTCCGGCGAGGGATTGGACGTTGTCAAACGTGATATTACTGCAGCCGCTGGCGTCGGCGTGATGAGCACTCCCACCTATGTGATTAATGGGATTCCGATTCCAGGTGGGATTAATCCCACGATGTTCGAAGACGTGGCAGCGGTGCTGCGAGAAAATCCTTAAGAGAGCGAACAAGGAGCGAGGAAATGGCAGATGCCCTGTCGGTCGGAGATCGCGCCCCAGCGTTTGCCTTGAACACTGGCGATGGCCGGACGGTCAAGCTCACCGATTTTCATGGGCAGCGCGTCGTGCTGTACTTTTATCCGAAAGATGATACGCCCGGTTGCACAAAAGAAGCGTGCAGTTTTCGAGATGAGCTCTCAGCGTTCACGAAGCTTCATACGGTGGTGCTGGGGGTGAGCTGCGATGACGTGTCATCTCACCAGCGGTTTGCCGAGAAGTTTCGTCTGACGTTTCCACTGCTGAGTGATCCGGACGCCGCGGTCTCCAAAGCCTACGGCGTCTATAAGCAGAAATCGATGTATGGCCGGACGTATTTGGGCATTGAGCGTACGACCTTCATCATTGATGAGGAGGGACGCCTTGCCGCAATCTTTCCCAAGGTCCACGTTGATGGTCACACCGACGAAGTGCTCAACGCGCTCCGTGCCTCCCCCGTGAAGGCTGCGCAGCCACCCACGAGCGGACGCGACGCGCGCCGTGGCGCATCCATTGATTGATCGTCGCCCTTCTCCCGGATCGTTGCCCTCGCACCACACGTCCCTGCAAGATGGCATCCAACGATTTAATCAGCGCCAGTTCTTCGAATGTCACGAAGTCTTAGAAGCGGTGTGGCTGACGATGCGCGGCCCCTCGCGCGATTTCTATAAAGGCCTCATTCAGGCCGCCGTGTCGTGCTATCACTGGTCGCGCGGCAATCTTGCTGGCGCGATCAGCCTTTCTCATACTGCGAGCCGATACCTCGAGCGGTATCGTCCCGTCTACTTGGGTGTGGACATTGAACGGTTCCTGAGGGACTATCACGCGCTCTTTGCGAGGATTCAAAGGGAGAGTTTGAGCTACAGCGCTCAGGACGTCCCGCACATTCACTGGCGAGGTGCAAGCCGGTAAGGACAAGAAGAGCGAGGTGGTTCGCTTACGGCTGGTAGGATGGACACAAGGATGCGCCAAGCGGGCACTCGCTGCAGTGGGGTGTTTTGGCTTTGCAGACCCTTCGACCGTGCGTAATCATCTGATGGCCAAATCGTGTCCAGGCGGTTTTCGTGACGAGCGCCATTAAGTCTTGCTCGATTTTCTCGCGGTCGGTCTGCTGGGTTAGTCCCATGCGCTGGCTGAGGCGCATGACGTGCGTGTCCACGACGATGCCAGCTTGAATCTTGAATGCGTTGCCGAGCACGACGTTGGCGGTCTTGCGCGCCACGCCGGGGAGTTGAATAAGATCGTCCATCCGTTGAGGCACCTGTCCACCAAAGCGCTCAACGATCATCTGACACCCCAGCTTGATGTTCTTTGCTTTGTTGCGATAGAAGTTGGCCCGAGCCATGTCTTGCTCGAGCGTCGGAAGTTTCGCCCGCGCATAATCGTTCGCGGTTTTGTATTTCTTGAAGAGATCGGCGGTAACTTTATTGACGAGGACATCGGTGCACTGGGCGGAAAGAATCGTCGCAACCAGCAATTCGAGCGGGGTGGAGAAATTCAGCGAACAGGCCGCATCGGGGTACGTTTGTTCGAGGACCTTGAGGATGGGGCCAATGCGTTTGGTCGCTGGAGGGAGTGCGTGAGTCATGACGCTCATTCTACCAGGGGCCTTGATCGATGCAAGCGGACGTGAGTGCCCGCCCGCACATGCCTACGGCATCTCGCGACGCGGCGGATGGTGTCACATATCATAGTGACTTTCGTGCAGGTCCTGCCGCAGTGCCACCCCACCGATCCTCCCCCGCATGCTTCGCGTTGCGAAGCGAAAGCGAAGCAACGCGTGCGGGGTGCGGGTCGGTGAGGGCCCTGGCACCGCGTCACCCGCACGAAAATCACTAATGGTGGCGCCATATCGTGCGGCGATGGAGATTGCGAGTGAGTGGAAAGCCCGCTACAATACCTCCTAAGAGTCAACGACAATCAGACAGAGAAAGGCCGCGTACGTATCATGACGGTGAGCTCGACCCCAGTTCAAGAACGACGCCGGTTCCCACGAAGTGAGTTGCCGCAGCGTGTTGAGATTAACCTTCTTCAGCCCTCTGCGACGGTCAGTCCTCACAGCGTCAACTTCAGTGAAGGCGGTCTCTGCTTTCGATTGCAAGAGCTCCTTGAGGTCCGCTCGCTGGTGCGGTTACAGCTGACTCCAGAGCCTGCCGGATCCGTGAAGTCCCGTTCTATGGAGTGCACCGGCCGGGTCGCGTGGGTCATCCAACGTTTGGATCTTCGCGATGCCCCGCCGTTTCTCTACGACGTCGGGATTCAGTTTGTCGATCCGCCGCCACTTCTTCGGCAACTCATGGCGCAGCAAGGTAACCACAGCGCATCCCACGTTCCTTCCGGACGAGCACGAACACTGGAATCATTCCTGAGCCGTGGGCGCTGTTTTTTGCCTCGCTTGGAGCGACAAACCCAACACCCCTCGCGTTGGCATCTCGTGGTTTCCGTCGACGGGGTCCCGTGCTTCAGCGGGCACTATCCCTCCGAGCGGACCGCCCTCGCTGCGTTGGAGCGTTTCAAGCGTCAGCAGACGAAACGGTAGCGCCGCAATGATTCAAATTGCACCGCAGCTAGCGATTTTTCTCGACAACCGTCCCGGGATGTTGGCGCGGACCTGCCAAGCGCTGGCGAGAGCCAACATCAATATCCTCGCGCTCTCCATCCTCGACACGGTCGACCATGCGATCGTGCGCATGGTCGTGGATCATCCGACGGAAGCCGAGCAGGTGCTCTCGCGAATGCACGCGATGGTGCAGCGCCGGGACGTCGTGTTTATGGATGTGCCCAGTAAGGTCGGTGCGTTGTCCTCCATCGCCGAGCGCCTTGCAGCCGCAGGGATCAACCTCGAGTACGCCTACTGTACCTCCTCGCCCAGTCACAGTGAAGGCGCCTTAGTCCTTCGCACCAACGATCTCGAAGCGACGATCAACACCCTCAGCTAATTGATTGGGGTATGGGGCGCGGGAACACCTGAAGGGAATCTTCTCAGTGATGAAACCGGCTCAGGTATCCCGATCGCGCCGATGGACTCGCCGCATGCTCTGTTCGATGCTCCTCCCACCCCGCGTCTCCTGCGCTTTGCTTCTTGTTGGTTAACCCGACATGAAAGCCGTCATCTTCCGACGCCACGGCGGACCCGACGTCTTAGAATACGCTGACGTGCCTGATCCCGTGGCGGGTGAGGGGCAGGTCCTCCTTCGCGTGCAGGCCTGCTCGATCAACCATCTCGATCTCTGGGTGCGTCAAGGGATTCCCGCCTATCAGGTGACGTTGCCGCATATCTCTGGCTGTGATGTGGCCGGGACGATTGAGCGCATCGGCCCAGGCGTGACAGGCTATTCCGTCGGCGATCGCGTCGTGCTTGCGCCAGGGATCAGTTGTGGAACGTGTGACTGGTGCCGGGTTGGGCATGACAACTTCTGCGCGTCCTATCGCATTCGCGGGGCAGGGACGGCTGGTGGCTATGCCGAGTCCATCAGCGCTCATGCCTCCGATATCCTCCCGATTCCTCAGGACCTCTCATTTGAAGAGGCCGCAGCATTTCCTCTCGTCTTTTTAACCGCGTGGCATATGCTGGCGACCCGCGCGAAAGTCCAAGCCGGAGACACCGTGCTCGTCCATGCAGCGGGCAGCGGTGTTGGGCATGCCGCGGTACAGATCGCGAAATTTCTCCACGCGACCGTCTATGCCACCGTCGGATCTGAGGTCAAGATCGCCAAGGCCAAAGCGCTCGGAGCCGAGGAAGTCATCAACTATCAGCGCGAAGATTTTGAACAGCGCGTTCGAACACTCACCGGTGGCCGTGGCGTGGACGTGGTGTTTGAACACATCGGACCACAGACGTGGGAGCGCAGTCTTCGTGTCCTCGCAAAAGGCGGGCGGTTGGTCACGTGCGGCGCGACGAGCGGGCCCATGGTCAACGTGGACCTGCGTTACGTGTTTTCTCGACAACTCTCTCTCTTAGGATCCATGATGGGCACGCGACAAGAACTCCAACTGGTCGCGCAGTTGGTGGGCGAGCGGAAGCTTCGGCCCGTCGTGGATGCAGTCCTGCCGTTGCGCGAAGCCCGACGCGCCCAAGAGCGTCTCATCAACCGTGACGTCTTCGGCAAGCTCCTCTTGAGCCCATGACATGACCAGTGTGGCCGCAGCAGCCCTCTCGTCTAAGGAACTAGCCAGGCTGGCATTCTGTCTCAGCATCGGGCATACTTGAAACGAACCGAAAAGACCCTGCGACTTGCAGGGGTAGGCAAACTCTTCGAAAGGAGAGGACGCAAAGCCACGGGCCCTCACCCTGAACGTGCATGGGGCGGGTAGCCGGGTTGCCGGAATCGAGGAACACGAGTCTCCTTTCGAGGGCTCGTGTTTTTTATTGGATCGGATGCTGACCAGGCATGTGGATGACGCGATGGGGAGCAGACGGATGCAATGGAACGATCACGGTTGTCATCCGATGAGGCGGACTGAGGCAGGATTTACATTGGTGGAGTTGTTGAGCGCCATCGCCATCGTGTGCTTCGCTGGCCTCTGGCTGCTGGGGAGTTACCAGGCCTCATGGCAACTGGCCGAAGTGGCGGAGCAGCAAGCGATCGCGACCGATGACCTGAAGGATATGATGGAAAAGATCAAAACCACGCCTTTCAATCGACTCACGACCGATTTCCCCAACGGAGCCGTGAACGGGATCGTCGGGCCAGGGACCGATAAATACCTGGCGATCGTGGGAAGCTCGGGCGGGGTGTACAGTTTACAAGGCGAGCAGATCACCGTGACGCACACTCCAGACACGAACGCCGATCCTCGAGAGCTCAAGGTTCAGGTGACATGGACCAACCGCGGACGAACCTATCGACAAAGCGCGAGTACAATTCGAACGAGTCGGGCCAGCTAATGAGGCTGACACGTCGATCTCAGCCGAATGGTTTTACGTTCATTGAGCTCATTGTGGCGGGAACCCTCTTTACCGTCATCAGTTTGATTGCCCTCTTATGGGTCACGAGTACGATGACATTATGGTCGACGACTTCCACACAAGATATGTTGCGAGAAGCTGCGGAGCAGACGATGAATCGCATGGTGAGCGAGTTGCGCAATGCCACACGCACCGCGACCGTCAGCCCACCCAACCCCAACGCAACGATCCCGGCCGCGCCTGGCAACACCACCATCACGTTTTATCTCCCCGTGAAAAATCCCGACGGTTCCATTACGGACAACATCGGCAATACCCAGTGGGGACTCCCGACCCCGACGGCGATTCAGTACACCTATGTCCCCGCAGCCAAACAGGTGCGAAGAGTCAGTGGGGCCTCGACCATCGTCTACGGCAATGATGTCCAAAGCCTCACATTTGATGATGTGACCACCAATGCGAGCCTCTATAACAACGAAGTGCGCATTGCCCTGACGCTACAAAAAACAACCACAGAACAGCGAACCGTCTCGGCCAGGGCCACGTCCATCGTGAAACTGCGGAATTAGGACACAGACAAAGGAGGGAACTCCCATGAAGAGGAATCGCAAGGGACAAGCCGCGGTGCTCGCGTATCTCACCGTGGTCGTGCTGACGGTGCTCGGCGGCGCACTCCTCAACCAAACGTTCAGCAATAGTCGCCACAGTCAGATTCAACAACAACAGGCCGAAATCTTTTATCTGGCGGAAGGTGGCGTGGAGGATGCGATCTCGCAGTTCTCGCAAGCGATTGCGAATTTTCAAGTGGCTGCCAACACCGCTTGCTATCCCAATCCCCCGACGTGTACGCCCATTGTGACGGCCTTTACCTCGGGCGGCTCGGCCTCCTCAGTCATCTCGGAGGCCGAGGCCACCCCGCGCACCGTCGCTGATCCAGATGGCACGTCCGTCTTCGTGAAGAATTACCACATCACAACGACGGTGCAGCATCCAAATAACAGCAGTGTGCGCGTAACACTCCATCAGCTCGTAGCTCGGCGGATCATCTATACGTTTCAGCACGCGGTGTTCTATGACGGCGACCTCGAGTGGTTGCCGGGACGGGATATGACCCTCAGCGGTCGGGTGCACAGCAACAGCGACATGTATCTTGGAGCGAACACGATCTTGACGATCGATAGCGGCTATGTGAAATCCGCCGGGAAAATTTTCAATCAACGCAAAGATGACAACACCGTTCCCCCCGGTACGGTCCAAATCAAAAATGCGTCGACCGGCGTGTATGTGGCAATGGCCGGATTGGATAGCAACAGTCCAACGTGGACGACGGACTCGCAAACTCGCTGGGGGGGCGTCACCGTGCCAAGCACGGTGCAAAGCGATGTGCACGGGGTCACGAAACGCGCGGTGCCCGTCGTCGGATCGACGCAGCCTGGCGGATTTTACGACACCAATGCCAATCTCAAAGTGACCAATGATCCCATCGATCCGACGAAGTGCCTGATTAAGGAAAACGGCACCACGCTCACTGAAGGAGTTTCAATTCCGTTTGGGACGTGTACGTCCACCACCACCCTCTACAACAATCGCGAGGGCAAAACCATCAAGATGACGGAGCTCGATGTGGCGAAATTGGGTGGGGGCACCTACAGCGGGGTCACGTATCCTAATCACATGCCCACGAATGGGTTGATCTACGCCACGCGCAATGACGCAACGAGCAGCCAGCAACCAGGGGTGCGTCTCATCAATGGATCGCAAATCAACAGTTCGGTGGGATTGACCCTGGCGTCCAACGATCCCGTCTACATTAAAGGGAATTTCAACACGACGAGCTGGAAGCCAACGGCGATCATCGGCGATGCGGTGAACTTGCTCTCCACTAACTGGAGCGATGCGAACAGCAGCTCGAGCTTGAGCAGTCGCGTGCCGACGTCCACAACCGTCAACGCGGCCTTTGTCGCGGGCATCAATACCACGACGACGGGACACTATAACGGTGGGCTCGAGAACTACCCAAGGCTTCACGAGGCGTGGACATCCTCGACCACGCTGTCGATTCGCGGCTCGTTTGTGTCGCTTTGGAACAGCCAGATCGCGACAGGGAACTGGGTGTATGGCGGCTCGTATTACACCGCACCAACACGTGCATGGACCTATGAGACGAGTTTTTCAGACGGCACCCATTTGCCACCGTTTACTCCATACGCGGTAGAGATGAAAAAGGGTGCTTGGTGGAAGCAGTAACGAGAAGGTGAGGACAACACGTCTTGACGGCGCGCGTCTTGTCCGTTAAGCTATTTCCGTTGGCTGTGTCGAGACGAAAAGAGTGTCACCCCATTTCAACATCCTCATGACCCTTCAAGGTAAGCGCGTGGCTATTCTTGTTGAAGACCTTTACCAAGACCAAGAGGTCTGGTATCCCTACTATCGGCTCAAGGAAGCTGGAGCCGAAGTGGTCTTCGTGGGGACGGGGAAGAAGGACTATAAGGGAAAATACGGCTATCCCGTGACGGCCGACACGTCAATTGAGGAGGTGTCGGCGTCGTCGTTTGATGGCATCATTGTGCCGGGAGGCTACGCGCCAGATATCCTGCGGCGATTCCCGGCGGTGATTCGACTGGTCACAGAGGCGAACCAGCAAGGCAAAGTGATTGGAGCGATTTGTCACGCCGGATGGGTCTTATGTTCGGCTGGGATCTTGCGCGGAAAGACGGTGACCTGTTTCTCGGCGATTCGAGATGATGTCGTCAATGCCGGGGCCACGTACGTTGATCGTGACGTGGTTCGTGACGGCAACCTCATTACCTCGCGCAAGCCCGACGATCTGCCCGTGTTTGTCCGCGCCATCATCGATGCCTTGCAAGCCCCGCCCGATGTGAAACGAGTGGCGGGGCAAGCCCGCCCCGGCTCTAAGATGAGTCGGGCCGGGGAGCGCCCCACCCCTTCTGCTCATGGGCGCACGCCGCGCGCAGCGATCTCCTCACGACGGTAATCGTCACCCGTTCTCCGGAACGCCGTTTGATCTCACCGGCCGCGTGATCCTTATCACCGGCGCCAGTCGAGGGCTTGGCGCGGCGATGGCTCAGGCGTGCGCGCAGGCCGGTGCCACCCTCATCCTTTGGGCGCGCGATGCGCGTGCACTCACGCGTCAGGCCGAACACCTTCACCTCATTTCGTCACGTCTCTTGACTCAACCCGTCGATGTGACCCGCCACACGCGTGTTCGATCGGCCGTTCGTACTGCGCTGCGCGCGTTCGGTCACGTCGATGTGCTCATCAACAACGCTGGCGTGTGGGATGGGGATGAGGCGCGCACGCTCTCTCGACAATCATGGGATACCGTGGTCGAGACGGATCTGACCAGTGTGTTTTTCGTCAGTCAGGCGGTGGTGCCGTCGATGATTCGGCGACGCTACGGGAAAATCATCAACGTGGCCTCGACCTCTGGCGTGCTGGCGTTACCGCACGGTGCGGCCTATGGCAGCGCCAAAGCCGGCCTTATGCATCTCACGAAGATCTTGGCGGTCGAATGGGGACCCTACGGCGTGCGTGTCGTCGGCATCGCCCCCGGGATCTTTCGGACCCACATGACCCGCGACATTTTCGCGGATCGTCGATGGAGTGTCGCACGCCAGGCGGAGATTCCGTTGCGTCGTTTTGGAGAGCCGGAAGATCTTGGCGGCCTGGCGGTGTTTTTGGCCTCGAGCGCGTCGGATCACATGACCGGGCAGACGATGATCATTGATGGGGGTGCCTCGCTGACGGTGTAGTCATCGGTGTGTCTATGTGCACGGCGGCGTCGCGAAGGCCAATTACTTGACAGAATTAGTAGGGTATCATACACTACAGACGTTCTCGTGAAGGTTGATGCTCCATCGTGTGTTGTGAGCACCCATCAGATGAAACTCTCAACGCGATCCACCTATGGTATGCGAGCGCTCGTTGAGCTGGCCCTGGCGTTGGGTCACGGGCCGGTGTCTGCCAGCCATATCGCGAAGCGTCAGGACCTCTCCGTTGCTTATCTTGAACAGCTCCTCCATCGTCTGAAGCGTCAAGGGTTGGTGCGGAGCATGCGTGGTCCTCGCGGTGGCTATGTCCTCGCACGGGAGCCCCACCAGATTACCATGGCCCAGGTGGTCCAGATTCTCGATGGGGGAAATGGGCTTGCCAAGGGCTCGTCAAGAAAACGCGCTCGAGGAGGCACGGCAAATGGCAGGGGCGACACGAAGTCAACGAAGTTGATGGCGCATGATGTGCATCGCCATGCCCAGTGGATCGCGCAGGCGGTGAGGCGATGTGTGCATGAACGACTCATCCAATCCTTGGATGAGGTGACACTGCAAGATCTCTGCCATGAGGTGCAGGAGATTGCGGGGGAGCCGTTAGATCACCGCTTTGTGTTCCATATATGAATGATGCCAGCGATGCAGTGCTGGAGTCGGTGGTGGCCACGAAGAGATCGGCGCATGGTTCAAGCCATCGACTTGGCACCTGGTTCTGCGGGTTCGTGGGTCGTACGACGGGCATGACGAAAGGTCAAATACGGACAAACGTTCTGCGTCAACTGAAACAGCTGAAGGAGGAGGAACGACGTCGAAGCAGTGAGGCGATTTGGCGCAAGATGTCTCGCCTGACGGCGTTTCGGCAGGCCAAGACGGTGTGTTGTTATGTCTCCCTGCCGTATGAAGTGCAGACGTGGCGGATGATTCAGAGGATGTTGTCGAGAGGGAAACGTGTCGTGGTTCCGGTGACGCAGCCGCGTACCAAGCGGCTGACGCTGTCCGAGGTGCGCGATCCTGATGCCGAGCTCGCTCCAAGCGCGTTCGGCGTCTGGGAGCCGCTTCCCTCGGTGCGGCGTCCGGTTCCGGTGCGCGATCTAGACTTGGTGATCGTGCCTGGCGTGGCGTTTGACCGACGAGGGCACCGGTTGGGTCACGGCCATGGATACTTCGACCGTTTCCTGGGACGATTGCCGAAGACGACGCCCACCATTGGGGTGGCGTTTCGGTGTCAAATCCTCGATCGCCTGCCCACCGCTCCGCACGACCGCGCCGTCCAGACGCTCCTGATCGCCTAACGCCCACGTCAGTGGGGTGTGGCTCGCTCGCCTACACCCGGCGTCGAGTGCATGTTCCAAGATGTCAGCCGCACAGGCATCAGGCATGCTGCTACTTACACGGGATTGTTGTCAAGGGGAACACGTACCGTCATCGTGACAGAGGTGGCTGAAGTTCGACACGCATGCTGGTGGATGCGTGTTCACATGAGGTGAGATGGCGATGGCATGGATCATCATCAGTCTGGTTGTGATCGCAGGGGTGGCGCTTGGCGCTGGCTACTGGCTACGCATCCTATTGAGTTCCAAGTTGCTGACCAGCGCGGAACAGAAGTCCAAGCAGTTGCTGGACGAGGCGACTCGTCAAGCGGAGTCGATTGCGAAACAGGCACAGCTCGAGGCCAAAGAGCAGCTCCACGCTGTGCGATCGGAGTTCGAGGAGAAGACTAAAGAGCGGCGCAACGAGCTCTCCCAGGTCGAAAAACGGCTGCACCAGCGAGAGGAACTGCTCGATCGCAAGCTCGATCAGTTGGACCGGAAGGAAAAGGAATTGTCGGAGCGCGATCGACAGTTCTCATCGCGCGAGCAGTCGTTGAAGACAAAAGACGAAGAGCTGGCCCACCTCATTGCTGAGGAGAAAGAAAAACTCAAGACGGTGTCCGGGTTGAGCCTCGAAGAAGCGAAGCAGCTGCTCGTCTCCCGTTTGGAGCAGGAATGCCGCGCCGAAGCCGGGATGGTGATCAAGCGCATTGAAGAAGAAACCAAGCGAGATGCGCAGATGCTCTCCAAGCGCATTCTTGTGGAAACGATGCAACGCTGCGCGGCGGAGTTCACCGTTGACTCCACGACGGCGGTGATCCAGCTGCCCAACGAGGAGATGAAAGGGCGCATCATTGGCCGCGAAGGCCGCAACATCAAAGCGTTTGAGCTTGCGACGGGCGTCGATCTCATCGTCGATGATACGCCGGATGTGGTGACGCTCTCTTCTTTTGATATGGTCCGTCGGGAAATCGCCAAGCAGTCGCTGGAACGACTGATGTCCGATGGGCGCATCCATCCGGCACGGATCGAAGAGGTCGTCGAGAAAATGAAGAAAGAATTCGCCCAGCACATTATCCAGGAGGGCGAGAAAACCATCAACGAGCTCGGTTTTCAAGGGGTCCACCAAGAGCTCGTCAAGCTGATGGGGCGATTGCGGTATCGCACGAGCTACGGGCAAAACGTGCTGCTGCACTGTAAGGAAACCGGCTACTTGTGTGGCATGATCGCGGCCGAGCTCGGGTTGGATCAGCGTCTGGCTCGTCGCTGTGGGTTGCTGCATGACGTCGGCAAGGCGGTCAGTCATGAGGTGGAAGGGCCGCATGCGATTATCGGGGCGGAACTCGCGCGCAAGTACGGCGAGTCGCCGGAGGTGGTCCACGCGATCGAGGCGCATCACGAGGATGTGCAACCGACAACCCTGTATGCCGTGCTGACAATTGTCGCGGATTCCATCAGCGGCTCGCGACCGGGCGCGCGCGGCGACACGTTGGAAAACTACGTCAAACGGCTTCAAGCGCTTGAAGCGATCTGCGACTCCTTCAGCGGTGTGGAGAAAGCGTACGCGATTCAAGCGGGTCGTGAAGTGCGCGTCATCGTCCAGCCAGAGCGGGTGACGGATCTTGAAGCGATCGCGCTCTCCCGGGAGATTAAGCGGAAGGTGGAAGGCTCTATTGAGTTTCCTGGGCAAATCAAGATTACGGTCATTCGCGAAACCCGATCGATTGAATATGCCCGGTAGTGCTGAGATAAGAGATAAGAGACAAGAGACAAGCTTTGTGTGGGGAGCGGTTG
>Ga0209515_10007039_pt1 | contig 13708 bp, 12 predicted proteins | sample Subgroupgradi54m_FD_187454 | JGI IMG/M metagenome (GOLD analysis project Ga0209515, IMG submission 187454) | Subsurface groundwater microbial communities from S. Glens Falls, New York, USA - GMW60B uncontaminated upgradient, 5.4 m (SPAdes)... ...
CCCGCGGCGGCGCGACGAGTCGGCTGGGGGCCTTGGCGAGGCCGACCAAGTCGAACTCGTCACAGCCGTAGGGCGCTGCCGCAGACGAGGCGTTTGCCGCAAGGAGCAGTTCCCGCGAGACCAGATTGACGACGAACTCGCCACTGTGCCGTACGTTGCGAAGCGTGTCCTTCTCGGCGCGGTCGGCCGGTGTGTTGCAGGAGAAAATGACTATCGCGGGCGACGACGAGACCAGGTTGAAATGCGAAAACGGCGCGAGGTTGGCCGTGCCGTCGTCGTTCAGCGTGCTGATCCAGCCGATCGGGCGCGGCGCCACCACTGCGTTGAACAATGAGCGCTTGAAGTCTCGGGTCTGTAGCAGGTCGACAAACATGGCGTGGCGAGTCGATTCAAAGGCTGTAGAGCAGCCCGTAGCCGCCGCCGTACTCGACGGCCGGCGCGTAGAACGTGGCGATCGGCGTGTGCGCATCGGCCTCGCTGAACGCCGCAGTGGCGGCGATCCAGGTGTGGATCTCAAGGCTGCCGACGCCGGCGGTCCCGATCAGGTCGGCCGATCTCCAGCCGTCCATGGCCTTCAGGTGCCGTCCCTGCAGTTGTGCGAGGACCAGTTCGTCGAATTCACGGTTGAGTCGAATGTCGACAGCGGTGCGCAAACCCGACGCCAGAGCGATGGCGCCTTCCCGGTGCATGCGCTCGAAGCGCTCGAGCCATTGGGCATCGGTCATCGTGCCGCCATACTCGCCATCCATCTGGTAGCCGTGGACTTCCTCGCTTGCCATGCCCAGCAGCGGGAAGTAGTGGGCCGGGTGGTGCGACAAACCACCAGTTCCCATCACGAGAACGCGCTGGCCCGACTGCGCGACGAATCGCCCGACGGCTTCGCCGATCTGGCGCGACCGTTCGAAGCGCACGAAGGGCGGCGTGAACACACTCACGTAGATCGGTAGCACGGGATAGCGAGCCAGGGCCCCGGTTAGGCGCACCAGCGGTTGAGAGAAGGCATGGTCGACCCGCATGCCGTAGGAGATGGCCGGGTCGAACCCTTCTGCGCGCAAGTGCTCGGTCAAGCCGACAGCCTTGTCCATGGGTACGTTCAGCCGCCCGCCGAAGCCGCCGAAGTCTGCGATGGCCTCGGCCGCCGCCCCCACGCAGTACGGTGGCATGTTCGAATAGTGGAAGCCTGAAAAATGGTTGTTGCCGAAGAAGACGATCAGCTCCGGATCGAATCGGGCAATGGCCTCGGCGACACGGCGCGTCTGCTCCGCGATCGCATCTTCCTGCTCAGGCGCCTTGGCACGCCCTAAGATCAGCGGCGAGTGCGATACGCAGGCGAGCATGGCTGTCGTCATGGCGATGCTGCGAACGGGAGTACCGGCTTGCGGCCGCTCTCGTCGACGAAGACGCTCGTGATGGTGCGCGATTCATAGAACCACCGGCCATCGGCGCCGCGCACATAGACGTCGTCGAAGTCCGACACGGCCAGCACCCGTGCGGGAAGTGGCGGAAGGCCGTCTTGCGCGAACAGCGTCTGCAGCGTCGTGCCGCGCACCCGATCGGCGCTGTCGAAGACCAGGCGCAGGTTGGTGAACACATGGCGCGCCGTGCGAACGCCATGTGCGTCGCGCAGCGCATAGGTCTGGCGGATCGCCTCGCGGCCCTTGCTGCAGGGACCGCCCTGCCGCCCATAGCTTCCTTGCTCGGTGAACAGATCGGCGGCCGATGTGGCGGGACCATGGTCGACCCTGTAGGCGAACTCGGCATTGAGCGCTTCGAGCTCGAGGCGAATCATCAACTGCTGCTGGCGGTCGGGCACGCGCGCTGGCGCTTCACCGTCGGCAGGTTCACCCGCGGGCATGGCAAGACGCCGGCCGGTCTGCATCAACGCGCGGGCGCCGATTTGCACCAGACCCTGGTCCGACGAGACCACGAACCAGGAAACCCCGGCTTCGAAGAACTGCTCCGCGTCGGCGATGTCGGGCACGTACATGCCGCACACCTTCCCGGCCGCGCGCGCAGCGGCGGCGATGCGGCGGATCGCGGTGTCGACCTCGGGTGCATGGAAGTCGGCCATGCCCATCGACAGCGCCAAGTCGGCACGCCCGATGAAGAGCGCGTCGACACCGGGGACGGCCGCGATGGCGTCGACCGCTTCAAGCGCCTGGGTACTTTCGATCTGGCATATCACGCGTGCCGCGTCGCCGCGGGCCAACACTTCGGTGCGTGGCAAGGTCGAGTAGCCGGCGAATCGTGGTGAGATCGAAAAGCCGCGGTGGCCATCGCGGAACTTGGCGAACGACACGACTTCAGCCGCTTGCTCTGCGCTGTCGACATGAGGCACGACGATGCCTGCCGCGCCCATGTCCAGCGGCCCCTGGATGGCGGTGGCGGTCTTGTCCGGCACCCGCACCAGCAGCGGCAAGTCGGCTGCGCGTCCAGCCAGCAACATGCGATCGATGGCGACGCGATCGAACGGCCCGTGCTCGGCATCGACCACCGCGAAGTCGAGCGCTGCCGTGCCCAGCAGTTCGACGATCAACGGCGAATCGGTCTTGACAAAGGTGCCGAAGGCCACTGTCTCGCGCGACAGCACGAGCGGCTTCGTCAAAGCCATGAGCATGCCTCTTCGAGATCGAGCCTGGGGCCGCGCGGCCGCAGCTTGGACTCATCGCCGTAGCCGATCGCGCACAGAAAGTTGCTCTTCCAGGATGTTCCGGCGAACAGTTCGGCGTCGAGCTTGCTCGCATTGAAGCCGCTCATCGGTCCGCAGTCGAGCCCCATCGCACGCGCGGCGATCATCAGGTAGGCCGCCTGCAGGTTGGCGTTGCGCAAGCCCATCGTGCGAACGCGATCGGGCTGGTCGCGGTAGGCGGCGATCACGTCGAAGGCCGGGAACAGGCGCGGCGCCAGGTCGAGAAAGCCCTCGTCGGAGGCCATCACCACCAGCAGCGGCGCACTCATGGCCTTGCCCACGTTGCCGGAGATCAGGCAGGGCTGAATGCGCGCCTTGCCGGCTTCGGTGCGCGCGAACACGAAGCGTGCTGGGCTGCAGTTATAGGCGGTCGGTCCCATGCGTGCCGCTGCATAGAGCTGCGCGATCTGTTCGTCGGTGACGGGCCGGTCTTGCCAGCCGTTGTGTGAACGGGCCTCGAAGAAAAGCTGGTTCATCACGCCACGGTCGAGTGCTTGGGACATCGGTGGGTTCGTTGAAGTGGACCCCAATGATCGGCGAAGGGCCAACGGAGGAGAAGCAAAACGTCGTTGCTTTTCGCTGGCAGAAAAGTAGGTCGCCCAGGTCTTCGCCGATGAACTTTCCAGTGTGCGAAATCTAGGATCGTTTCGATTGACGCAGCGTCGCGCACGACGTGAACTAGCCGCCTTGCGAGCCAGTCTCGAATGACAAATGAACCCGAGCGCATGAAGTCCGACCCGATTGAAGCCACCATCGTCCCCAGCAGCAAGGGGTTCGACCTTGTCGGTCACACCGACCTGGGTGGTCGCGGGCACAGTGATCAGGTGATGGTGCAGAACGGGTACGCCTACATCGGTCACAGCAAGACACGTGGCGTGTCGGTGGTCGACGTTCGAGACCCGCGCCGGCCGCGAGCGACGACGCTGCTGCCGCACCACCCGAACTCGTGGGCCATCCATCTGCAAGCGCACGACGGCTTGCTGCTGGTGGCCGAGGCGCTCGACTTCCGCGCGGTGATGACCGACCAGGAGTACTACTTGCGCGCCGTCGGCGGCATGAAGAGCGAGCGCTTCGGCGTGCGCGGCCGCGACTTTTCCGCCGGCATGCGCGTGTACGACATCAGCCACCCGGGCGAGCCGCGCGAAATCGGCTTCATGGCGACCGAGGGGCTGGGTATCCACCGCATCTGGTGGGTGGGTGGGCGCTACGCGTATGCGTCGGCCCTGCTCGACGGGTTCACAGACTACATCCTTGTCATCATCGACCTCGTCGATCCGGCGCGGCCGCTGATTGTCGGCCGCTGGTGGCTGCCCGGCATGTGGGTCGCGGGCGGCGAGTCCAACCCGCCCGGTGGCCGCGTGGGCCTGCACCACGCCGTGGTCGAAGACGACATGGCCTATGGCTGCTGGCGCGACGGCGGGGTGACACTGATCGACGTGAGAGACAAGAGCGCGCCGCGCCTTGTCGCCCACCGCCAGTGGTCTCCGCCCTTCGATGGGGGTACCCACAGCGCGCTGCCGCTCGCAGACCGCGGTCTGCTGATCGTGGCCGACGAAGCCGTCCGAGGCTACCCCCACGAGCAACGCAAGCCGATCTGGGTGTTCGATATCCGCGTGCCGGCCAATCCCGTGAGCATCGCCACCTTCCCGCTGCCGCAGGATCAGGACTACGCCGCGATCGGCGGCAACTTCGGGCCGCACAACCTGCACGAGAACCGCCCCGGCTCGTTCCGGAGTTCGAGCACCGTGTTCGCAACCTATCAAAGCGCCGGCCTGCGCGTCTACGACCTCACCGACCCGTTCCAGCCGCGCGAAACCGGATGGTTCGTGCCGCCCACACCCGAGCGCTGGATGGAACCGCTGCGCGGCCGTGCCAAGGTCTTGCACAGCTCCGACCTCTTCGTCGATGCGGCCGGCCTGTGCTACCTCACCGACTACGACGCCGGCCTGTACATCGTGCAATGGACCGGTGCATGACCCACGCTGCCCCTTACCACTGAAGAAGCCATGTCCCTCAATGCCACCCACGATCCCTCGCTGACAAGCTGGGTCGACTCGGCCAACCGCCCCGGCGCCGACTTTCCCATTCAGAACCTGCCGCACGGCGTGTTCCGCCGCGCCGGCATTGCCGAGGCCTGGCGCGGCGGCGTGGCCATCGGCGACCAGATCCTGGACATCGCCGCGGCCGTGCGAGCCAACGTTTTCTCAGCACAGGTGAAGGCCGCTGCGAACGCCGCTTCGCGAGGCACGCTCAACGGACTGATGGCGATGGGCCCCAGCGAGTGGTCGGCGCTGCGCGCAGACCTGTCGCGCCTGCTGCGCGCTGGCGCGCCCGAAGCGGCGGTGCTCGCAAACTGCCTGGTACCTCAGGCGCAGGCCGAGCATGGCCTGCCGGCGCAGATCGGCGACTACACCGACTTCTTCATCTCCGAGCACCACATGATGAATGTGCGGCGGGCCTTCCAGTCCGATGGACCGCCGCCGCCCAACTTCAAGTCGCTGCCGATCGCCTACCACGGCCGCTCGTCGTCGGTCGACGTGAGCGGCGCCGACTTCCATCGCCCGCACGGCCAGACTCGCGCGCCGGGGGCCAGCGAGGCCACCTTCGCGCCGTCGCAGCGCATCGACTACGAGCTCGAAATCGCCGTCTGGGTCGGCCCCGGCAACGAGCGCGGACACCCGATCCCGATCACACGGGCCGAGCAGCACATCTTCGGCATCGGCCTGCTCAACGACTGGTCGGCGCGCGACGTGCAGGCCTGGGAGTCCAACCCGCTCGGGCCGTTTCTCTCGAAGAACTTCCTCAGTGCCGTGTCGCCGTGGATCGTCACGCTCGAAGCGCTCGAGCCTTTCCGATGCGCGCTGCCGCGTGGTGCCGAAGACCCGCCCACATTGCCCTACCTCTGCACACCCAACCCGCAGCCTGCGTTCGACGTGCAGCTGGAAGTGTCGCTGCAGACTGCCCGGGGCGGCGATCGCGAGATGCGCCTCACGCGCAGCAGCACGCGCCACGCCTACTGGGCCATGTCGCAGATGGTGGCGCACCACACCGAAGGCGGCTGCAACCTGCGCCCGGGCGACCTGCTGGGCACCGGCACGCAAAGCGGCCCCACGCACGGCGAGCAAGGCTGCCTGATGGAGCTGTGCAGCGGCGGCCGCGAGCCGGTGCGCCTGCCCAACGGTGAAGAGCGCAGATTCCTTGAAGACGGCGACACCGTCGTGATGCGGGCCTGGGCCGAGAGGCCGGGAGCCGTGCGCATCGGTCTCGGCGAATGCCGCGGCAGCGTGCTGCCCGCCTTGCGTCTTACCGAATGAGCGCCTTGGCGCGCTCGCGCCGATCCACAAGAAGGAGACCAGCCATGAACCCTGCCAAACCCGCGAACGACAGTTCCGAGACGGGACCGAACCCGCGCCGCCAATTCATCACCCACAGCGCGGCGGCGGCCGCGGTGCTGTGTGCCCCCGCTCTCATCGCCCGTGCAGGCACGCCAGTCGTGTTCGGCTACTCGGGGGTGAGCGACTACGTGAGCGTGTTCGTCGCGGTGGAGCAGGGTTTCTTCACCAAGCGCGGTATCGAGGTTGAGCCGCGCCTGATTCCGCTGAACGCGACCATCGTGCCCGGCATTCACTCGGGTTCGCTGCACATGGGGGGCCCTACCACGCCGTCGTACCTGCTCGCGGTGGACGGTGGACTCGACCATGTGGTCGTCGCCGGAGGCGGCACCACATCCAAGAAGTTCACCGACGCGGGCTTGGTTGCGCGCGCCGGCAGCGGCATCCGCACTGCCGCCGACTGCGTGGGCAAGAAGATCGGCGTTCCCGGCATCGGCGGCCTGCTGCACATCACGTTCCGCTACTGGTTACAGCAGAACAAGGTCGACTTCACGAAAGTCACCTACATCGAAACGCCTTTCCCGCAGCATGCCGATCTGATCCGCGCCGGTTCGGTGGACGCGGTGGTTACCGTGGGTACCTTCCTGACGCGCATCGTCGAGTCGGGCTCGGGGTACGTCGCCTCGTTCTATCCCACCTTCCTGCCCGAGGGCAACCCATCGCTGGTGCATGCGGCCAAGCGTGAATGGGCGAATGCGAACCCGACGGTGGTGAAGGGTTTCCGCGACGCCGTGGTCGAGGCCGCAGCCTTCATGGCAAGGCCCGAGAACGACGTCAAGGTGCGCGCCGCCGCCGGCAAGTACCTCAAGCTGCCGCCCGAGGTGGCAGCCAAGATGCAGATCTCGCCACCGCTGCCGGTGGTTGAGTTGCGGCATCTGCAGTGGTGGGGAAGGGTGATGAAGGACCAGAACATGCTGAAGTCCGACATCGCTTATGCAAACCTCATCCTCTCGTGAGCACCGTCGCCACGCTCACGGCCGAGCGCGCGGCCGGCACGCCGGCGCGTGAGGACGCACTGGTCTTCGACCGCACCAGCATTCGCTTCGGGGCCTGCGAGGTGCTGTCGCCCACGAGCTTGTCGGTGGCGCGCGGCGAGTTTGTCTGCATCATCGGCCCGTCGGGCTGCGGCAAGACGACCCTGCTGCGCGCCGCGGCCGGCTTCATCGTGCCCAGCGGCGGAGCCTTGACCCGGCGCGGCCTGGCCGTCACCGGCCCATCGCGCGACGTGGCCTTCGTGTTCCAGGACTACGGCCGGGCCTTGCTGCCCTGGCGCACCGTGCGCGGCAACGTGAGCCTCGCACTCGAAGCCGCGCATGTGCCCGAGGCGGAGCGGCCCGCTCGAATCGAGCGAGTGCTAGGCACTGTCGGTCTGCTCTCGCACGCCGACAAGTTCCCGGCCCAACTGTCCGGGGGCATGCAGCAGCGGGTGCAGATCGCACGTTGCCTTGCACAGGAACCCGAGTTGCTGATGATGGACGAGCCCTTCGGTGCGCTCGACGCGATGACGCGCCAGGACTTGCAGGACGAACTCGCCCGATTGGTGCGCGAGCGGGGCCTCACCGTACTGTTCGTCACGCACGACCTCGAGGAGGCCATCTATCTCGGCGACCGGGTGATCGCGCTGCGCGCCAATCCGGGTCCGCAGAGAGCCAGCCTCGCAAAGGTCATCGACGTCGAAATCCCGCGTCCGCGCAACCAACTCTCCACCAGGGAGCACCCGCAGTTCCTGCACCTGCGGCGCGAACTTTACGGGTTTCTGGGCCACGGCCATGACTAGGGCCCTTCGCCCCGTCGCCGTTCCGTTGCTGCTGCTCGCGGGGCTGGAAGCGTTTGCGCGCACTGTGGGTCGCAACAGCGATGCAGTGGCTCCGCCGAGCGCGGCGCTGCTGGCCTTGGCGCGCGCTTTCGGCGACGGCTCGTTGTGGCAGGCGACCGGTTTCACGCTCGGCGCGGCGGCACTCGGGCTGGGGTTGGGCAGCGCGATCGGCGCATCGCTCGGCTTGTTGCTGGGGCTGTCACGCCGGGCCGCGGCGACGAGCTTCCTGTCGATCGAGGTGCTGCGTCCGATCCCGTCGGTGGCGCTGATACCGCTTGCGATGTTGGTGTTCGGCTTCGGCGCCGCGATGGAGGTGAGCGTCGTCGCTTTCGCCACGGTCTGGCCGATGCTCATCCTGATGCAGGCAGCGGTGCGCCAGGTCGAGCCGTGCCTGCTGGAGGTGAGCGCCGCCCTGCAGCTCAGCCCCTGGGACCGGGCGGTGAAGATCATCGTGCCCGCGGTGTTGCCACGGCTTTTCGTAGCGTTGCGGCTCGGCGTTGCGGTCGCGCTGGTGGTGTCGGTCACGGTCGAGATCGCGGCCAACCCGAATGGCATGGGCTACGCGCTGATGATCGCGCAGCAAAGTCTCGACCCGGCACTGATGCTGGCCTGGCTGTTCTGGATCGGCGCCGTTGGCTATGCGATCAACGAAGCGGCGCTGTTTGCCCAACGTGCGATGGCACGCCGCATGGGTGAGGTGGCCGAGTGAGGCGCCTCGACCCGCGCGCTCTCGTCGCGTCGGTGCTGCTGCTGCTCGGCTTCGTCGCGCTGTGGTGGGTGGTCTCGCATGCGGGCTGGCTGAGCCGGGCTTTCATGCCGACACCCGAGTCTGCTTTCGCCGCCCTGGTGCAGGGCATGATCTCAGGTCCGCTGGCCGGCTACACCGTCGCGACGATCGGCCGCATGGTCGTCGGTTGGCTGCTCGCCTCGCTGCTGGGCATCGCGCTCGGCACGTTGATCGGCAACTCGCCCGCGGCTCGCACGTGGCTGCAGTCGACGCTGGAGTTGTTGCGCCCGCTGCCCGCGTCGGCCCTGGTGCCGGTGGCCATCGCGGTCTTCGGCCTGTCGTCGAGCATGGTGTTGTTCGTGGTGGCCTTCGGTGCGATGTGGCCGGTGCTGCTGGCCACGATCCACGGCCTGGCATCGGTGCCGCGCAGGCTCGAAGAAGTGGCGCGTGCGCTCCAGCTCGGCCGCTTGGCGTTCGTCTGGAAAATCGGCTTGCCCAACGCGATGCCCGACATCCTGGCCGGCATGCGGCTGTCGATGACGGTGTCGCTGATCGTCTCGATCGTCGGCGAAATGATTGCTTCGCAGCAGGGTCTGGGCCAGACCATCCTGCTCGCGGCGCGCACGTTCCAGTCGAGCGAACTGTTCGCCGGGATCGTGCTGCTCGGAGCGATCGGCTTCGCGAGCAACTCGCTGCTCGCCATCGCAGAGGCACGCCTTCTGCGTTGGCAGCGTGCTTGACGTACTCCCCTACTTTTCAGCCACCCCCTGGAGCTGCAGCCATGTTCAAGCCAAGCAAATTCGTGGACCTCTCCATCTTCCTGGAGAACGACGTCGCCTCCGACCCGCCGGGCATGGAGCCGAAGATCACGTACTTCGCCCACGGCGAAACGCACGAGCACATCGCCCAATTCTTTCCCGGCCTGCGGCGGGAAGACTTGCCCGATGGCGAGGGTTGGGCCGGCGAGCATGTCTCGCTGTCCACCCACAACGGCACGCACCTCGATGCGCCCTATCACTTCCACAGCACGATGGACGCGGCGCTGGGTGAAAAACGCCCGTCGATCGCGATCCACGACGTGCCGCTGGAGTGGTGTTTTCAGCCCGGCGTGAAGCTCGACTTCCGCCACTTCCCCGACGGCTACGTCGTGACGGCCGTCGATGTGCAGGACGAGCTCGAGCGCGTCGGCCATGACCTCAAGCCGCTGGAGATCGTGATGGTCAACACGCGCGCCGGCTCGCGCTACGGCCACCCGGACTACGTGTCGGCCGGCTGCGGCATGGGCTACGACGCCACCATGTACCTGCTGAAACGCGGCGTTCGCCTCACCGGTACCGATGCCTGGAGCTGGGACGCGCCATTCGTCCACACAGCCAAGAAGTACGCCCAAACGCAGGACGCCAGCCTGATCTGGGAGGGGCACAAGGCGGGCCGTGACATCGGCTACAGCCACCTGGAGAAGCTGCACAACCTCGAAGCCCTGCCGGCCGACGGCTTCTACGTGTCGTGCTTCCCTCACAAGATCCGCGGCGCTTCTGCCGGCTGGACGCGTGCAGTCGCCATCTTTGATTGAACGACGACGGCATTTCTTTTCTACAGATCCCATTCAACACCACACATGAAGACAACCAAGCTGCCTCATTGCCTTTTCGCGATGGTCGCCATCGGCTTGGCCGGCACAGCCTGCGCGCAGCAGGCCTCGTCGGTCACGGTCTATGGACTGATCGACGCCAGCGTCGGCCACTACAAGGGGGGCAATACCGGCGCACTGCTCACTGACACGGCCAAATGGATGCAGGAGGGCGGAAGCATGTCGGGCAGCATGTTCGGCTTTCGCGGCACCGAAGACTTGGGCGACGGCCTGAGCGCCAACTTCGATCTGTCCGGCTTCATTCGCAACGACACCGGCCAAAGCGGGCGTTCGGATGCCGTGGGTGGCGACCCCTTCTGGTCGCGCATGGCTTGGGTCGGCCTGCGCAGCGCGTCCCTTGGACAGGTGCGCCTGGGGGTGATGACGAACCTGCTGTTCCTCAACTCCGTCACCTCCAATGCGTTCGGGGATTCGGGCAACTTCTCTCCGCTCGTGCTCGTCACGCACATCGGCGCGCCAATCAACGGAGGCACTTCGTGGCGCGACACGGTGGCCTATGACAGTTCGTCGCTGGGAGGATTCTTCGGCAGCGCGGCGGTCGGTCTGGGTGAAGGCCGCGGCGGCAAGAATGTCGCGCTGCGCGGGCGCTACGCGGCCGGACCGCTGGCGCTTTCGGCGGCGTGGCAGAACGTCCAACGCGACGGCAACAGTTTCGCCGATGGCGGCAACACGCCGGCTGCAGCGAACAATGTCAAATCGTTCCAGTTGGCCGCTTCCTATGACTTTCAAGTCGTGAAGATCTTCGGCCACGTGGGCCGCATCAAGAGCGATGGCAGCGGCACTCCCGTGACTACCGACGACAACATCACCCACAAGATCTGGGAACTGAGCGCGTCGGTTCCTGTCGGGGCCGGCAGGATCCTTGCAGGGTATGCGGCGCGCAAGGGCAACGAAGCGATCGGAGCCTCCGAGCGCAGGGTCGCGGCGCTGGGCTACGACTACGATGTCTCCAAGCGCACCGATGTCTACGTGGTGGCGCGCTCCGACAAGAATCGCCTCATCGGAGCGCCGACCGATGCCACTGGCAACGCATTTGCCATTGGCGTTCGGCACACTTTCTGATCCATGAGGCTGGGTTCAGGATCGTTGCGGGGGTGTGAAATGCGCCGCATGCCGTCGGTCCGGGCCGCGCCGCTTCGCGTGGATCGCGGTCACGCTGCGATCGTGACGGTGCCAGGTGGGGAATCGGCCACGGATCGGACGCTCAAGTGTGCAGTCGGTCACCCAATGTACCTTTTGCACGAAATGCCGGCGCACCGCGATGTTGATTTCCGATCCCGCAGCCTTCATTCTCGCGACGGTGCTCGTTGGCGTGGTGGTCGCCATCCTGCTGGTGGCGTTTCACGTGGGCTTGGTCGAGGAGCGAGGCGCTCTTCAACTGTGGATCGCCGGCGATGTGGCGCTGACGGGTTATCGGGTGCTGACGCTCCTGCAGCCAGGTGCCCTGGGAGCCCATCACCCTGGTTTCGAGGTCATCACCCCCGCCGTGGCGTTTTACGGCGGAACATCTCTGATCGCTCTGGCGTTGGGCCTGCACGGAGCCGGGCTGGCCCGGCTGGCGGGACGCAGTTGCAGTTGGACGATGCTCGGCGCGTTGATCCTTGCCCTGCCAACGGGCTACTTCGCAGTCAGTACCTCCCTGGCGACCGACACCATGCGCATGGTTTGGCTGCATGGATTCATCGCGTCCTCATCGATCGGGCAAGCGTGGGTCATGCGACCGATCATTCCGCGGTACAGGGGCACCAAGATGCTCGTTGCCACCCTTTTGGGCCTGGCGACACTGAACAGCCTTTCCATGGTTCATCTCGCTCAACACACCATTCCACCCCTGATGTCCGCAGGGCCCAGCCTGCCGCCCCCGCGGGGACTCATCGTGGACTTTGCGGCCTCTTTGCTACTGACGCTCAGTCTCATGTTGACTTTGCAGGAACGGCTGCGCGAGAAGATCATCCACCTCAGCACGATCGATCCGTTGACCGGGGCGTTGAATCGTCGAGGCGCATTGCCCTTGCTGATGCGGGAGTGGGAGCGGGCGCTGCGATACCGACGGCCGCTCTCGGTCGCCATCCTGGACCTGGATCACTTCAAGGCGGTGAATGATCGATTCGGACACGCGAAGGGCGATGAGGTCCTCGCGGCATTCGCAGCCTGTGTCCTTTCACTCAAGCGGCAGCACGACCTGTTCGCGAGGTGGGGTGGAGAAGAGTTCCTGCTGGCCATGCCCGAAACCGGGCAGCGCGATGCGTGGAATGTGGCAGATCGCATCAGAAAGGCGGTTCAAGAAAATCCCCTGGAGGCTCAACTGCCCATCATCACCATCAGCGCTGGCGTCGCCAACATGGATGTTGGCGATGACGAGGCGAACCTCCAAGAGCTGATCAACGTCGCCGACCAAGCTCTGTATCGAGCCAAAGAGCAGCGCAACTGTGTCGTCGCCAGCAGCCGGTCGGCGGGTTGCGGTGAGGAGGCCGGGGCGTCGGAGCCTGCCTGTCCCCGGTTGAGGAGCTAGCAATCGTCGTTGGCCATCGTTGCGCGTCAGGGTTTATACGATTGTATAAGGCATTGATCGAACGAACAATCACTACAACAAGATCCGGCGAAGCATGAACACTTCGAATTCCTCCAGTTCGCAAGTGACCGGCCGGCGCTGGTCGCAAGCCCGTGCAAAAGAAGCCCACTCGTGGCCCTGGAGTTGGAAGATCGCGGGCCGCCCCTTCGGATCGAGTCAAGACGAGAACGGAGCCGCCACAAACGGTACCGGCGGGCAGTATTCGATCGCTGTTTCCCCGGGGAGAATCACCGAGGCCCCGCATGACGTACGAGCACCGCCGTCCATCGATTCCGTCGACCATCAACGCGGTAGCGCGTGCGATTGACCTTCTTCGAGCGTTGAACCGCCAGCCGGTGTCCACCATCGAGATGCTGTTTCGAGGAACCGGCATTCCTAAGCCGAGCATTGTCCGCTTGCTGCGAACGTTCGAAGCCGAGGGCCTGGTTCGGCGGGCGCCTCAATACGGCGCCTATGTCCTGACCAGCGGTGTCGACGATCTGGCCTGTGGCTTTCACAGCGCGCCCCGAGTCGTGGAGGCGGTGGGGCCGGTGGCAGATGCGTTGACGGCCGAGATCAAATGGCCGGTGGCCGTGGCACTGCTCGACTTCGACGCCGTCGTGGTGCGCTACAGCACGATCCCGACGTCGCCGCTGTCGCTGCGCCATTCTTCGATCGGCATGCGCTTGAGCATGGTCAGCCGTGCTCTCGGAAAGGCCTATCTAGCGTTCTGCGAGCCCGATGAACAGGCGGCACTGCTCTCGCTCGTAGCGCAGTCCAATCAACCGGAAGACGCCCTGGCTCGAGATCGATCGTTCGCGCTGTCTCTGCTGGCGAAAGTGCGGGCTCTCGGCTACGCACTGCGCGAACCCGGGGTGAGGC
>Ga0209515_10007040_pt1 | contig 13707 bp, 19 predicted proteins | sample Subgroupgradi54m_FD_187454 | JGI IMG/M metagenome (GOLD analysis project Ga0209515, IMG submission 187454) | Subsurface groundwater microbial communities from S. Glens Falls, New York, USA - GMW60B uncontaminated upgradient, 5.4 m (SPAdes)... ...
ATGTAAAGATAAAAATCATTCATCGGCTTGCCAAACATATCCACCCGTGACAGCGCGGCCATTTGAATTTTCCCCACAAGCACTAAACCGATCAAATTCGCATTGATATCACCCAGTCTGCCTTTGGAAAGATTCACCAGAAGAATCTTTTTCTCGTCCATAATTTTGCGGAAATTGAAAACTGAATTTTGTTGAAGCACAACGGGGCGCATTATGTCATTGCTGATGAAGTTATCAAATTTTGAGGAAATGTATGGCACAAAGTTTGCTAGAGATTGATCCCCTGTCGTCTGCTCAGCGGAAACCCAAAATTGTTTAATGATAAGATTTTTACATTTTTCTAATTTCATATCTCTAAATTCTTTGTCGGCAAGGACACGGGTAATTTCGAGAAGTGTTGAGCCAGACTCCGGATCTTCCATCACCAAAAACGCGCTATTTCTAAAATATTGCTCAAACATCGCTCCACCCCCGATTTTCATATCAAAAAGTTTATTAAAAATTCCCATCATCTCATTCACCACGAAAGTTTTCTGCTCCGGATATTTTGTATCGTACTCAAGCATGTTTAATCCCATTGGACGAGGAGTATAAGCCGGGTCAAAATAAATAACATCATCAATACGTTCTTTTGGAATACGCGACAGAATTGTCTGAATATCCGTGCCGTGCGGATCAATATAACAGCAGCCATCGCCATTTCTGATATCCTGGGTAATCATATTAAGCATTATATTCGTTTTTCCTGTCCCAGTCTGACCAATCACATAAAAATGCCTCATGCGGTCCTCACGCGCCAGGTGAATTTGTTTATCTTTTCCTCGATAACTATTTACTCCTAAAACTATTCCCTCGCCTTGCAACTCCATAGGCGCAGGCGCAATGCCCGCTTTAGCTTCTTTTAGTTGCGGCTGGCTACCGATACCAACTGGAAAATGAAATACCGAAGCAAGCTCTTTTAAATTAAGCGGCATAATTTTATTCGAAGAAAAAGAACGATATGAGAAATCGTGAAAAAGTTTTTTCAAATCACTGCCGCGAGCCTCTTCAAAAACAAATGAATTGCTGGCTGCTTCAGAGAATTGATTGAAGGAAGATTTTATTTCTTGCAGTATGGCTTCTGCCCTCTCTTTAGTCTCTCCAGACGCAATAACACGAATATTGGCTTTCATAATGGTGCTTTTTATCTTGTTGCCAATCTTCTCGATAGCTCCTTCATCCACCGCGCGCCTGCCTTTCATATATTTGTCTTGGTTTTTCCCTTCCGGTTCTTTTTCTTTATGTCCAAAAAGAAGTTCTTTACTCGCCTTAACTAAAGCCCGATTGAACTTATAAAAATTATCTGCTGCGTTTTTTACAGACATGCCATCTTTCACATCATCCAAGATCATATGAAACTCATTTATAAACTTGTCACCAGCAGGAGCGATCACGAGCTGAATCGCCGCGCCTTCACCCTTTGTCTTTAATTTAGAGAAAACATTCAATATCATATTCATCGGATCGTGTTCTATATTGTCATAAGTTTTAAGAGGCATCACACCACGTTCGGAAAAACTCGCATAAGCTCCGACTGACCCGCCAGCAGCGTTAAAAATATTATAATCATCTGTAATTTCGTGAATTTTTGCATTATGATAAAATGCTAAAATTTGTTTTTCAAAAAGTGAGAGATATTTGTTTGGAATTCCCGCATAAATGACTACCTCGTCACTTTGATTACTAAGCGCCACTTCGAGTGTAAAATAAATTTCCTTTTCATTCTTTTTATCTACCGAAATAGACTGCATGCCCGCATAAAATTGTTCCATCGCGCCAATGAATTCCTTGAAACCCTTTGACTTGTCAGCTTCCTCTGCGGGCGGCGGAAGGGTTATTTCAAAAAGCGTCATATTAAGAGACTTGTGCAAGGGCGTGCCTTCTTTAATGTCTCCGATTATTTGTCCAGTTTTTAAATATTGAACCAAAAATCTGTGAAAATCATCGTCAACGTGAGGATTGCCCATTGCTTCCACTATCGAGAGCGCGTTACGAATTCCTTTTGTTATGACAATCCCTAAAAGTTCCTCCATGACACTATCATGAGATTCAGGTCGAAGAGCTAAGACTATGCCCTGCGCTTCTTTTTCATTGATAATGCGACTACTATGCACTAGTTGTTTTGCTGGAACGTCTTTATAGGCTCCCACAACGTCGCGCGCGGCATTTTCTTTCGCATTTTCAAAATGTCCTATTTTGATAAGTTCCTCTTCGCGCTTAGCAACATGCGCGCGCAAATACTCCAGCTCCTCTTCGGGAGTTTTAAACTTTGGCATTTCCTGAAAGAATGATTGTTCCATTTACCATGATTATACAGCAAAAACAAAAATTTAGGAAAATTGCTTTTTGGAATGGTCTGGCTGGGGCAGGGACCCAGAGAACCGAGGACCTGAGAAAAAGTAATTTTCCTAAATTTTTGTTAATATTTCCGGTTCGCCTTCCGTAATCAGAATTGTGTGTTCAAAATGGGCGCTGTTTTTGCCGTCAACCGTGCTGAAAGTATAGCCATCAGCGTCTAGTATTACATTTTTAGCGCCCAGATTGATCATTGGCTCTAGGGCTATAACCATACCGGGAACCAACTTTTCTCCTTTACCTTTCTTTCCAAAATTTGGAATATACGGGTCCTCGTGAATCGCGCGACCCACCCCATGCCCCGATAGAACTTCCACAATGCCATATTGCATATTGTTCTTCTTGTTCTGGGAACGTACAAAACTCTCCACAGCATAGCCAATATCCCCTACAGTACCTCCGGCCTGTGCCGCATTAATACCTATCTGCAAAGCTTGCTCTGTGATTTGCATAAGTTTTTGATTAGCAGGGCTGACAGCGCCCACCGGCATGGTAATCGCCATATCTGTAAAAAGACCCTTGTGTTTAATACCTAGATCAAGTGAAACAATGTCGCCTTCTTTTAATATTCTTTTCTTGCTTGGAATCCCGTGCACAACCTCGTCATTGACTGATACGCAAAGTGAAGCCGGGAACGGAATTTTTGCTCCAGCTGGACGATAATTTAAAAAAGCCGGTTCATCGCCCCGATCTCTGATTAATTTCTCGGCATATTTATCCAAGTCTTTCGTGGAAACACCCACAGCAACTTTTTCTCTCACTTTATAAAGCGCCGCCGCTAAACATCTGCCGCCTTCTCGCAGTATTTCTATTTCTTGTGGTGTTTTAATTATTACTGACATAAAAGTCTAATCTCCAGAAGCAAGGCTTCTGGAATCTATTTCGAACCAATCTAGAATTTCTTTATCAAAAGAACCTATGATTTTAAAATAATCAGGAAAATCTTTAATATTAATTACAGAATTTTCCGGCAACTTTTTACCCTTGAAACAGTGAAAGCTACTCCACCTATAGGAATTGAGGAAATCAAGCGCCTTTCGTAAATTTTTTATTCCGTTTTCTTTCCAATTAGACTGGACTAGTTTAATGGGATTTAAGTGTATGTAGGAAAATAAATATTTAGATTGAATATCGTCCTTAACATGAATGGATTTAAACTTACCTTCAAAAAGAGATCCTGTACGTTTATGTTTAGCATTAAAATACTTCGCGTATGCGGTACCTAATTTTTGCAAAAAAATAACAATAGAATTATCATCTCCTCCAGAAGCCTTGCTTCTGGAGTTTGTAATATAAATATGAAAGTGGTTAGGCATTAATACCCATGCTCCAATAGAAACCAGAGTATCACCTCTTTCAAAATCCCAAGCAGATATTTTTTTCTCTATAATATCCGTGCGAAAATTAATGTTTTTGGTTGAATTGCAAAGATAAAGCAATTTAACGAACCGTAAATAATCTTCGTCGCTTAAAAAAATCCTATTTTTATTGTTGCCTCTATTATAAACATGATAATATTCACCATTTAAAATTGGAGTTTTTCTTATACTCATAATAACATTATAGACTATTTTTATCCAGAAGCAAGGCTTCTGGAATTGTTATAAGCGTGCCTTTAAATTTATCCCCCTTCAAATATCTCGCCAAATTATCGATCGGTTTCCCGTTCATGATTACCACTTCCATATCTTCCTTTTCCGCAATCTCGGATGCCACCGGATCAAAAGGTACATTCATCCCCGAATGAGTCCACTCCGCGGGAATAATCTTGCGAAAATCCGCCCAAGAAATTTTTTCAATCTTTTTCGCGCTTGGATTCTTCTTCGGGTCAGAATCATAAACATAGTCAATATTGGATAAATTGATTATTTTTTTCGCACCGACAGTTTTTGCACCCGCTACCGCATCCCAATCAGAGCTCCAACCTGGTTTATAAGCTGAGCCGATAATTATCGGCTTTTCGGAAGAAAAATGATTTGAAAGATTGGCGATTACTTCTTTGTGAGCATATTCACCAAAAATAACTCGCATTAATTCGGCATTTAATTTAAGAGAAGCAATCCCAATCCAGTCAAGCTCTTCATCCGAAGGACTGGCGAGTTTTTTTGCCGCATCTTGATACCTGCGACAGATTTTACCACCACCAGTAATAATTACAAATTTTTTACCCTTAGCAACATGCGAAAGAATTAAAGTTTTGAAATCTTTTAAAAAATCCATATCTATATTGTCAGGTATTATGAGCGATCCGCCAAGTGAAATTACTATTGTTTCTTGCATACTAAAATCCTAAAGCTTTAATAATGTCTTTGCGCACGTTTTCAACTGTCTGTTCACCATTGATATTATAAATCGTATAGCCAGTTTTCCCTTTAAAATAATTCATTGCTGGAATAACATTATCAACATACTCATCAAATCTTTTTTCTATACTTTCTTTTGTATCATCCGTTCTACCTCGCAGTAGATTGCGTTTCATTGCTTCTTCTTTACCCACTTCAATATAAATAATTTTTATATTTTCTCGCTTGTAAAATTTCATAAGGTCTTCAAATACTTCTGATTGCGGGACTGTGCGAGGATAACCATCGGTAAATAAATGTTTATTAGGAGCCAAAGATGTAATGAGAATGTTGGTAAAAACTGCATCAGATATAGAATCTGGCTGGAGTTCTCCACGATCAATAGTAGCCTTAATCAAAGTGGCTGTATAATTTCCAGATTCCATTAACTTTCTAAAACCCTCGCCTGTGCCAGCATAAATAGACTCCTGTCCATCCTTCTTTTTTAAAAAGTTCATCAAGAGCTTGGCCTGTGTCCCCTTGCCAGAACCCACGATGCCGAAAAATACAAAAGTCTGTGATTCCATGAATTAACAATACAAAATTTGGCTTGAATAATCAAGGATTTTGTAATAGAATGATTTTATAATGGAAAAATTAGGATTTAACATAGTACTTATCGGAATGATAGCTTCAGGCAAAGAAACTCAAGCAAATATTTTAAAAAAGAAGTATGTATTAAAATTCGTTGAATCTGGAGTCTATTGTCGTAAACTTCTGAAAGAAAAAAGCTCGAATGGCGACTGGACTAGGCGCACAACGGGTAAAGGCAAACCTTTACCAACTATCCTGTTGCAGAAATTTTTAATCAGAGAAATAAATAACAAACCAAAAGATAAAGATTTGCTTTTTCTTGGTAATCCCAGACTGAAACCGGAAGCTCAGCTTGTAAAAAAAATTCTCAACTTGAAGGATCAGGATTTTCTTGTTTTATACATAACTTTACCCGATAAAGAAGTTTATAAGCGTTCCTTAAAACGCATGACTAGTAACATGAAAGCAATTTATAAAGTTTTTGATACAAAGAAGCTTATCGGGGTGCGTATTAAATGGCACAAAGACCAAGTCGGTAAAACTGTAAAGTATTTCGAGGGTTTGAATAAATTAAAAACAATCAACGGCAACCAGTCTGTTCTTAAAGTCACCAAAGATATCGTAAAAGCTATTGAGGAATACAAAAATAGATAAATAAAATTTATTTAAAACCGATGTTGTTAAATTTCGCATATGCGTAATTTAACAACAATAGAAAAAATTACATTAAATTATTTAGACCTTACCTCTTAATACTCTCGCATAGAGATCTGCGCGTTTACTTTTTTTATTAGGTCAAGGACGACAGAAACGACGATGAGTATTGATGTGCCACCTAGGGCAAGAGCGGTAATGCCCGTTAAGTGCTGCATAATAAGAGGTAAAATTGCAACAAATCCCAAAAAGACTGCGCCAAGTAGCGTAATACGGGTCAAAACTTTTGAAATATACTCGGATGTTGATGCGCCTGGACGAATACCCGGTATGAATGCGCCATTTTTTTGTAAATTAGTAGAAAGCGCCTCAGGGTCAAAAGTGACTGCTGTGTAAAAGTAAGTAAAAAGAAATACTAAAACAAAATATAATACTGCATAAAGCGCTGAAGTCTGCGTAAATGAAATAAGTATGCTGGAAATTTTTGCAATGATTGGATTGCTAAATCTAGCTAGAAAAGTGCCAATCATTTGCGGAAAAAGAAGAATAGAAAGAGCAAAAATTATAGGAATAACTCCGGCTTGATTGACGCGAAGAGGTAAATAAGTTGAGCCGCCACCATACATCTTCATACCGCGGACACGCTTGGCATAAGTTACTGGAATCGGACGTTCAGCTTCGGTAACAAGGACAATACCCGCAATGACAAGCAGTCCAACCACAGCGAATACAAGGTAAAGTGGGATTTGAGAAACATCAAAAGTAAAAATAAGCTGACTAACTGTTGATGGAAGTTTGGCGACAATACCTGCAAAAATTATAAGCGACACTCCATTACCAATACCAAATTCAGATACGAGCTCCCCAATCCACATTAGTAGCATCGATCCGGCAATAACAATAATTAAATTCGTAACTCTATCAAAAGCTGTTAAGTTTACTAAAATATTTTGATTTTCAAGAATAGCTAAAAGAGCAAAACCTTGAATGGCAGACAGGGGGACAGTAAGCAGTCTAGAATACTGGGTAAACTTTTTCCTGCCAGCTTCGCCTTCTTCGTGATAAATCTTCTTTAGGGCAGGCACCATAATAGTGAGAAGTTGCATAATGATTGAACCGGTGATGTATGGACCGACACCCAGCATTATTATCGAGAGATTCGTTAATCCACCTCCAGAGAATATATTTAAGATGCCAAAAAATTGATTACCGGAGAGAAAACGATTAAGTTCAAGAGTGTCAATTCCTGGAATGGGTATGGCGGTAAATAACCTAAATACTATTAACGCAAAAAATACAAATAAAACGCGCTTTCGTAACGTAGTATCCGTCCAAACTAATTTCATTTTATTTAAAAAATTTTGCATTTTACTTTATGAAAAATAACTTTCTACTTTATAACTATTTTCTTTCCTTTTATGCCCAAACGCTTTCTAAGTTCTGAAAATTTTTCTCCTTTAAGAGCAATTTTGTCACCTTGAAGAATATAAGCATTTTGGATAGACTTAAATTGATATCCGCGATTCTTTGGCAACTTTTTAATGATATCACGAAGTTCTGGACGACGCTTATTACCAGCGCGAGCCGTTTGTCCCTTACCTCCACGACCAGAAGTTTTGGCGTGCTTCCCTCCACGGCCCACCAATCTGTCTTTTTTATTTTTATGACTTCTTTTTAAATTATGTATTTGCATTTGATTAATTTTTGGGGGTTATATTATTTCCCTATATTATTTCCCAATTTCTTTCTCATCTTTTTTTATAGATGCCGGCAAAGCAATCTCTTTTTCGGCAATTATTATAGCGCTCTCTGGTATAAGCTTTGCATATTTTGAAGAAATAACTGAAAGCGCTTTCATAACTGCTTTGGCATTGTTTAATTTATTTTTACTATTAGACAAAATTTTTCCCGTAACATCTTTCATGCCGGATAATTTTACTATATCACGAATAACCGAACCCGCCACAAGTCCGCGACCCTTATTGGGCATAAGTATAATTTTTGAGCTGGAGAATTTGGCAGAAAGTTCATGAGGAAGAGACATAGTTTTGGTCAAATTCAATTTGATCATATTTTTCTTGGCATTTCTTACAGCTTTATTAATTGCCAGGGCCGTATCTCCAGCCTTTCCCAAACCCAAACCAACAGAGCCTTTTTTATCCCCGGCTACTAATGCGACACTGAAAGAAAATCTGCGTCCACCGGCGACAACTCTGGTCACACGGCGAATATTCAAAATCTTTTGGTCAAATTCTGGTTTTGGTCGCCCAAAAAAAGATCCTCTGCGATTACTGTTCTTTTTTTCTTTTCCTTTTTCCATTTTTTTTTCTTTTATGAATTTTATAACTACTTAAAATTTAAGTCCAGCAATTCTTGCTTCATCTGCTACTAATTTTATTCGTCCGGTATACTTAAACCCATTTCGGTCAAAAACAACTTTGTCAATTTTTGCTTTCAGACAAACTTGACCAATCATCCGGCCTACCTCTTTGGCTCTTTCTGTTTTCGTGCCTTTGGTTATTTTTATATCATTCGCTTGAGCCAAGGTCTTACCCAACATATCATCAATAACTTGCGCATAAATAAATTTATTAGAACGAAAAACAGAAAGCCTTGGGCGCGTCGAAGTGCCCTTGATTTTTACTCTAATTTTTTTCTTCAACCTTATTCTTTTGTCTTGCTTCTTTTTCATATTATTTTTTCTAGAAGTTTCCAGAAGCCTTGCTTATGGAAATTACACCGTCTTTTTCCCCTGCTTACGTCTAATAACTTCACCTTCATAACGCATCCCTTTGCCCTTGTAAGGCTCTGGCTTCTTCAATGCGCGAATGGCTGCGGTAAAACTTCCGACTAATTCTTTATCAATTCCAGTAATTGTAATATTATTTTTATCGGCGGTAGCAGTGATTGTATCCGGAATTTTTACAATGACTGGATGAGAAAATCCCAAGGCAAAGTTAAAAACATTATGCTGACCATCAGATTTCACTTCAGATTTAAATCCTACACCTTCTAATATTAATTTCTTTTGATATGGCGTCTGCACACCAGTGATCATATTTTTTATATGCGAAGCATAAGTGCCCCAAAGAGATTTAGAAAATTTATCGTTTCTTTTTATATTCAAAGTTATTGTTTTATTTCCTATATTAAAAGTAATATCATCACGAAAAGTTTTGGTGAGTGTTCCTTTTGGTCCTACAACTTTTAAAACATTGCCACTTTTTGTGACTTCAACTCCTTTTGGTATTTGTATTTCTTGTTTTCCTATTCTACTCATATATCTTTGTTCCCGATGTCGGACATAGGGGAATCCCCTATGTCCGACATCGGGGTCTTGCTACCAAAGTTTGAACAGCGCTTCACCGCCGACTTGCTCTTTGCGAGCTTCTTTACCTGATAAAATTCCCTTGGGTGTTGAAAGTACGAGTAATCCCGAACCATTTCTAACTGTATGAATATCTTTCATTCTAAAATAAACGCGTCGGGATTGTTTGGAAATTCTCTCAACTTCCACAATTTTTGGCTTCTTATCTACATACACTAGCTCTACTTCGAGCATTGGTTGCTTGTTTTTTCCGCCCGAGGCGGATCCGCCTCGGGCGGAAATTTTCTTCGAAATATTGGAAACATATCCTTCTTTCTTTAAGCATTCCGCAATCGCATTTTTCATTTTAGAATATGGTAAAAATACAGACTCTTTGCCTGCCAGACTTGCGTTTTTTAACATTATTATCATATTTGAAATTGAATCCATTTGAATTTAGGTGTTGGATTTAGGTGTTGGACACCTTTATAGGTGTCCAACACCTATTGTTACACCTATTGTTAAATTTACCAGCTTGACTTACGAACACCCGGCAACATTCCTTCGTTGGCCAATTCTCTAAAACAGATGCGGCATAGACCAAAATCTCTCATAAAAGCGTTACCTCGACCACAACGAAAACATCGGTTTTTCTTCCGAGTGCTAAACTTTGGTTTCTTTAAAGCCCGAGCTTTGACTGATGTTTTTGCCATAAAATTAGTTTCTAGAAATTAGTTGCTAGGTTATAGTCAAAATTCCACTAACTAGCTCTCTAGAACCTAGTTACTAGAACTTAATTTAGGTGATATCGTATATTTTTTCTTAAAATCTAATCTTAGACCTTAAGGAGAAATACAGATCAACCTACTTCTAGACTCTCATACTAGCAAAACAACCATAAATAGTCAAATAAATTTTCATAAGTAGATTTCGATAACGAATTTTATTGGCGGGCAGGTTCTTCCTTCTTCAAAGGCACACCCAGAAGCTCAAAGAAAGCGGTGCCTTCTTTTTTATTTTCAGCCGAAGAGACTAGAGTAACAGACATACCAAAGACATCCCGAATATCCTCATCAGCTGTTTCCGGAAAAATAGTGTGCTCTTTTACGCCAATAGTGAGATTGCCTATATTATCTACTGAGGCGCGAGCGATACCGCGAAAGTCTTTGGTGCGAGGCAGAGCGATATTGATAAGTTTTTCCAAGAAAGCGTACATCCTTTTGCCTCGTAGTGTTACAACAATTCCTATTGGATCACCCTGCCTAGTTTTGAAAGATGCAATTGACTGCTTAGCGCCCCTAGTAACTGGCTTTTGACCAGTGATTTTCGCTAGACGAAGAGATATTTCATCATTTTTATTCTTATCTTTTTTGACAGCTGTGCCTGTGCCGACATTCAGCACAATCTTTTGCATTTTTGGCGCAGCCATAGCATTTTTGTAATGAAAGGTTTCTTTCATTTTCTCAAACACTTCCTTCTCCTTTTCTTTTACAATTAAATGTTTCATAAATTTTATCAATATTTATTCTATTTTTTTAACATTTGAAGCATGTATTGGCATTTCAATATTTTTCATACTTCCTTTTTCTCCAGACTTTCTCGGACGCTGATGTTTTTTCATCATATTCGCTCCTTCAATAATGACTTTATTTTCGCTCACTAAAACACGGACGATTTTCCCCTTTTTGCCTTTGTCTTTGCCAGTTATTATCGTTACATTGTCTCCTTTTTTTATTTTTGCCATAATTTGTTATGAGCGAAGCGAATTTCAAATTTGAGCATCCCGCCCCACTTTTAATACTTAATCTCTATACTAACTTAAGGTTTATCGCTTGTAAAATTTTAATTGATTTATGGATGTTAATGTTAAAAGTGGGGCGGGATCCTTGTAAATTATATTCACTTCGTTCATTAATTTACAGGACTTCTTGCGCCAACGAAATTATTTTCTGAAATCCTTTCTCGGCGAGCTCTCTCGGAATTGGTCCGAAAATACGCCCAGCTTTCGGATCAAGCTTTCCTTTTTCTATAAGAACCACAGCATTATCATCAAAGCGAATGTAAGATCCATCCTTCCTTCTATAGGCGCTTCTAGCGCGTACGACGACTGCCTGATGCACATCTTTCTTTTTAACCCCCTTTCTGGGACTTGCCACTTTTACGGCAATAATAACTTGTTCACCCAAAGAAGCATATCTTTTTTTAGAAGACCCCAAAATCTTGAACACCTTGCCTACTGTGCCTCCAGTATTGTCCGTTATTTTTACCCATGTGCCTACTTGAATCATGATGATTTTGTTGGAGCGAAGCAACTTATAAAATCATCACCCTGTTAAATCCGCTCCGCGGGCTCAAACTTTGTTTGAGCATTTAACAGGGTCGGGTCTTCCTTCAAACGACCCGAAAGTGTTTATCTTTTGAAATTGGTTTTGTCTCAACTATTTCCACGTTATCTCCCGCTTTATATTTATTTTCCTCGTCATGCGCTTTGTATTTCTTGCTCACTTTATAATATTTACCATATAAAGGATGCTTGATAAATCTAGAAACAGAAACAACAACGGTTTTTTCCATTTTATCTGAAACCACCACCCCATTTAAGATGCTGCCTTTCCCCTTTTTCTTTTTTCCTTCTATTTTTGTTGTCATTTTTTTCTTTATGAACTTTATAAATTTTTTACTTTATAACTTTTTGACGGTTGATTTCCGTTAAAATTCGAGCTATATCTTTCCTTAAATTTGAGAGCTCTTTTACATTTTTTGACTTTGAGCCTTCAGCCTTAAACCTTATAATTCTTGCATTTTCCTCTAAAATAGCAAGCTTTTTAATGAGCTCATTCTTTTTCATATCTTTCAAATTTTCTTTTTTATTTTTCATACATTCTACAGATAGGGCTTTAGGCGCTAGATAGCGCCTAAAGCCCTATCTGTCATTGTCGGTGAGCTCTGGAAATAATTCTGACCTTAATTGGCAATTTACTACCAGCTTTTCGCAACGCCTCCTTGGCGGTTTTTTCATTTACTCCATCCACTTCAAAAATAATACGACCGGGGAAAACATCAAAACAGTATCCCTGCGGATCCCCTTTACCTTTTCCCATACCCATTTCCGCGGCTTTAGAAGTATAAGGACGGTCTGGAAAAATACGAATCCAGTACTTACCAGCTTTAGTGAGTGTTCGAGCTATTACCTTTCGAGCAGCTTCAATCTGGGTCGATTTGATGCGCGCTTGACTCTCGGATTTTAGACCATAAGAGCCAAAAGAGAGCTTCGCGCCTCGGGTGTCTGGTGAAGTCTTTTTAGAGTTGCTACGCATAGTCTGCCATTTTCTAAATTTTACTTTTTTGGGTACAAGCATGGTAATTCAAGTTAATTTACAATTTCTTTATTCTTACTATCTTTTTTATCAGCAAAGATTTTTCCTCTATAAATCCAAACCTTTATGCCAACAACACCGTAAGACAAAGTGGCCCGCTCGCGCTTGAAATCAATATCGGCGCGGAAACTCTGAAGCGGAATAGATCCGCGCTTGAGCTCTTCTGTGCGAGCAATGTCAGCTCCTCCCAATCTGCCCGAAAGGACCACTCTCGCCCCTTCTACTCCCCGCGCTGTCATAACTTTTTCAATAATTGTTTTAATAACGCGACGATATGGCAATCTTTTCTCTAACCCTTCGGCAATCATATATGCCACAATCGCAGCATCAGCTTCTGGGTTTGTCACTTCAATAATTTCAAGCTTAAAATCTTCCGGCTTTAGAAGTTTTAATTTATCCATTTTTTTTAAAATATCTTCTTTCAATTTTGTTGCTCCTTCGCCGTTCCTGCCTATGATAAGCCCGGGGCGAGAAGTTTTAATTATAAACCTAGTCGCTTTTCTGCTTCTTTCAATTTCAATTGTAGAAATATACATACCACGCAATTTCTTTTCTAAATATTGACGTATAAGAACATCGCCTTTTAAATAAGAAACATATTTTTTTGAATCGGCAAACCAGCGGCTTTTCCAGTCCCGAAGTATTATTAATCTATGCGCGTATGGATGAACTATTTTACTCATTTTATTACTTTACAGATAGAGTTTTAGACTCTAGATAGAGGCTAAACCTCTATCTGTAATTAACTTTCGACTTTTTGACGGCTTTGCTTTTACGCTTTTCTCCGTCAATACCAAAGTAATGTGACTTGTACGTTTATTTATCCTGTGTCCTGTACCCATAGCCGCCGGCATCATTCTTTTCATTGTTATGCCTTTGTCTACTCGCAATTCTTTTATAAATAAATTATCCATTTGGACTCCCATAGATTTTGCATTGGAAACGGCGGAGAGTAAAAGCTTTTTGATCGGCGGTCCTGCCCGTTTCGCTAAAAAATCAAGCTCGGCTATGGCTTCCGCAACACTCTTATTCTTTATCAGACCCGCAACTAAGCGAACTTTTCTGGGAGTCTGTCTGTAATTTTTTAAAAATGCTTTCA
>Ga0209515_10007044_pt1 | contig 13702 bp, 14 predicted proteins | sample Subgroupgradi54m_FD_187454 | JGI IMG/M metagenome (GOLD analysis project Ga0209515, IMG submission 187454) | Subsurface groundwater microbial communities from S. Glens Falls, New York, USA - GMW60B uncontaminated upgradient, 5.4 m (SPAdes)... ...
CACCCGCCGCTGTCACCCAGCCGGTGATGAGGTAGGGGAAAATCGCCGGCCACCACACGCGGCTCCACCGTTGCGCCGAGGTGAAACGGTACGCGGCGGCGACCTCGCGCAGATCCGCCGGCACCGCTGAGGCTCCGGCAATGACATTGAAGAGTAGATACCATTGGGTGCCCAGCAGCATCAGGACAATGGCGGTGAGACTCACGCTCCACCCTAATTGATACAACCCGAGCAAAATAAGCGGATAGAGCATCGGGGCGGGAAAGGAGGCCGCCACTTGGACGAGCGGTTGCAGGCGGCTGCGCCGGCGGTCGGAGCGGCCGATCCAAATCCCGACCGGCACCGTCCATAAGCTACCCAGCATGACGGCCAGAGTGACGCGCATCAGCGTCCATCCGGCCCCTGAGAGCACGCGGCTCCATCCCGTCCACGGCAATTGGATCAGCAGATGCACCAGCCGCACCGCCCCCCAGATAGCCAGACCTGCCCCAACGCTCAGGGCGAGCAGATTGCCCAGCCGGGCCAGCGTCCCGGTGTGTCGCCACGGCGAGACCGACGCCGTGGGCTGACGCGACGGGTTCGCCTGCACGGTGAGCCACTCGCTGATCGGATGGGCGACCCGCGCGGTCGCCATCCCGACGAGCCAGGAGCGCTTCAGCCAATCCAGGACGCGTGAGCCGTGCACTTCGACCGCCGCGGTGTCCTCCAAACGGAACTTCTGCGCCCAAATCAGCAGCGGGCGCCACACGCACGTGTCCACGAGGAGAATCATCACGATCATCGCCACAATCCCCGCGCAGATCGCGGACGGGTTGTGTTGGGCGATGGCCGTGCTCATGTAGGCGCCGAGTCCAGGAAGACGAAAATCAGTCGTGCCCAACGTGAAGGCCTCGCAGATCATGAGAAAAAACCATCCGCCGGCCATCGCCATCATGCTGTTCCACGCCAACCCCACCGCGGCCGCCGGCAGCTCGACGCGGCGGAACCGCTGCCACCAGTTGAACTGATAGAGTGCTGCGGCTTCGCGCAATTCCATCGGGATGGACCGCAGGGACTGGTAGAAACTGAACGTCATGTTCCAGACCTGGCCGGTAAAGATCATGAGGATGGAGGCCAGTTCCAGCCCGACGTTCGTCCGGGGAAAAAGGGCGACGAGCGCGAGCACGACCCCTGGGAGGAATCCTAACACCGGGATGGACTGGAGGATGTCGAGGAGCGGAATCATGAAGCGTTCGGCATGCGGCCGGTGCGCCGCAAGATAGCCATACGTCAGCGTGAAAGCCAGCGAGAGGAGATACGCGGCAAATCCCCGCAAGAGCGACAGCAGCGTATAGCCGGGCAGCGCCCAGAGACTCAAGCTGATCTCCACTTGAGGCTGCAGGGGGGCCTGCCAGTGGTGGGCGACACGCACCATCCCATAGAGGACACCCGCAAACAGCGCCAGGACGACGCCATCTACCAGCCAGGACGCGGCTTGATCAATCTTCGGTCGCGTAATCATCTCGCATCCACTGCATCCGACGTCCGTACCATGCTCATCGATCCAGCCGACTGCAAGGCTTCATTGTAAAACAATCGCGCGCGTTTCCCAAGACTTGTTCACGTGCGCACGGCATGAAGCCGTGGGGGTTTCCCCCCACGGCTTCGCGCTGTGCCGTACCTGCCTGAGGACGCCGTTAGGGCACGTGCCGCGGGCAGGCGGCCGCGGTCCTCTCAACAACCGTTACGACGTCTTGTTCGCCGCACGCTTGCCTTCGAACGTGTAGTGCTCGACAGTGCCGTCCTTCTTCGTCATCGCCAGCGCGCCGGTGATCGCATCACCCTGGATCATCCCGATCCACGCGGTCTTGCCCGCCGTGGGGCTTTCTTGCTGGGTCATAATCTTCCACGCAGAGGGAGCGGTCTGTGACGCGTTGTAGGTCGACGGGGCGAAGCCGGACTTCGCGCACGCGGTCAGCGTGACTTTCCCGTTGGCAAACACGAACGCGTCGTCAAACGACTTTTCCCCGTGCTGCGCGGCCGCGACGTTGGGCGTGACTTTCACCGGCCATTCCGTCCCGTCCAATGGCGAGCTCGCCGTTGATGCGACCGGGGCTGGCACCTGCACGCTGGTCGAGGAAGCTGCGGTCGCTTTGGCTCTGGAGGCCGCATCCGGCTGCGCGGCCTGTGCCACGGGTAGCGCCACCCCGCTGAGCAGGGCAACGAGTAACCCAATCATCGTACGGCTTCGTGTCATACGCTAAGTCTCCTGTGTTGACTCCTTTACGAATTACCTATGAGACAGATCCCGCCCATCAGTGGGCGGCCGGGCTCGTCGCTGTTGTGGTTGACGATCCATCCGGATGAATGGATTGCGTCGTCTTCGGTTGAGCCGGCTTCTTCTTGGGTTTCACGGCATGACTGACGGGCTTAGATGTCTTGCGTGGATGCATCGGCTTTGCGGCCGCCTTCGCGGTTGTTGCGGTTTTGGCCGTTGCCCCAGTCGGAGCCACTGTTGACTGGTGTTGGTTGGTCGTAGTCGTTTCGGCGGCATGTGCCGCGCCGACTCCACCCAACAACACGCTCAACATCACTACGGTGGTCATCGTACGCATGGTGTATTCACCCCCTTCGTTGTGTTGTTGTTCTGTATGACGCGCTCAATCCCCTGGCATGTACTCGGAGGCGTGTTAGCCCCGCCCGAGACGCACCATGGACGCATTCGGGCCTTCCTGGAGGTGCAGCAGCGATGGTGCGAAGACTCTGGAGCGCGGGTGCGCTCAACCAGTCGGCCGACTAGCCAAAGAACGGGGGAGAGCGCGGCGCCGTGGCCCAGACGGTGGGGGCCGTCCGGAGCCTATCCTCTGGGAGTGGAACGTGGGCGCTCACAAGGAGAGGAACAGCCAACAGCACGACGAGGGCTGCGGGTGGGGGAGAGGCAATCCGCGCGGCAATGTGCGAGAGATCCACCGACTGGTCGACGTCGGACCGTAAGGCGTCGTCATCCGATGCGACGTCGGCGGGCATGTCGCGGTAGCGGGGGGTCACCAGCGACACGACGACCGCCATGGCGCTGAAACTGACCGCCGCGACGATCAAGCGGCGGTACCACCGGCTCTGTATCATCATGGAAGGCCCCTAAGAGGGAGACGGCATCCGAACATCCAACCTATCACGGTGCATCTGAACCGCCGCCTGCCGGCGCGCGACACGTGCACCAGGTGACGCGCCACCGTCTATTGTGTTGGGGCGCGGTACGACGTCTGGCTTGGGGGAATCGGTTTAGCCGTGTACACATGCTCCACCCGGGTGAGCGGAATCCCGTAGACCATGAGGTCAATAGGCTCGCCCTGGCGGCTTGTCACATATTCCCCGCGTTGCAGGAGCGACACGACGCGGTCGCGCTCTTGCGCCGTGTACCCGGCATCCGGCGCCTGCGCAGGCTCCCCCAACAATCCCGAGATGACACCGCCGAGGACGCGCTGGCTGGTCTCCTTGCGGTCCTCAGCGGACGCCGTCATCGCCATGAGTCCCGCAAATGCCAAGAGACACCCGCAGAAGATCCAACGCATATGATCCCTCCTTGCGATAGGCGATCCGTACCGACCCGGCCTCAACATGCCCGGCATCGCGCCAGGAACTTCCCCAGGCGTTCGCCGTCGACGCGGCATGCCTAGAAATACTGCTGGAGATGCGCGGGGTTGGTTTTCACGATCATGAACGCCAGGAGCAACGCAACCGTGCCGAGCGTGCTCCGCTCACTCCAGAACGCCGCACGCCACTGATACGGCAGGCGCGCCGCCCCAGAAGCCCGCTGCGGCCATCGCGGAACCCAGCGCGGCACGCGCTGGCAGTACGCGGCGTACGGGGGGCCAAGCCGCGCGGTGAGATTGTGCTCTTCCCAGAGAATGATCGGCACGTACTGGATGAGGTACAGCGCGAACACAATCGGAAGCATCCACAGCAGTTTTGAAATGCACGTCGCGCCCAGCGTCAACAGCAAATTGCCGAGATAGAGCGGATTACGGACGTACGCGTACGGGCCCTGTGTGACGAGGCGGGTCGCCCCGCTGCCGCGCGTGCGGCTCTCCTTGCCGATCACGGCGACCGACCACAACCGCAACCCTTCGCCGAGGCCGATGAGTGCAAGCCCCGGCGGCCAGGCCGCCACATTGCTGGATTCCCTAAATCGGCAGAAGACGAGGAGGAGGAGGAACGGGATCGGGGTCCAACTGCGCCGGCGAAAAAAGAATTCACCGAGCGCAAGCACGCGTGCGTGAACGATCTTGCTCATACAACGGTCTCCGCAATCTAGACGATAATTATACGCGCTTTCCGGGCAAATGTCCCCGCGGACTGCCTCAAGCACGCAAGCGCTCCTACTGCGCAAGCCAGCCACACTGTAGTGCCAAGAGCGGGAGAGCGACGAAGCCGGGCACTGGTGCGCGTCTTCGCTCAAAACCAATTCACGATGTACCGTGGGACCGCCCGTTGGCGCTTCTCGCTAAAACGGCGGGGGGGGTGTCACGGCTCCCCGCGCTGCTGAAGTGCTGCTCACAATGGCCACCCCCAGCGTAATCAGCAACGCCCCCGCCCACACCGACCAGCCCAGCGGCTCCCGAAACACATACTGCGCGGCAACCATCGTCAACGGATAGCAGAGGCTTGAGATCGGGAAGGCCAAACTGAGCTCTGTGCGCGCCAAGATGCCGGTCCACACCCACAATTGCAACAGCGCCAAGCCGATCCCCACCCACGTCCACCCTTGCACGACCAGATGCCGGTCGGTAGAAGAGAAGGCCTGTGCCGGCGGAGTGCATGGCAGCCGTTTTCTCAGCCAGCAAGGCCAGTACATTCAGCGCAATGAGCACGATGAAACGCCCGTAAGGAATTCGGGTTGGCTGCCGCGCCTTCATCCTGATTCCCTGCAGATGAGCGCGACGCCGACCGTAATGACGAGAATCCCCAGCCACCGGCGCCCGTCAACCTGCTCCTTGAAGAGCAGCCGACTGGCGAACGCGGTGGCGACATAACTCGCGCCCATTAACGGCATCGCCACCCCCAGTGGCCGAGGGTCAGCAACCAAAATCAGGCGACCAGCAGCAGCACGTGCCAGCCGACCCCCAACGCCGTCTAGGCCAGACGACGAACCGGCGCACGGCCTCCCATCCGGTACGCCACATGCTCCGCAGTCTCACACAACACACACGCCACCCACGGAATGACGACAACGATGGTCATGCGTGCGTGGCGACGCACGGGAGGGCAAACGCATCGAGCAGGGAGAGGTTGGTGTCTTCATTCACGCGACCGCATGCAGTGGACAGTGCGGCGTTCCCCGTCGGGCGAGCGGCATCGAGACGCTTCCAGAATCCCCGCAACGGCCCTGGGGCAGATTCGCCGCACACATCGGCCCCCACGAGCGTCGCGGCTTCCCGCACGCGTTGGATGCCATATCGAAGCTCGTCGAGGCTCAGGCGTCCTTGTTCCCAGTCGGTGGCCGCATACGGCGGCGCCAGGCAGTCCTTATCGATACTCAGGTACACCCGCTGCCCGGCTACACGCGACGCCACCTCGTCGAACAGGCGCCGCGCCCCAACTTGCTGAACAGTCTGAAAGGATAATTCCACTCCGTACCAGCGACGAGTTGACGCCGCTGCGCCTGCCACCGTCCTAGGCCACCAGAACGGCACACGGATGCGCGAACGACCGTAGGGAAACAACGAAACGCGTCCGCGGCGGAGTTCGCGAAACGGCGCCCGCCAGAAACAGGCCCCTCGCAGATCTGGGCTGTCTTGACCTAACAAGATGGCCTCGCGCAGCCAGGGCAAGCGCAACGCGCCCGACACCCAATTACCGCAATGGTAGCGTGGCGGCACCACGAACCAATCCGGATGGTTATCAATGACGATGAGGGTCGCGGGGCGCGCGGATTCGGACAACGCCTGCAACAGGAGCAACGTGAGGTGATGGCAATCTCCGGATCCCAGAAACGTCAGCCACGGCTGAGGATGTTGGGCCTGCCATCGATGCAGGACGTTGCGCACAGCGGCAAGTCCCCGGGGCGCCGCCCAGAGGCGCAGCGCGTCCTCAAAGGTTCGGAGGGCGGCCACCTCGTGGAGAGCGCGGACCAACTGCGGCTGGCGTGGGAGGCTGCCATCCACATCCAGACCTACTGGGAGCAAGGCTTGAGGTTCTCTAACTCGGTTCACTCAAGATCCCTTGCGGATTGATCGCAATGCCTCGGGGCTTCCATGGTTCGTGCGCGCGTGGCCCGTGCCATCCCAACCCTAATTGAGCGGTGGGCAGGTCATCCGGCGGGTGGCAGGCAAATCGCTGTAAACAGATCGTCAGGAGACGGTGAAGAATAGGATTGCGGTGACGAAACAGCACAAGGCTTGGAATCATTTCGACCCTCAGCCGCCCTTTCGTGTGCTCGGCGCCCTGATTCGCGTCATAGCGTGGGATCCGGTGGGCAATGCAGTAGCGGATATTCTCAAGCCAAGAGATGAAGTAGAGCGCGTAGTGGCGGCCGAGGTCGTCATCCATGCAAAAATACTGGTCGACCAGGCGCTCGGGAGTCACGATGACCAAATTAAAGGCCAGGAGGGTCCCTGCGCGAAAATACAGCACAAACTCTGCACCGGGCACCACACGGCAGACCTGCTCGAAGTATTCCCGACGCTGCGTCCCAAACACAACCTCGCTGCGTTCAACCGTGCGCCGGTACCAGTGGTACATCGTGTCCAGCCAGGGACTAGGCTCGCGGGTTCGTTGAATCTCAATGCCTTCGGCCTGGCGGAGTTTGCGCCGCAGGTCCTTGCGAGTGCTCTTCGAGAGCGCGGCAAGATAGCCTTCGAGACTCTCGTAGACGATCGGGAGCGTGCAATACGGCAGGCTCTTCACTTGGGTAAACCGCCAGCACTTATGCATCGGAACCCATCGCCCGCTCTCGCTGGTAAAGTTGGCGAAAACGAGAAACGCCGCATGGATCCGCTGCGCCAGCGCTTCCAGCGCTTCCAGCGCCAAATCCCACGCCGCGTCCAACGTGGCTGAGTCGAGGTCGCGCGCATGGCCGATCCGGCCCTCTTCGCCGCCGACAAACCCTACCCCGAGTATTCGCGGCGCTAGCACGCTTGGCCACCATCGCACCGCGGCAACCGCAAAGGCCCGCGCGCGGCCTTGGATGACGCTGGAAAGATTGTACGTCATCTCGAACAGCGGCACGCAGAGGATGACGCGTCCCTGTTCCTTCACGACGATACTACGAAAGACAAACCCATCAGCGCCAGCGCGTTCGTTCAGATGAATGCGCGCCGCGGCGCTCGGAAACCCTGGAAATAAGCGGCGCCAGTCCGACGCTGACAGATCCTCCGCCCGAGCATAGACCTCACACGTGAAGCGGCCAAAGAACCGCGCCTCTCCTGTGCGCTGGTCGGGCTCATGCTGATCGGCCCGCATTTCCTTATCGGGTGCCGGATGCGCGGAGTGCGCTTCCTCAACCGTGCAGCCCCCCTGCATCATCGACATGGGCGGGAGAAAACCAGGGTGGTGGTGCTCTTCAACGGGACGTTCATCGCAAGAAACGAATGTCGACGCCATGCAGAAGCGCGACGGGCGCCGACGATCGAAGACGCTGATAAGTTGGAGATCGGGCACGGCATCTTCATGCCTCCTTGCGTGATTGAGGTGACTGACCATTGAGACTATAGAGGAAGCCGACTGTGGAGACTATCAGACTTTAGTCTGAGGCCGAACCGCAGCCGCTCGCACGGCGATCTCACACCAGCCGAGTTCGCCAAGACCGAGCGGCGTTCACACGACCAAACCACCCAAACACTCTACTTGCCGGTGGCCCAATGAATGGGGGAAGGTCACTACCTCACCTGCTCTAAAACCGAATATAAATCCGATGCCGCATTACTTATCGAGTTAGGGATTGTGACACCCGAATTCGGGTGTCACACTAGGAGCCTGCGGCAAAGGTGACTTGATGCTGGCGAATTTCCTCAGGTATACTTGAAATGGTTTGATTGCGATAGCGTCCGAACAGGCTAACCTGGAGAAATCCGGGGGCGCAAAGCCACAGGCCTAAACCCGAGGACGGGAATGGCGGCTGGGTTGCCGAAGACGACAGACGGAGAAATCCACAACACCCTCCTCCTACGGAGGGCCTGGGCCGGTGAGCCTATCGCCGCAAGACGCTCGCGCTCAAGGAAGCGCTGGTCCAGCCTTGTCTCCTGCACTCTGCTCATGAGTCTCTGTTCGCTCGCGGTTTCATCCCAGCTGTATCCCGCTCCAAGCCTCAACCCCCTCACCGTGTCGCTGCCTCTTCTCGCAAACCAGCTAGCGTATGCTCATGGGACGTCTATCGTGTGTTTCGGAGATAGCCTGACCCAAGGTGTTGGAGCTTCTCCGGGACACGATTACCCCAGCCTGCTGAGCAAAGCCCTTGGGACGTCGGTAATCAACGCCGGGGTCGATGGCGATGAAACGGCCGATGCTCTCAAACGGCTCGACACCGATGTCCTGGCGAAAGATCCCAGGCTCGTCATTGTCGAATTGGGGGCCAATGATTTCCTCGATAACGTCCCGCTTAACCGAGCGTTCGCGAACCTGGACACTATTGTCCAGCGCATCGAGGCCCAGGGTGCCGTGGTGGTCCTGGTCGGGCCTGCCCCGAGCCCGCTGAGCAACGCCCTGCAGAAGGACTACGATCGGATCATCCAGAAACACCCGATCGCCTATATCCCAAACATTCTGGACGGGATCTTCACCAACCGGCGGTTCAAGAGTGGCGACCATCTCCATCCCAACGATCAAGGGTACGCACTGATCGCAGAGCGGATCCGGCGTGTGATCGAACCCCTGCTCACGTCCCGGAAGCCCTCTCCACCCGCCCCCTAAACCGCTCCTTCAATCCCCCAACTCTGCTCCGCGGAGGTCCCGCACAACGTGGAGAGCCCTGGCATTAGGTGGTGCGGGGTTTAGGTTTCCAGCGCCTGTGGTTCCACGACCATTGCTCCGGATATTTACGGATCTGAGATTCAAGTATGTCATTCAAACGTTTCGTGGTTTGGAGGTCCCAGTCTGGACCATCCGGTAATGGGACGGCCGGAAGCAGGTGAATCTCGTAGTGGCCGATGGTTTTCCTGATGCAATAAATCGGGATGAGCGCCCCGCCCGTTTTGTGGGCCAGCCGTGCCGGAAGCGACGTGGTCGAAGTAGCCCTTCCGAAAAACTCGATCCACAGCCCTTCGCTTCCTGCCCATTGGTCGATGATGATCGCGACCCCGTGATTCTGGCGCAATGTGGCCAAGGTGTGCCGGAGGGCGTTCGCTGCCTTAAGGATTGGTACGGTATCGATGGCTTTTCGCAAGGTATCGATCATGGTGTTGAGATAGGGATTCTTAAGATTTTTGACGAGCACCGCACGCGGATGCCGCAGGAGATAGCCCGCAAATCCGATATATTCCCATGAACCCAAGTGTGACGCGACAAATACCACGCCGTGCCCGCGAGCCACGGCCTCGTCGAAATGCGGCTGTCCTATGATGGCGAACCGGCGCGCGGCGTGCTTCTTCATCTTGTGAATCACAAAGAGTTCCAGAATCGAGAGCGCTTGGCTCTCGAACGACCGGCGGGCGATTGTTCGTTTCTGTCCAGCGGAGAGCGTGTCTCCATAGGCGATGGTGAGATTCTCCAGCGCAATATGTCTTCGTTTGGGAGAACAGACAAAATATAGGTCTGCCATACGTTGGACAATCCATCCAGAGAGCGGGAACGGCACCAGCCTGAGGACGATCATCAGGGCTTGAACCGCATAGAATTGACACAAATAGCCTATGTCGGATGATCTTCCCCGCTTCATTGGGCCATCTAAGTGGCGAGGTGTTTGGTTGGGCACGATACGACCCGGCCTCCTTCCATCCTGCTGTTGCACCATCTTTGCCCATGCCGTATTAGCATACTGCGCGGCCATTATCGCCTCTCCGCATGCATCCGTTAGTGCTAGCGTACTCACCTACAGCTGCTTGCAACACCACCCACCTTCCCTGACTGGATGCGTGGCGTAAATGGGTGCCTCCGGAAGAGAAAGAATAAAAAGCCCCGGTTCCGGTTATTGCAGCTGTTCATTAACAACGCCGGATGGAACCACGCTCTGGAACTGTCCCCGGTGTAACCATCGAAAGAATAAATAGATGTTGATGCTTAAGGCCGCGGCAACAAAGCACCAGACCGAATCAAAGGTGACATAATCAATATAATAGGTGACGCTGCAGAGAATGAGGTTCATGACCCCAAGCGCAAGAATGGGTCGGTAGCTTGAGAAGAAAAACGGGAGCAGAACCACGATGGCATACAAGACGGTTGTCTGATCCGCGTAGGGAATGTCGGTGCTGTACGCAATGCTGCAATGCACAATCGAGGCTCCCACCTGACCGAGGAGCGTGTAGCATAAAAGATACAGGCTGAGGATCACGCCGAGCACCAGAAGCGGGACAAACCTCTTTTTCTTGTTGGCGTCCGGTTCGATCAAGTACAAGGCGGCCGGAGAAAGCATAGGCCAGACGCAATAGGCGACGACAAGATAACTGACGGTCAGCCACTGCACCAGATGCCGCAGCGGCCCCCGACCGATGGTTAACCACAGGACGCCTTCAATCAATTGATGGACCGAAAAGACGACTGGGAACATCGCCAACAACAGCTCTCGTTGCGAACGGACTTCCCGAAGCGTCGCGGTGCCTGCCGTCGCTAAGACGGCACTGGCGGTAAAACTAGCTCCGGCTGTAAAACACATCAGAGAGCAGGTTTCCGAGCATCGGTTTCAGGAAGGTCGCCCTAATCTGCCTTAGCTAGGGCTACCTTTGTATCCTTATTTCGATTGAACGTGGTGTAGAGAATCAAAATTCCAAGGATTGATCCAAGAACTAACGATGAGCCGATCGTGCCAAAACCAAGACCGCCTTTTTCTTTCGATTTTGTCAGAACATCTCCCATGGTCGCACCAAACGGACGGGTCAGGACAAACGCAATCCAAAACAAGAGGGTTTTAGACACCTGGGTACAATAGGTGGCGACCACGGTCAGCGCCAGTAAGCCGCCAACGAGAAGCGCTCCTCCCATAAACCCAAGACCGGAATTATCGGCCAAGAAATCACCCAGAGCGGTCCCTAAGGTATTTGAGAATAGGATGGCGGCCCAATACAGCGATTCGCCTTTCAACGTTCTGATATGTTGAATAGAAAACGAATGCGCGCTATAGCGCCAGTACGCAAAAATAGCCGCCAAAATGGTCGCTAAAATGAGCGCGCCCTTCGCGTAACCAAGCCCTAAAGTGCGATCCATATAATCTGACATCGTAGTGCCAGCGGTACTGGTTGAAGTGATGACGGTCCAATACAGTAATGGGTGATATGTTTTCGAACGCAATTGCGTCACAAGAGTCACCACAAACAGCCCAATCAACACCATAGAACTCACCGCGTAGCCGACCTTCAACGTCATCGATAACAGATCTCCCGCCGTTTCACCTAACGTGGTGGCAGCGATCTTCATGATCCAAAAAATCAGGGTGACTCGTGGGAGCTTATTCATCAAAAGAGACCCCTCAGAATAAAAGACAATGCCCTATTGCACATTCACCGTTTCCAATCTGGCCCCATTCTAATACGAACGATTGAGCTAGACAAATGGAGTTGCGACGACGCGGCGTGCGTCGTCGCCTATCACGGCGAGCGCCAAGACGCTCTTCGAGGCTAAACCTGAGTGAAATAAAAAGAGACCGCCTGAAGGCCGTCTCTTTTACATGGCTCCCCGGGGAGGACTCGGCCCTCTCCGAAAGGGACTCGTACTGACAGAGAGGTGATGACAAGAAAACGTGTGTCTGGGGAAAAGACAGGGCGACGTGCTATCGACTTGAACACTCCCCTCGGAACTGCCGCATGGGGCCAACCTAGTCCGCGGGACCCTGGGGTCCACCCACACTCAGGTCTCTCTTCTTCTCCTCACCACCCCCGTGCTCACTTCCTCGCAGGGTCTTCTGGAACTCGCGGATGGCCTCCCCAAGTCCCCGGGCGACCTCGGGCAGGCGCTTACCCCCAAAGACCAAAAGGGCAATGACCAGGATGACGAGCAACTCTGGAAACCCGATCTCCCCCATAGGGCTTACCTCCGTAGCGAACGCTGCCTTCTGGACGGTGTTCTTGCTCAAGACCTCTCAATGCCGTCAGAACTGAACTTTAGGAACCTCCTTCGCCTCTTTACCCGCCTCAAAGTACGCTGTGCTGAGGTGAAAGCCGGTGAGCCTCGCGACGAGGTTGGCAGGAAAGCTCCGCACCGCGACGTTGTAGCTTCTGACGACCTCGTTGTAGCGCCGCCGTTCAACCGCAATCCGGTTCTCCGTACCCGCCAGCTCATCTTGGAGCGCCAAGAAATTCTGGTTCGCTTTCAGATCGGGATAGCGCTCCACGACCACCATCAGGCGTCCCAAGGCCCCCTCCAGTTGTTGGGCGGCGCCCACTTTCTCATCGAGCGTTTTCGCCTCGCCCCACTGGCTCCGAAGCCGCGTGACTTCTTCCAGCACCCCCCGTTCATGGCTCGCGTAGCCCTTGACGGTGTTGACGAGATTGGGAATCAGGTCGTAGCGTCGTTGCAAGACGTTCTCCACCTGCGCCCAACCTTCGTGCATCGCCTCCTGCCGCTGGACCAAGGTGTTATACGTCCCCAGCGCCACACAACCGGGAAACCCCACGAACACTAACAGCACAATTCCCAGCACCATCCACTTTTTCATGTCTGTTGACCCCCTTGTGAGCGGCTTGGATGCAGCAACGCGTCGACGGCCTCCACGATGGATTCGACGGCTTGCAGGTATTCCGCAAAGAGTTCATCCGGCACGACCCGAGCGACCTTCTTGCCGACCTTCAACTGGCCGATCATCTCGAAGACGTGCGTCTGAATAGGCAGGTGGCGTGCCAGCGCAGCCACCGCCTCCATCTTCCTCGCGGGCACTTGGGGTTGATAGAGGCGTAGGACACCACGACAGAGCACGAGGAAGGTGGTCAGGGAGCGGACCATGAGTTCCGTCACCTGGCGCGGTTGGCCCTGCACGAGTAGATACTGGGCACGGAGCTTCATAAGCTTGCCGTTGAGTTCGTGCTCCAGCTCGAGCCGGAGGTTGGCGGCATGAACCGCCAACGGACCGACCACATCCGTCCCGAAGAGGACGCGGTGGTTGTCCTTGATGTCCGCGATCTCCAGGGGAAAGACGGCCGCAGAGGTGACAAGGCTCTCTGGTGTGAAGAACAGCGGTGCAAGATTCCCCGCTTTCATCCAGGGACGCACCACGGGAGCCAGCGCACGCAGCTCCTCCACGTCCAGCCGATCGAGCACGATGAGGATGTTGTGATCGGAGCGTTTCCCCAGGTGGTCGCCGGCCACGGCAGAGCCGTAGAGAATGACCGAGCGCAGGTGGGCTCCGCAGACGGCCTTGAGTCGCTCGGTCAACGCCTCAGGTGTCATGCCGTGCTCCTCCCATGTGATTCACCAACTCCGGCTCGCACCGCCCCCACCGGACATCCCGCCTCCGAACCCGCCAAACCCGCCACTGAATCCACCCCCGCCCTCCCAACTCGAACTGGATCCGCGCCCCATCATACCAAGAAGTAACCAAAAAAATGCACTGGGATTCAAGAACGCCAACACGACGAGGCAGCCG
>Ga0209515_10007047_pt1 | contig 13699 bp, 13 predicted proteins | sample Subgroupgradi54m_FD_187454 | JGI IMG/M metagenome (GOLD analysis project Ga0209515, IMG submission 187454) | Subsurface groundwater microbial communities from S. Glens Falls, New York, USA - GMW60B uncontaminated upgradient, 5.4 m (SPAdes)... ...
GATCCATCAGGATAAATTGCTGGAGTTGATGTGCCTTGCGATCCTCTATCGAGTATATTTATTCCAAGCATTTCACTTTTAAGGTCTAGTGCATATAAAACATGTTCTCCTCCAAGAGATGCAAGTAGTAATGTGTTTCCCAGCTTGTTAAAACAATTTATGTTTAAAATTGCATCAAGTTCAAAAAATAACTCTGAAGGCATGTCTACTGTTTTTAAAGCGCTTGTTTCAACTGTATAAATTGTCAGTGATTGGGATAATACGCCAGAGTAAGTGAATATTGCTTTCTTAAAATCTGGTGAGACTTGAATCCCACTCACTACATCATTTACTTCAATTGTTCTTTCAATTGCATTTGTATTTGTGTTAACAATAAAAACTCTGGGAGCTAGGCTGTTTTTGTTGCTTACGATTATTCTTGTACCTTCATTGTCTAAAATGCCAATTGAGCCAATGTCTCCGTTGTTTGCATATGGTGATGTAATAGCTCGAGTGGTTTTATTTATCAAATTTACTAATGTGATTGAAGATTTTGTTGTTTGTTCAGGCGATTTATAAATAAAAGCAATATTATTAAGAGCACTTAAGCTTATTTGTAATGGTGCTGAATTTGGATTTGAAATATTTAAGGGTATTATTGTTGTATTGCCAAAGTTTCCATTTGAATAATCTGTTTTCTTTATAAATGGTTGAGATGATGAATCTACAAGAAGTACGAATGAACCATCACTAGCTATGGCTGCTGAAAGAGGTTGTTCAAAACAAGAGCCTCCTTCACATTTTGGAAAATATGTTACTGTTTCTGCTTGAGAATTTAGCAAAGTGCAGAAAAATAAAAATACAAGGCTTATGGCCAGTATTATTACCTGGTTTATTAAATTTTTTATGCTTTGTTTCTGCACTTAAATATCTATAGATTGTCCTAAGTAAAATCACCCTATCCCACATTTGATGTACCCGTGGTATGTAGGAATTCTTTATTAAGTAGTGTAAACACCAAGAGCTCGGGTTGCCACTATAAAATTGTTGAATTAGATTTATAAACTGCTTTTTTTTAGGTCTTCAGTGATCTTCCTCATTAATTTCTATAATATAAAATAGAATTTTTATCAAATATTATTTAGGGGTATTTGTTTAAAAAATCTAATATTAGGGATTGCTCTAAGAGCAGGCTTTATGAAAAACCTTAGTGGCTATAGAGATGTTTAAAATAAGGGTATAGTTTCTTTAGTTAGAGTATCTGGAGGAGTTGTTGAAAAACCTTAGATTACTTTTTGGGATATTTTTGCTTATTTTTAGCATTGCTATGTGTCAAAAAGTTTATGCACAGTCTACAACTACCAGTTCAGGAGGATCACCTTTTGATGGTCTTCCTAATAATGTAAGAGTTATATGTCGCACAAGTGGCAGTATAAAAAATATTCTTCAAAATGATGATCCGGCTGATGGTGCAACATTTTATAAATCTATTCAAAATGTAATAGTGCTTGATAGGGAGAGAAAATTATTTGATGTTAGAGAGCATATTGCAGGAGATAATTCTGAATTGGATATTTTTACAAAATTTCCAAATATATCATCGCAAGATCTTGTTAATTTGCTTGAGTTAAGAAAACTTGTTGGTACAAAAACTGCACAAGTAAAAATGACATTAATTTCCAATTCTACAGGAAAAAAATATTTGTTTAATGACACAGATCAAGATGGTCAACCAGTTAACTCAACTATTTTTATAAAAATTAAGCGATTAACGAAAAAATTTGATCCTAATGGAGTAAAAAATAAAAAATTTATTTTTGCTGATGCATTTGTAAAATTTATACTCCCTGCTACTCCGAATGAAATACTTTCAGATGGTAGTCTTAAGCCTATTGAGTCTACAGTTCCTGGTACGGTTTCTTGTCAATTAAGAGATTGTCCAGTTGTAGATCTTAAGCTTGAAGAAGATATTAATGATATTTTTAATTTGGATCCTAATAATTTATTTGTGGAGGGAAGAGTAATGCAATTAAATCAGAAATTTAATGAAGAACAAGCTGATTTAGAAATTGATAATGAATGAATCATTGAAGAATAAATTTATGGTCCTGTTACAATAAGTCCACCAGTAATTTGATCTATAAGTCCAAAACTTGGTGCTTCAGGATCTGATGAATCTCCAGTGAAAATTATATTTCTTGGTCCTGGGCTAGTATTTGCACTGCAGGTAATATCAACGACTATGCCTGGCAATACTTGTGGTAAAGGATCTCCCATAAATGTAGAAATGCTTATGTTTGTATCTTCACGAATGTTGCTTACTGTAACCCCCATTCCACTTATTGAAAGTGTACCGAAATCTGGACTTATATTGCTGCCCCAGAACTGAACATCGGTCAAAGTCTCACCTGGCATAATTCTTATCGGTAGAAAAAACCCTCCACCAGATTTATTTACATCATCTTCTGTTAAAGCTGCTGTTAAATAGTTGATGTTAAAAGCAGAAGCAGAAAGCTCTTTAACATTTATTGTTATGCTTGTTTTTTTCTTGCTTGATACTAATATTTGATCAGGAAAAACTCCCGTAGTGAAATTGGTTTCTGCTGTTAGTCCATAAAAATTCCTAGTTAGAGAATTTTTTCTTGTTGGACCATCGAGAGGTTCTGCATAAACGTTGTATGTTCCAGCGGGGATATATTTTATTTGAAACTTTCCAGAAAGATCTGTAATTGTACTTGCTGTTGGTTCTCCTGTTTCTGAGTCTACTAATACTACATGAGCACCTCTTACAGGGCTTTTATTCAATAAAACTTTTCCTGCTACAGTTCCAGTGTCTGTTAAATTGTTTTTATCTGGATAAATATTTGCTAGTCCGATTTTATCGTCGCTTGTTAAAGAATACTTTGTCATAATTAAAGCTACAGGACTATTTGCAGAACTAGCAATAGCAGATGATTCCAGCCCTAAAATATTTCCAATTGCTCTTACCGCAAGATCGGTTATATCAGCTGTTGAAACTGCATTGCACAATGATGGATCAGCTGTAGGATCTATACCTCCTTCTGATATAGGGAGATTATTCCCTCCAATTTTAAAATTTCCAACAGTTGTAAAAAGTGCCAAACATGGAGCATTTGTAGGATCAAATACTACATCGGCATCAAGTATGGTTCCTGGTTTTACCATGATTATCTTATTCATAAAAGTTACAGTGTCAGTCTTTGCAAAAGTTACTATACTGACGGCAGGAGTACCATCTGCTACACCTTCCAGTTTTTGAATTGCTCGGGAGGTTATAACATTTTTCCCGTCTTCCGGATTTGGTTGTCCTGATGCAAATTTTAATGGTGCAAATGTAATTTTTGCTTCGGTGACATCATCCCATAAATTTACTGCCTCAGTAATCGCATCTAAAAATCCTTGATTTGATATGGCAGCCTGAATATCTTTTTCTCCTTTTACTAAAACTCCAGAAGTGTCTATTTCAAGTTGAATATTGTCTGGTTTTGGAAGTCTAGCAATTACAGGAATTAGTTGATCTGGTCTTTTTGAGCCATTTTTTTCATTTTTCAACTTATTTTTTTTTGCAGTTTCTATAACATTTTCTAGATCATCAGGTTTAACAGGTTCACCCTTGAAAATTATGTCGATTATTCTTGTAAAGGCAAGACCTTTGCTTGGTAGAAAAACCAAGCAAAGGAAAATAATTATATAGAGCGTAAACAGGCTATTGTTTTTTTTCATTGCTTGAAATTCTCCACTGATCTTTATCTACAATTCCATCTTTAGAAAGAGTAAAAATATTGTTTTGTCTAAGCTTGGTTTTTTCTAATAAAAATATAGCTTCTTTGTTTATAGGAATATAATCAGGCGATGTTGATACTTTTATAATTATTCCTTTTTCTGGAATATTTCCACCTAAAATTCTAAGAGTAAGATATTTTGATTTTTCTATATCTGTTTTTTTAAATAACCACTTTTTTGTTTTTAATTTATATTCAGTTATATAAATGCTTCCATGTTTTTCAACTTTTTCTTTAACTATTTTTCCAATTACAATTGCTTGATATTTTTTTTTATTGTAAATTAATTCTGAGGCAATTGCCTGATGGGCAAAAATAATTGTAAAAAGAGAAATTATGGCAAGTCTTAAAGTCATGATTTCGTAGTAGATATGACTTAGGTTTATATATTTTGTTGCAGATTAACAAAAAGTATAAATACTTTTTTGTTGAGATTATCTATTGTTTTTGAGGAGTTGGGCAGGCATTTGGCTTTTTATCACTTATAAATTCAAGGGTAACATCTTTTCCTACTGAAAATGATGTGCCACAGCCGCAGGATTGTTTTGCATTTGGATTTTCAAAAGTAAAACCCTTTCCATTTAGTCCGCCCTGAAAATCAAGTGTTATGCCGTTTAAATATAGTGCACTTTTTGGATCAATTAAAACTTTTATTCCATCTGTTTCAGAGACAAAATCATTTTCTTTTATCTTGTCAAATTCCATATGATAAGAAAGACCAGAGCATCCTCCTGCTAAAAGACTGAGCCTAACCCCATCTGGATTATTTGCCTCTTTTGAAATTAAATTTTTCAATTCTTCTTTGGCTGAAGCACTAAGATTTACGATTTCTATGTTTTTATTTTCCATTTATTTTTATCCTTAATTATAGGGTAGGTAAAACTGGCTTTAACAAGATTATACCCACTTTTTAGCCTAATTGGTTAATCTTGAATAAAAAGTCAAGATTTGTGTATAATTATATCAAAAGGACATAGAAATGAAAATTAGCTCACAAGAAGAATACGGATTAAGATGCTTGCTTCAGGTAGCACAGCTTACAAAAAAAAATGAGCTTGCCTCTTTAGAAGATATTGCAAATGCTGAACATATTACAACTGACTATGCAGCAAAGTTATTAACTGTTTTAAGAAATAAAGATTTAGTTTTAAGTGTACGAGGAAAAAGTGGTGGATATAAATTATCCAGGACACCAGAAACAATATTTCTTGATGAAGTTATTCGTTCTTTGAATGGAGAATTATTTGAGTCAGACTCATGTCAACAGTTTCCAGGTAATGATTTGAAATGTGTTCATATTAATTGTTGTTCAATAAGATCTGTATGGATGGTTGTTTCCCAAATTCTATTTGGAATTTTAAAGAGAGTTTCTTTAAAGGATCTTTTAGAAAAAGAAGATATTTTATCGAAGTATTTAAAGAAAGAACTTGCTCTAACTAATTAAATGTTGAAAGGAAAATAAGTATAAATTAAATGGAGAAAAATAAAGACAAATATGAATGTTGAAAAGTCTGTCAAGTATAGTATTCTATAGAACTAGCTGCTAGAGGACTAAGAAGAATAGAAGGGGAAGAAAGAAAAATGACTGAGTTATTAAAAATTGAAAATCTACATGTTGAAATAGACGGGAAAGAAATTCTTCATGGCTTAAATCTAAAAATAAATTCAGGCGAAGTTCATGCAATTATGGGAAGAAATGGTTCTGGAAAAAGTACCTTTTCAAATACTTTAATGGGACACCCGGCTTACAAAATCTCAAAAGGACAAATTAATTTTAACGGTGAAGTAATTAATGATTTAAAACCAAATGAAAGATCAAAAAAAGGATTATTTCTTGGGTTTCAATATCCATTAAGTATTCCTGGGGTGACAGTTGCTAATTTTCTTAGACAAGCAAATAAAGCATTAAAAGGAGATGCCACTTCTCCAAAAGAGTTTAGAAAATTACTTTATGAAAAAATGGATGCTCTTGAAATTGATCATGCTTTTGCTACCAGATATGTAAATGATGGATTTTCGGGTGGAGAGAAAAAAAGGATGGAAATTCTTCAAATGTCAATGCTTGAACCAAAGCTTGCAATTCTTGATGAGCCAGATTCAGGTTTGGATATTGACTCGTTAAAACTTGTTGCTGAAAGTATAAATAAATATAAAGCCAAAAACTCTGAGGTAAGTATTTTATTGGTTACTCATTATCAGAGAATACTTGATTACACAAAGCCAGATAAAGTGCATGTTTTTGTTGATGGAAACATTGTAGAGTCAGGCGGACCAGAATTAGCTCTTGAGTTGGAAAAGAAGGGGTATGATCGCTTAGTTGAAAAAGAAGCAGGAAGCAGGAAATAAAAATGGCAATGGAATTAAACAAAGAGCAAGACTATAAATATGGATTTCATGATTCAGAAAAGGATTATGCTTTTAAATCTGGAAGAGGCTTGACCAAAGAAATAGTTTTGAATATCTCTAAAATGAAAAAAGAGCCTGAGTGGATGACTGAGTTTCGCCTTAAAGCACTTGATGTGTTTCTGAAAAAACCTATGCCAAAATGGGGAAGCACAAAGCTATTAGGTGAAATAGATTTCGACAATATTTTCTATTATGTAAAATCTGCTGAGAAACAAGGTAAAACCTGGGAAGAAGTACCTGCTGAAATTAAAAACACTTTTGACAGACTAGGTATTCCTGAAGCAGAAAGAAAATTTTTAGCTGGTGTATCAGCACAGTATGAATCTGAAGTGATTTACCACTCTATTCGTGAAGATCTAGAAAAGCTTGGTGTGATTTTTCTTGACATGGATACAGCTCTTCGTGAGCAGCCAGAGATAGTAAAAAAATATTTTTCTACAGTTATTCCTATTGAAGACAATAAATTTGCTGCATTAAATAGTGCTGTCTGGTCAGGCGGATCATTTATATATGTGCCAAAAAATGTAAAAGTAGAAATCCCTCTTCAGGCATATTTCAGAATCAATACTGAAAACATGGGGCAATTTGAGAGAACACTTATTATTGCTGATGAAGGAAGTTCTGTTCATTATATAGAAGGATGTACAGCACCTACTTACAGCTCTGATTCATTGCACTCAGCTGTGGTAGAACTTATTGCATTAAAAGGTGCAAAAATCAGATACACTACAATCCAAAACTGGTCAAAAAATGTTTTTAATCTTGTTACCAAAAGAGCTGTAGCTCATGAAGATGCAGTGGTTGAATGGGTAGATGGAAATCTAGGTTCAAAGCTTACGATGAAGTATCCAGCAATTTATCTTATAGGTGAAAGAGCACATGGTGAAGTTCTTTCAGTTGCTATGGCTAGTGGCTCAGATCAACATCAGGATGCAGGAGCAAAAATAATTCATGCTGCCCCGAATACTACTTCTGTAGTAACTTCTAAATCCATTTCAAAAAATGGTGGAAGAGCCAGCTATCGTGGACTTATAAAAGTTCATAAAGGTGCAACAAATGTAAAATCAACAGTAAAGTGTGATGCTTTAATGCTTGATGATAAGTCACGTTCTGATACTTACCCAACAATGGAAATTGATGAAAAGGGAGTTCAGATTGAACATGAAGCTACTGTAAGTAAAATTGAAGATGAGAAGTTGTTCTATCTTATGAGTAGGGGTTTATCGGAAGAACAATCAAAGTTAATGATAGTAAATGGTTTTATGGAGCCTTTTGTTAAAGAGCTTCCTATGGAATATGCTGTTGAGTTGAATCGGTTAATTGAACTTGAAATGGAAGGAGCTGTTGGCTAAAGCTCTGACTGAAATAAAAATGCTTAGTACAGCACTTGACAATTGGTTGGAAGAAAAAAAAATGCAGGCAAAAGCTGCATATGAAAAAGAACCATTACCTGACAGAACAACGCATCTGTGGAAATATTCAAATCCAAATGATTTTGTTTTAACTGCTGATAGATCTCTTGCTACTCCTAAAAAACAAATTCATAATCCTGCAGAAAAAGAGCTTATTGTTGCTGATATAAAAGTGGCTTTTGAAAGCTATGAAAATTTATTGAAGAAGTGTTTTGGCAAATTAATATCTAAAACTTCTTCCAAGATTACTTTATTGAATGAGGCTTTTTGGAATTCCGGATACTTTGTTTATGTACCGAAAGGAAAATCTGTAGTTAATGCAATAGGAATTGTAAGTAAATTAAACAAAAGTGAAAGTTTTTATCCTGTAAGAAATTTCGTCTATCTTGAGGAAAGCTCGGAAGTTAAATTGGATGAGTTTATTCATTCTGAAGATATAAACAATTCATATTCAAATATAGTCACTGAAATATATCTGGAAAAGGGTTCAAAATTAACATATTCTGTCATTCAAGATCACTGTAATTCTATTACTCATCATCATATACAGAGAGTTTCCTTGTCGGAAGATTCTGAATTTTCTAACACAATTGTTTCAATTGGTGCGGGAAAGTCAAAAGTGGATTTTGATGTTAATTTAAATGGAAAAGGTTCTTCTGCATCTGCATATGGAATAGTTTTGGGTAATAATAAACAGTCTTTTGATCATCACATAGCTGTTAGTCATAATGCACCATATACAAATTCCAATGTTAATTTTAGGGTTGCATTGAAAGATAAGGCTTCTTCTGCATATACTGGCAATTTAAAGATTGCTCATGAAGCAGTTAAAAGTGATGCTCATCAGGAAAATAGAAATCTACTTTTGTCTCCAAATGCAAAAGCTGAATCAATTCCAGAGCTTGAAATTCTTACAAATGATGTAACCAGGTGTAATCATGGAGTAACAGTTGGTCAGGTTGATAAAGATCAAATCTACTATCTTATGTCACGTGGTCTTGATGAAAAAGCTGCTGAAAAAATTATAGTTGAAGGCTTTTTAGAACCAACAATTTCAAAAATACTGAATGAAAAATTAAAACAGGAAGTGCTGGAAAAAATAAACAGTAAATTGGAGAAATTATAATGGTAGTTAACACCACAATAAAAAAACATGAAATTAAGCCTGGCTTTGCCAAGTCTTATGTGATTGGTGGAAACAAAATTGTAATTTGTAATGTTGATGGAAATTATTTTGCTGTTAGTGATATTTGCTCCCACGATAATGGAGAACTGGTTTCTGGAGAATGTAAGTTAATTGAATCTTGCCAGTTAGAATGTCCTCGTCATGGTGCTAGATTTGATGTAAAAACCGGAGAAGCAAAAAGAATGCCAGCAGTTGCACCGATTGATGCTTTTAAAGTTAAAGTCTCTGGTGATGATTTATTTATAGAGATAGACTAATGTTTGATGTAAATAAAATCAGAAAAGATTTTAAAATCCTTGAAAGAAAAATCTGGGATGGAAAACCGCTTGTTTATTTTGACAATGCAGCAACAACACAAAAGCCAAAAATTGTAATTGACACTCTTGTAAACTATTATGAAAACTACAATGCAAATATCCATCGTGGTGTCCATAAGCTTGCTGAAGAAGCTACGACTGCATATGAGTCTGTAAGAGATAAGGTGAGGCAGTTTATAAGTGCGGACGATTCTACTGAAATTATTTTTACACGAAATACCACCGAATCAATAAATCTACTTGCATATTCTCTTGGTGAGTACCTTATGGGTGAAGGTGATGAAGTATTGCTTTCAGAAATGGAGCATCATTCTAATTTAATTCCATGGTATTTGCTAAAAGAAAGAAAAAAAATACAAATAAAGTTTCTGCCTATTACTGATAGTTATGAATTGGACTATGATTCATTGAAAAAAATAGTTACAAAAAAAACAAAAATAATTTCTATAACCCATAAGTCAAATGTCTTAGGAACGGTCAATGATATAAAAAAGATCTCACAAATAGCCTCAGCTAACGGTTCAATATTGATTGTTGATGCAGCACAAAGTGTTCCTCATCTATCTGTAAACTTTAGTGATTTAAATTGTGATTTTCTTGCCTTCTCTTCTCATAAAATGTGTGGACCGACAGGTGTTGGAGTCCTTGCAGGCAAAAAAGAAATCTTAGAAAATATGCCTCCTTTTATGGGTGGTGGAGAAATGATTAGAAAAGTTACCTTTGATACTTTTTCTACAAATGATTTGCCTTGGAAATTTGAAGCAGGCACTCCAAACATTGCAGATGTAATAGCTTTTGGTGCAGCAATCGATTATATTCAAAACATTGGAATTGAAAATATATATAACTATGAATGTCAGCTTACTGAATATGCTATTGAGAAATTAAAACAGTTTGAATTTTTGAAAATATATGGACCAAAAGAAGCTAAAAAAAGAGCAGGAATTATAACTTTCAGTAATCCTGTAGTTCACCCTCATGATATTGCAACAATAGTTGATCAATATGGAGTTGCAATTAGAGCTGGTCATCACTGTGCTCAACCACTTATGAAGAAACTTGGAGTTTCTTCTACATGTAGAGCAAGCTTTTATTTTTACAACACTAAAGAAGAGATTGATATCTTTATTGATGCTTTGAAAAAAGCATTTGATTATTTTGCTCTTGGAGCATGTAAAGAGTTGAAGCAAGAAAACAAAGAAGTCGGAAAGCAGAGAGTTGTAAGAAGATAAAAATGCAAAGCAAAACACTTCCACAATTAGATGAGCTTTATAAGGAAATAATCCTTGATCACTATAGGCATCCTTATGGTAAAGAGCCTCTTGAAAAAGTAGACTATCATGCTGAAGGGATGAATCCTTTGTGTGGTGATGAAGTCAAGCTTAGTCTGCAGTTAGATAATGATAAAGTTCAAAAGGTTCATATTGAAGGTCATGGTTGTTCAATAAGTGTTGCTTCAGGTTCAATGTTGGCTCAAATTTTACGTGGCAAATCAATATCTCAAGCAAAAGAAATATTGAAATCATTGAAGAATGTTATGCATGGGAAGTTGAATGAAGATGATTTTGATCTTGGAGATTTAGAAGCATTAACAGGGGTGAAGAAATTCCCTGTTCGTATTAAATGTGCTTTATTACCGTGGACTACATTTGAAGAAGCGCTTGCTGGTCATGAGCATGTAGAAATATCCTGAAGGAGAAAAATGATGGATGCAATAAAATATACAAAAGAACAAATTTTAGAAGTACTAAAACCAATTCAAGATCCTGAATTAAATATTAGTATTGTTGATTTAGGACTAATTTATAATGTTAATTTTGAGAATGATGGAAAAAAAATTGTAATAGATATGACCTTGACTAGTCCTGGATGTCCTGTTGGTCCTCAACTAATGGCAGCAGTACATACTAAAGCTGCTGGTATTTCTGGCATTGAAGATGCTGAAGTGAAATTAGTCTGGACTCCAAAGTGGGACCCAAAAATAATGGCGTCTGAAGATGCTAAAGATCAACTTGGTATTTTTTGACATGACATAATATAATTCGGTAAAATTAACAGGTATAATTATCCAAGTTATTTCATAGGGGAAACTTTTTAACACAGGTTTAAGATTTATGACTAGTAAAAATAATGTAATAGTAAGAATTGCAGGTGCTGCGGGTGATGGAGTGCAATCTACTGGAGAACTTCTTGGTAAAACATGCTCACGTATGGGACTGCATGTTATGGCTTACAACTCTTTCCAGTCTGCAATTCGTGGTGGTCATGTTTGGTTGCAAATGGCAATTGGTTTGGAAAAACAATATGATCATGGTGAAAAGCCTGAAGTGGTTTTACTCTTTAATAAAACCTCACCTGCTGTGCATGTGCCTGATGTTAAATCTGGCGGTACTGTATTTTATAATGCTGGCACTATAAAAAAAGAAGAAATAGAATCTTTGCGTTCTGATGTTAATTACTATGGTTTGGATTTTAAATCTATGGTGGATGCAGCAAAGCTCACTGATGTAAGTCCAATAATGCTAAATGTTATGTTGGCTGGTGCTATGGTAGAAGCTTTAAACCTTGATCCCAAAGTTACACTTGAATTTATTAAACACAAATTTACTAAAAAAGGTGAGAAGACTGTAGAGTTGAACCATGCAATATTTAATCTTGGATATGAGTGGACGAAAGCAAATGTCAAACCACTTGATCTGAAACTCAAAGGAGACAATAAACCAAAACTTTTTATGTCAGGTAATGATGCTATAGGAATGGGACTTGTAGCTGGCGGACTAAAATTTTATGCTGCTTATCCGATGAGTCCAGCAACAGGAATACTTCACTATGTTTCCACATTAGCGCAGTCAGACAAATTAATCATTAAACAAGTGGAAGATGAGCTTGCTGCTATTAACTGGGCTGTTGGTGCTGGGCATGCTGGTGTACGTGCAGCTACAGCAACTGCTGGTGGTGGTTTTTGTCTTATGATAGAAGGTGTTGGGCTTGCTGCTATGGCAGAAGTTCCTGTAGTTACTGTGCTAGTTCAGCGTGGTGGTCCGTCTACCGGAGTTCCTACTAAGGTAGAACAAGCAGATATTAGCTTAGCGATGGGAGGCAATGGAGAATTTCCTAGATTTATTCTTGCTCCAAAAGATTTAGAAGATTGTTTCTATCAATCTGCTCGTGCACTTAACCTTGCTGAAAAATATCAAATACCAGTTGTATTAATGAGTGATTTCTTTTTGTCAGAGCATTTTGAAACTGTAGATGATTTAGATTTTTCTAAAATTAAAATTGAACGAGGCAAGCTTACGACTACATGGAATAGTAATAGTAGTGAAAAGTATAAACGCTATGCATATACTGAAGATGGTGTATCACCTAGAGTGCGTCCTGGAACCCCTGGTGCTATGCACGTAGTAGTAAGTGATGAGCACAATGAATATGGACATCTTATGTCTGATATAGAGGCTGGTCTGCCGCATGCTCGTGAGGCCCGTATAAAAATGCATGCTAAGCGTATGCGTAAAGTACAAACCATGATAGAAAATGGTGATGCTAAACCTCCAATATTAGAAGGTGATTCAAATGCTAGTGTTACGTTTGTTACATGGGGTTCTACTTATGGTTATGTGAAGTCAGCTATAGATTTGCTTTCTGTAGAAGGAATAAAGATAAACCATTTGCATTTTACAGATATCTATCCAATGCCCCATGAAGAAACTCTTTCAGTACTTAAAAAGTGTAAGCGTTTAATATCTGTAGAGGCAAATATGTGTAATTCACTGTGCCGTCAAATTCTTACTGAAACTGGTTTTGAAATTAAAGAGCATATTAATCGGTGGGATGGAGAACCTTTTACCGGTGAATATATAGTAAATGAATTTAAAAAAAAAGTTGTAGCTGACAAACAACTGGTGAGGGCATAAATATGACTACAAATATAGTTGATAGAAAAGAAAGACCAGCATTAGACCCTAAAGATTTTAAAGGAGATGTGCATCCTGATTGGTGTCCAGGTTGTGGAGATTTTGGTGTGCTTAATTGTTTACAACGAGCCCTTGCTGAGCTTGGTATTCCACAGCATGAAATAGCTGTAATTTCAGGGATAGGGTGCTCTTCAAACTTACCGGGCTTTATAAATACTTATGGTATGCATACGCTTCATGGTAGATCTTTACCAAATGCTCAAGGATTTAAACTCTCTCACCATGATATGACTGTAGTTGCTGTAGGTGGAGATGGAGATGGTTATGGTATAGGAGTAGGTCACTTTATTCATGCATTAAGAAGAAACATAGATTTAACTTATATAGTAATGAATAATTCTATATATGGACTTACTACAGGTCAAACCTCACCTACAAGTAGTTTGGGAATGAAAACAAAGTCTACCCCATTTGGTAATCCTGAAGCTCCACTTAATCCACTAACCTTAGCTTTAGGTTCTGGAGCGAGTTTTGTGTCGCGTGTTTTCACTGGTAATCCTAAGCAAGTGGTTGATGTTTATAAGGCTGCTATTAAACATAAGGGTTTTGCATTAATTGATACTTTCTCTCCATGTGTAACTTTCAATAAAATTAACACTGCGAAATTTTACAAGGATAATAC
>Ga0209515_10007048_pt1 | contig 13698 bp, 11 predicted proteins | sample Subgroupgradi54m_FD_187454 | JGI IMG/M metagenome (GOLD analysis project Ga0209515, IMG submission 187454) | Subsurface groundwater microbial communities from S. Glens Falls, New York, USA - GMW60B uncontaminated upgradient, 5.4 m (SPAdes)... ...
GCTCGGCTGGCCCATCTCGACGGGGTTGACGATCGGCAGCGCCGCCTGCGCCTCGAGCGTCTTCACCCGCCCGTCCCAGAACTGCGTCTTGTTGTAAAGGGCGTTCAGAATGGTCGGGGCGTTGCGCTGGCCGATACGGCCTTTGATCCCGACGGAGGTGGGCCTCCCGTCGGTGAACGCACGCGCGGGATCATGGCAGGTGCTACACGCCACGGTCCCGTCCGCCGACAGGCGACCGTCGAAGAACAATCTCTGGCCGAGGGCGATCTTCTCGGGGGTCTGCGGATTGTCAGGCGGTATCGCGGCGCGGGTCGCCGCAGCCGGGACGCCTACCTGATGAATGGACTTCGGCTGAGCCAACGGCCCGGCCTTGGGGATCGGCAGCACTTTCAGAATGGCCGCACGCTGCCACCCAATCGTGAGCGTAGCGGCAGCCAGGACGCTCACGAGCGCGACGCGCACCGACATGGCGCTAGCCGCCGAGGCCCAGTCCCCGCGCCACGCCGGCGCCATAGGCGGGATCCGCCTTGGAGAAGTGGTGGATCTGCCCGCGTCCGTCGTCATGCGCGTGCGGTCTTCCGACATCGGGTGTCTCCCTCCGGGCCCTGGCCGACAAGATCCTCAGCCGGAGTAGTGACCGGCGTCCTTCGCGGCAAGCTGTCCGATCGCGGACCAGTCGAGCGCTTCGCCACCCTGAGCCAGCAGCGCCAGGAACCGATCGTGCAACAGGCTCGCGAGCGGCATGGGCACGCGCAGGTCTTCGGCGGCAGCCAGCGTCAGGCGAATATCCTTGTGTCCCAGCGGAGCGGCGAACCCCGCGGGCTCGAACTTCTCGTCGGCGATCAGTCCACCATAGGTCTTGTAGGCCGGCGCGGTGAAGAGCGTGGAGGTCAGGAGGTCGAGGTACCGGTGTCGATCGATGCCGGCCTTGCCGACCAGCGCCATCGCCTCACCGAGGGCCTCGATCACCGAGGCGAGCAGGAAATTGCCGCTGAGCTTGACCAGGTTCGCGGCCCGCGGCGTCTCGCCGACGAGAAACGTCTTCTGCCCCAGCACGTCGAAGAGCGGCCGGCACGCGTCGACGGCATCCTTGGCGCCGGCGGCCACGATGAACAGCTGACCCGCGGCCGCCACGTCCGGCCGTCCAAAGACCGGTGCCGCGACGAAGCGCTGGCCGGCCTTCGCGTGCGCCGCGGTGAGCCGCTCCGATAGCGCGACGCTGATCGTGCTCATGGACACGTGGATCGCGCCCTTGCGCAAGCTGCCGATCACGCCGTTGTCACCGAACACGACGCTTTCCACGGCACCGTCGTCCGCCAGCATCGTGATGACGACGTCGCCCCGGCAGGCGTCGGCCACGTGAGCGGCCGCGCGGGCACCCTGCTCGATCAGCGCACGCTCTTTGCCGGCCGTGCGATTGTAGACGGTGACCTCATGGCCCGCCCCGAGCAGATTGGCCGCCATGCCGGCGCCCATGTGCCCCAGCCCGATGAATCCGACCTTCATGACCTCACCCCGCTCCCCACGCCTCCGTCATCCCAGCCACTGGGGGTTTCGATACGTCCCGTCGAAGCGGTGGCGCCGCCGTACGGATACGGGACGGCCGCGCCCGGAACGGTCACGAGCTGGGTTCTCAAGAAATTGAGACCGACCTCGTTGGAGGTCCGATTCGGAGGGTCCTGACAGGGCGAGCTGGAGAATCGGCACAGACGACGCGCTGTAGTTGATGATCAGCGGGGGCTGGGCGCCGGCCGGCAGCTGACGCAAGATCGTCTGTGACACTGCCGTCACCTGCGCGTTGGCTAGCGTGGTCCCTTCGATCGGCTTGAGCTGGGGTGGGCCGTCGTACGTGACGGTGAGCTTCGCCTCACTGCGTTTGATGGTGGCCGTCTGCGGGATGTCGTTGGCGATCACGGCCTGCCGCGCTTGGGGCGTCCCGGGAACGGAGGCGAGCACCGCGCTCTTGGGATCGCTCTCCGGGATGCTGGCGAAGTCTCGCGGGATCTCGGCCACGAACTGCCAGGGTCCCTGGAGCGACTTGGCGCGGAACCACCGGCCCGAGAGGAGCACGTAGTATGCCTGCTCTGGCGTATAGAGGAAGAGGTCGTCGTCGGTGTTCGTCACCTCCTGGATCTCAGTGGCGGCTATTGGCGCGAGGACGGGCCGGCCCTCGAGGACGAGGAGCTCGGCCGGCGTGGTGCTCACGTAGATCGGCGGGACGGCGCCCTCCTGGAGGAGCTTCTTGAGGTCGGGGGCCGGGTCGTCGAGCAGATCCACCTGCCCGCTCTGGACGGCCGCCGGTTTTGCCGCCTCCAGCGAGGCGGGAGCGAAGTTTGGAACGGCCCATGGCCCGTCAAGCTTCGAGGCCGCGAGCCACCGATTCATCAGCCACAAGTAATATTGCGCCGACTGGTCTCGCAGGAGCAGCGCCCGCGTGTTGATCACCTGCAGGAGGTCGGTGCCCGCGACCGACCGGAGTACGGGCTCGCCGTCGATGCGCACGAGGAGAGCCGGTGCCTCGCTGACGAAGATCCGCGGCGGGTCGTTCTTGACGGAGACGATCCGGGCGGGATCCTCCACCCGCTCGACCTCGAGCTCGGCCTGAAGCCGATCGAGCGCGATCGTCAGCGGCTGCCCTGACAGGATCTGCCGCAGCGTCGTCACGTAGCCGGCCCCGCGGTCCGGCACCGTCGGGAAGTCGGCCTTCGAGACGGTCAGGTCCTCCAGCGTGACCATGCGCGTTTCCTTGTCGACCTCGGCCCGCGCCGTGAACCAGATCACGCCGTACGTGGGCTGCGCCGATGCCTTGGTCTCGACCGCGACCGCTGCCCGACCGTCCAACCGGCCTTGCTGCCAGCGCTCGTACTGCGGCTGGAAGACGGAGAAAGTGTCGTCCCCGCTGGTGAGCTGACGCGGCCACGGATCAATATCGGAAGCCGCTGGGGGCTCGCCGAGTCCCGATATGGCCGGCGTACACGCGGCCAGACCCGGCACCGCCAGCAGCGCGCAGAGGAGCGCGCCCAGCATCCTCCGACTCCGTCCATCTCCGAGCTTCGTCATCCCTGCCTCCTCGGTCAGCTTGCGCACGTCCCTGTGCTCGTCGGTCTTGTGACGCTCCGGAGTGGTCCCCCGTTCCCGCCCGTTGCCGCAATCTTGCGAAAAAAGGAGGTCGGAAGTGCGGAGCTGTCCTGCTCGGCGGTTGCGCGAACCTCCACCTTGCGCCATACAACGCACAAGAGGTATGCGACGCCGTCGGCGGCATCTACACCGCCGACGGGCGCTGCCAAGCTCGTCGGCGACCGGATCTATCTCCTTCTCCTGATCGCGGATCCCGACGGTGAAGAGACGCTGAAGACGTTCGGAGCCGCCGAGCCCGCGTCCACCGACTAACGGTCATCGTCGCCGTCGGCGTCGCGGCGATCGCCTTCCCGGGCCTCACGTGCCAGCGCCGTCGCCAATCGGCGTTGCCGCACCCGTCGCTCGTCCTTCACCCGGGCATCAGCCCGGGCGACGAGCGCCACGAAGCGCGCATGAACATCGGGTCTGATCGGATGCTTGGATCTCATCCGCCGCCCCCCGACACCTCGTCGAACGAGATCACGTTCACCCGGTAGCCCGCCGCCGGTGTCGTCGTCAGTGGGACGACGAAGTAGCCGCGCCATCCGGCCCGGATGTCGCCGAAGACCCACCCCAAGGTTTCGGCGACCGGGCGGCCCGCGGTGTCCACGGCCACGACGTGAAGACGCACGTCCGTCACCGAGCATCGCGACTCGTTGTAGACGAACCCCTCGAGCTTCGAGGACGTCGGCGACAGCTCGCCGCGATTCCACTCCACCCGAAACGAGCCGCACGGCGCCGGCAACTGGGCCGCCGCCGGCGCGGTGAGGGTGAGGCCCAGGAGCAGCGTGGTCAGCGCCGACGCCGGGCGCGCGCGGCTCATCGCGCGTCGCCCTGGCCGACGAGGTGCTCGGCGACGAACCAGACTTGCCGCTCGTTCGTCCGGATCACGTCGCTGACGAGCAGGTCGTTGGTGCCGTCGTCGCCCGCCGCGGCGGCCTGCCGCGCCATCGCCCGGGCCTCCTCGAGGACGATCTCGTGCGCGTGCAGCAGCCGGGCGATCTGCACCGGCGCCGCGTCGCGGCCTCGCGGAGCGCGCGGAATCAGGGTCGTCTCGGCCACGTCGTGAGCCACGGCGATGCTCACGCCGCCCAGCGACTGGATCCGCTCGGCGATGGCATCCACCAGCTCGCTCTGCTCGCCGAAGTGCTTGTCGAAGAGCAGGTGGAGCTGATAGAAGGTCGGGCCGCTCTGCCAGTGGTGCTTCTTGTACAGGTCCCGCAGGCTGATGGTGTCGGCCAGGAGCTGGTTGAGGTTGTCGACGCTGGTCGCGCAGACGGACGCGTCGAGCGCGATCGGGAATCTCGCCACTCGCCCGTCCTGGACTGCACCCTCGTGTTTCTTCGTCATGGTCCTTTCTGCCTCCTCGTGGGCACTTGAGCGTTCATGAGCTCGCTCATACGAGGGGGGGGATGCGGAACCGTTGCGGTCGGCGTCCGCAGGCAGATCTCGTCTCATGATTGTCTCCAGGACCTCTTTTCGGATCGACCTGCCCTGGTGACGAGGCGTGACGTGGCCGGTCGCATCGTCTGTCCGATTCTTGCGGAAAGAATTTGGACAGGCGATCGGGTCGCCGGCGGGGCCCTCGTAAGAGTGGGGGCAACATGACGAGGCGATGCCTGGTTGCGCTGATGGCGATCCTTCTGGCGGCGGCGACTCCGCCGTTCTACACGCTCCTGCCCTTCGACTACCCCGGGCCATTGATCCGCGTGTGCCGCACCGAGTACGGCATCTGCCTCATCCCCTTCACGATCGCGCCGGGCGCGCCGTGCGAGTGCGTCACCCCCGGCGGGGTGTGGGTTCCCGGCGTGAGCATCCATTGACGAGCCGCTGACCCATGTGGATCGTCCGACTCGCGCTGCGCCGGCCCTACACGTTCGTCATACTGGCGCTGCTGATCGCCGTGCTGGGCCTCGTGTCCCTCGCGACCATGCCGGTGGACATCTTCCCTGGCATCAACATTCCCGTCGTCACCGTCATCTGGAGCTACTACGGGCTGTCGCCGACCGAGATGCAGGACCGGATCGTCACCGTGAGCGAGCGGGCCTTCACCACGACGGTGAACGGGATCGAGCACATCGAATCCGTGTCGCTCCGAGGCGTCGCCGTCACGCGGCTCTACTTCCATGCCAATGTGCCGATCCCGGCGGCGATCGCCCAGGTGAACGCCCAGGCGCAGCAGATCGTGCGGGGACTGCCGCCGGGCATCTTTCCGCCACTCATCATCCAGTACAACGCCGCCAGCGTTCCGGTGCTACTGGCGAGCCTCAGCAGCGATCAACTGACCGAGCAGGAGCTCAATGACCTCGGCAACAGCTTCATCCGTACTCAGCTCGTCGCCGTTCAGGGCGCTGCCATCCCGGTGCCCTACGGCGGCAAGGTGCGCGTGGTGAACGTCGACATCGACCCCGACGCGCTCTACGCACGGGCGCTCTCACCCCAGGACATCAGCACTGCGATCCTGAGTCAGAACGTCATCCTACCGGCCGGCACGGCGAAGATCGGGACGCGCGAGTACGATATCGCGATCAACAGCAGCCCCGAGCTCCTGGGCGACCTGAACAAGATCCCCATCCGCTACGTGAACGGCGCCACGGTGTATGTCGGGGATGTCGCGTTCGTCCACGACGGGTTCAGTCCCCAAAACAACCTCGTGCGGCGCGACGGGCGCCACTCCGTGCTCTTGCCCATCCTGAGCAACGGCAGCGCCTCGACCCTGACGCTCGTGAACCAGGTGCGCCAGCTGATGCCAAAGATTCTGGCGGGCCTGCCATCCAGCCTCAAGGTCGACTTCCTGTTCGACCAGAGCGTGTTCGTTCGCGCGGCCGTCACCGGGGTCATCCACGAAGGGGTGATCGCCGGCTGCCTGACGGCCCTGATGATCCTGCTGTTCCTGGGATCGTGGCGGAGCACCCTGATCGTCGTCACGTCGATCCCGCTGTCGATCATGACCTCCATCATCATGCTCAAGATCCTGCACCAGTCGCTCAACGTGATGACGCTCGGCGGGATGGCGCTGGCCGTCGGTATCCTCGTGGACGACGCCACCGTGGAGATCGAAAACAATCACCGCCACCTGGACCTGGGCAAGCCGCTGAGGCAAGCGATCCTCGACGGGGCGGCGGAGGTGGCGACGCCGGCGTTCGTCGCGACCCTGTCGATCTGCATCGTGTTCGTGCCGATCCTGTTCCTCGGCGGCGTGGGCGGGGCGCTGTTCGCGCCGCTGGCCATGTCCGTCGTCTTTGCCATGCTCGCCAGCTACTTCCTCTCGCGCACGCTCGTCCCCACGATGGTGCTGTACCTGCTGGCGCCGGAGGCGCGGGCGCGGCGCGCCGGTGAGGCCGGGCCCGGCGTTCCCGTCCGGCGCTCGGTCTTCCGGCGTATCTCCGACGCCTTCGAGGCTGGCTTCCTCAGGCTCACCGCCGCCTACGCGGGCGCGCTCGACTGGGCGCTCGTCCACACCCGGGTGGTGATCGCGGTGTTCCTCGCCTTCGCCGCGACCTCGCTGGCTCTTTACCCGTTCATCGGGCGCGACTTTTTCCCCACCGTCGACGCCGGACAGCTGCGGATCCACGTGCGGGCGCCGGCCGGAACGCGGATCGAGGAGACGGAAGTCTACTTCCAGCGGGTCGAGGACTACATCCGCCAGGTCATTCCCGCCAGCGAGCTGAGCGTGATCACGGACAACATCGGCGTGCCGAACGCGATCAATCTCGCCCTCAGCGACAGTGTCACCGTCGGCCCGGCCGACGGCGAGATCCTGGGCGCGCTCAACGCGACGCACGGCCCCACCGCCGGCTATCTGAAGACGCTCCGCGAGCAACTGCCGAGGCGATTCCCGGATCTCGAGTTCTTCGCCCAGCCGGCCGACATCGTGAGCCAGATCCTCAACTTCGGCCTGCCCGCCCCCATCGATGTCCAGGTCACGGGCCCGCTGGCCGACGCCGACAAGAATTTCCAGATCGCCCACCAGATCGCCGGCGAGCTGCGCGGCGTTCCTGGCGCGGTGGACGTGCACGTGCAGCAGATCCTCGACGCGCCGCGGATCATGGTCGACACCGACCGCGCCCTCGCCCAGCAGGTCGGCCTCACGCAGCGGGACGTCGCCAACAGCTTGCTGATCTCGCTCACCGGCAGCGGAGCGACGACGGCGAATTTCTGGCTGAACTACAAGAACGGCGTGAGCTACCCGGTGGTGGTCCAGACCCCGCAGCACCGGGTGGCGTCGCTCGACGAGCTGCAGCGCACGCCGGTGGCGATCGCGGGCCAGTCGGCGCCCCAGCTGCTGAGCAACCTGGCCGACTTCCATCGTACGACCACGCCGCTGTCGCTCAACCACTACAACGTGCAGCCCGTGTTCGACGTGTACGCGGGCGTGCAGGGCACCGACCTCGGCTCGGTGTCGAGCCGGATCAACGCGCTGCTCGCGAAGTACCAGGGCCAGCTCTCCAAGGCCAGCTCGATCGTCGTCCGTGGGCAGGTGCAGAGCATGAACCAGTCGTTCTTCCAGCTGGCGCTGGGGATCGGCTTCGCCGTGCTGCTCGTGTACTTCCTGATGGTCGTCAATTTCCAGTCGTGGCTGGACCCGCTCATCATTCTCATGGCGCTGCCGGGCGCGCTGGCGGGCATCCTGTGGGCGCTGTTCGTCACCGGGACGACGATCAGCGTGCCCGCCCTCATGGGCTGCATCATGGCGATCGGCGTGGCCACGTCGAACAGCATCCTGATGATCACGTTCGCCAACGAGCAGCGTCACCCGGAGTTCGGCAGCCACGACGCGCGGACCGCCGCGCTGGTGGCGGGGCGCACCCGGCTGCGCCCCGTCCTGATGACGGCGCTGGCGATGCTGCTGGGCATGCTGCCGATGAGCCTCGGCCTGGGCGAAGGCGGCGAGCAGAACGCGCCGCTGGGCCGCGCCGTGATCGGCGGCCTGATGGTCGCGACCTTCTACACGCTGGTCTTCGTCCCCGTCATCTACAGCGTGCTGCGCCGCCAGTCACCCAAGAACTTTGGCGGCGAGGACGGGAAATGAGCGTGTCGACGCCCGCCCCGGATCACCGAGCGACGCCACCAGCCCGAACGCGCACGATGATCCTCATCGGGATCGGCGCCCTGGGCCTGTTCCTGATCCTGCTGGCGATCGGTGTCGTTCCTCGGATCCGCAGCCAGCGCGACCTGGCGGCGGCCGCCCGGAACGTCAAGGACACGCCGCCGGCGGTGTACGTCATCCAGCCCGACGCGGCGGCTGAAGCCGACCTGTCGCTGGCGGCCACGACCCAGGCCATTCGCGACGCCTTCATCTATGCTCGCAGCAGCGGGTATCTCAGCAAGCGCCACGTGGACATCGGCGACAACGTCGCGGCGGGCCAGCTGCTGGCGAAGATCGAGTCGCCCGAGATCGCCCAGCAGTTGCGACAGGCCGCAGCCGATCTCCGGCAGTCCGAGAAGAATCGCGATCTGCAGAACGCGAACCTCGAGCTCGCGCGGGCCACGCTCGGGCGCTACCAGGCCGCCGACGCGGAAGGGGCGGTCGCCAAGCAGGCGCTCGATCAAAGCGTCGCTGCGCATCGTACCGCCCAGGCTGCCGTGGCCGCGGCGGACGCGAACGTCGAGTCGAACCGGGCCAACGTCCAGCGATTTCAGGAGCTGACGTCGTTTCAGCGCGTGCTGGCCCCGTTCAGCGGCACGGTGATCCAGCGCAACGTCGACGTCGGCGCGTTGATCACGGCCGGCAGCCCGACCAACAACACCGCGGTGGCGCCCTCCAGCGTCACGGGCGCGGCGAACGGTCTGTTCGAGGTCGCGCAGATCGACACGCTGCGCGTCTTCGTGAACGTCCCCCAAGCCTACGCGGCGAACGTGACCGTGGGGCAGCCGGTCCAGGTGGCCGTCCGCGGGCGCCTCACCGAACCTGTGACCGCGAAGGTGGCGCGTACCGCCCGGGCGCTCGATCCCGCCACCCGAACGCTGCTCACCGAGGTCGACGTCCCGAACGAGTCCCATCGGCTGCTCCCCGGAATGTTCGTCTACGTCAGCTTCAAGATCAGGCCATCCGGCACGCGCTGGCGCGTGCCGTCCACCGCGGTGATCATCAACGCGCAAGGCACCCGGGTGGCGATCGTGGGACCGGGAAACAAGCTGCGCTTCCAGGAGGTCACGCTCGGCCGTGACTTCGGCGCTTCGATCGACGTTCAGGCGGGACTGCAGGGCAACGAGACGATCGTGAAGCAGCCGACGGTGTCGCTGCAGGAGGGCCAGGTCGTCACGCCGATCGCGTCTCAAAAGACGCCGGGAGGTTGACGCGCGTGCGACTCCGCGAGCGTTCCCGCCGGCTTCGCGTCGTTCTTGCCATGCTCGCCAGTGTGAGCGTGCTGGCCGGCGGCTGCATGGTCGGTCCTGATTACGTGCGGCCGTCGGTCGAGCCGCCGCCGCGCTTCAAGTCGCAAGCCGACGGCGAGCCGGGGCCGCCAGTTCCGGCGGAATGGTGGCAACTCTATCGCGACCCCGACCTCGATCAGCTCATCGCCACCGCCAGGGCATCGAACCAGAACATTCGACTGGCCGTGGCCCGGGTCGACGAGGCCCGCGCGCTCGCGCGCGTGGCCGGCAGCTATCTCTATCCGACGATCGGCGCCAATCCAAGCTTCTCGCACGCGCGATACTCCGGCAATCGTGCCAGCACGACGACCGGCAAGAAGGTGACCGCCGGCGCCACGGTCAACGACTGGCTCATCCCGATCGATCTCGCGTACGAGATCGACGTCTGGGGCCGCGTGCGCCGGTCGTTCGAGTCCGCGCGGGCCACGGCCGCCGCGACTGCCGACGACGTGGGAGTCGTCCAGCTCACCGTGGAGACTGACGTCGCGCGCTACTACTACACGCTCCGCTCGCTCGACGCCCAGGCCCAGATCCTGAAGGAGACCGTCACCGCCTACGAAGAGCAGGTGCGGCTGCTCTCGGTCCAGCTCAGGACCGGCCTCGTGAGCGCGATCGTCGTGCACCAGGCGCAGGCCCAGCTGCAGACCACGCTGGCTCAGCAGCGAGACGTCGAGCGCGCCCGGGCCGACCAGGAGCACGCGCTGGCGATCCTCTGCGGACAGCCGGCGCCGTCGTTCGCCGTCGCGCCGAATCCCCGGCACGAGAGCACACCGCCCGCGGTGCCCCCCGGTTTGCCCGCGCAGCTCCTGGGACGCCGGCCGGACGTGGCCGAGGCGGAACAGAACGTCAGGGCCGCCAACGCCAGGATCGGCATGGCCACGGCCGAGTTCTATCCGCGGTTCACGCTGACGAGCTCGGCCGGCTTCGAGAGCGCCGACGTCTCGACGCTCTTCAACTGGCAGAGCCATGTCGCGTCCATCCTGCCCAGCATCTCGATTCCGATCTTTCAGGGCGGCCGGCTCCGGGCCAACCTGGCGGCGAGCAAGGCACGGTACGAGCAGACCGTCGCGACGTACGTGAACCAGGTGCTCGTGGCCTACGGCGACGCCGAGGACGCCCTGACCGACCTGCACGCGCTGAGCGACGAGGGGGGCCGCCTGCGCGACGCCGTCGGCGCCTCGCAGAGCTACCTCCGCCTCGCGCAGGTGCAGTACCGGCAAGGCCTGGCCGATTACCTCATCGTCATCGATGCCGAGCGGACGCTCCTCGCCAACCAGCTCTCGCTGGCGCAAGCCGTCAATCTGCAGATGGGCGCTAGCATCCACCTGATCAAAGCCCTCGGCGGGGGCTGGAATCCCGCCGAGGACCGCGCGCCTCGATGAGGGAAGGCGACCACGACAGCTCGCTCGGCATGCGGCTGCTTCCTGCCCTGCTGAGCACGATCGCGGGAAGCCTGGACGTCATCAGCCTGATCGGGCTCGGGCTCTTCACCGCGCACCTCACCGGCAACCTGGTCCTCCTGATCGCGCACGTCGTACGTGGCGGCGCCGCGCGGGTCGCGCCGATGTCGTCCGTCCCCGTCTTCATAGCGGTGCTCGGGGTGACGAGGATGCTCGTGAGCGGCCTGCAGTCGATCGGGCTCGGCTCGCTGCGCCCGCTGCTTCTGCTGCAGTTCCTGCTGCTGGCCGGGTGTCTCGCCGTCGGGGTCACCGCCGGCCCGAACGTGGATCCGAACGCGGCGAGCACGATCCTTCCGAGATTCGGACGACGACCGAAATCCTGGTGCAGCAGCTTACGACAAGCGCCGATTGGACTGGCGTGAGTCGCGGGAGGGACCCGTTGCACGAGCCTGGAGGAGAATTTCGTCCCGCCCGTGAAACTGTTGCGCCAGGGGCTGCCCGGTTTGCCCGCATGGACGGAATGGGACTCACCGCAGGGACGCGGCGAGGCGGTGTCGTAGGAACAAGCGGGCGCGATGAACGCGAGTCTTCGCGTTCGCGACACTCAGCCCTAACGTCTCCGCCACTTCGGCGGTCGAGAATCCTTCGATATCGCGGAGGATCACGGCGGTGCGATAGTCCTCCGGGAGTGCGTCCAGCGCCGCGCTCAGCACCCCGCGCAGCTCGGTCTGGTGAGATGGATCGTTCACCCTCGGCGACCAATCGGTGATCGACGCCGCGTGCTTACCGTCTTCGTGGAACGCGGGAAGCACGTCGTCGAGTGAGATCTCGGTACGGCGCCGCTGACCGCGGGCCTTCTGGTATCCGGCGTTCGCTACGATCCGGTAGAGCCACGACCCGAAGGCCGAATCCCCGCGAAAGGTGTCGATCTTTCGGACGACCGTCCACAGCGCGTCTTGCACAACCTCCTCTGCGTCCGACGCGTTGCCCGTGATGCGAATGGCCAGGCGGTAGACGCGAGCCCCGTAGGCGCCCACGAGGGCCTCCGCCGCCCCCGCGTCCTCTCGGCGCAGCTGCTCCACGAGGGCTGCGTCCGGGTCGATTGCCTTTCGATGGAAGTGTGGACGCATCGCGACCACACCGGGCTCCTGATAGGTCCGTTCCGCCACGATCTCAGTGCAATCCATCTCGCCCTCCTTCCGCGCCGGGCCGGTTTTCTCGCAAATACCCCGTTCGGTATCCTCTCGGCGTGACGCCCGTGACGCGGCGGAACGCCGTGGTGAAGTGACTCGGGGTCCGGAATCCCACCATCCGCGAGATCTGCGCGATGGATAGCTCCTGCGTCGCCAAGAATGCGCGGGCGCGGGCGATTCGTTGCCCGACCACGAATCGGTGGGGAGGCACGCCCGTGCTGCCCTTGAAGAGCCGCGCAAAGTGGTAGGGACTCATGTACACGAGGGCAGCGAGCTCGGCGAGCCTCAGGTCTTTGTCGAGGTTCTGCTGGATGTACTCGGTCACCCGCCGGAGTCTGCACGAGGGGAGGGTGCCGATGTCCCCTCGGACCGGTACGGCCGATCCTGAGCTGGGCGCCTCGGCTGTAGCCGCCCACATGAGCCCGGCGGAGCCCGCGCTCGTTGTCTGTGTCGTCGTCATTGCCATTTCCTTCCGTCTCAAGACCTCAGTGATGGTCGGACTTGATTTGCAGCCAGACTAATTTCGCAGGGAGGAAAGCGTCTACCCGACGTTGGTCGGGATCGGCCACGACCCTACTTTGGTAGGGATCGGTTCCTACCTGAGTCGGCATTGTTGACAACCTCGCCGCTGCGTCCCACCATTCCGTTGCTGGAAGGTTCTGCATGTGATGCGGTGGGCATAGGCGATGGGCCTATAGGCAAGGAATATGTCGACGCCCGATTCTCTTCGGTGGCTCAAACAGCCCGTGATCTTGAACTATGGGGTGCCTGTCCTGTCTGTTGGTGCCGTGCTGATCATCGGCCGCTGGCTGGAGCTCTATTTGCGTGGTGCCCCCGTATCGCTCCTTATCTGCGCCGTCACGTTCAGTGCCTGGTTCGGTGGATTCAGGCCGGGCCTACTCGCCACGGTCCTCTCCGTCCTCGCTTTCAAGTACTACTTCGTGCCTCCGATCTATTCGCTGGCTCCGGAGACCGCCGAGATACCGCGCCTGATCGTTTTTTCGCTCGCAGCCTTCTTTGTCGGATCCCTGAGCGCTGGACAAAGGAGCGCAACGGAGGCGCTGCGGGAGAGTGAACAGCGCTTCCGCGATTACGCCGAAACGGCCTCGGATTGGCTCTGGGAGACTGGCCCGGACCACTCTTTCACCCGGGTCTCGGAGGAGCTCACCACGCTCGGCATCGATCCCGCCGGCCGGATCGGCGTGACGCGGTGGGACTTCGCCGCCGACATCGAGGAGGAGCCCGAGAAGTGGCGCCTGCATGTCGCGACGCTCGAAGCACACCAGCCGTTTCGCGGCTTCGTCTACAGGACCGCGGGCGCCGACGGATCGGTCGTCTACATTGCCACGAGTGGCAAGCCCGTGTTCGACGCGGACGGTCGCTTCCTCGGCTACCGCGGTGTCAGCAGCGACGTCACGGCGGCGGTTCGCGCGGAACAGGTCGAGAAGGCGCTCCACCGAGCGAAGGAAGACCTTGCGCGCGTCACGCGCGTGACGACGCTGGGTGAGCTCGCCGCTTCCATCGCCCATGAGGTCAACCAACCGCTGGCGGCCATCGGTGCCGACGCCAACGCTTGCCTGCACTGGCTGGCTGCCGACAGACCCGATCTC
>Ga0209515_10007049_pt1 | contig 13694 bp, 16 predicted proteins | sample Subgroupgradi54m_FD_187454 | JGI IMG/M metagenome (GOLD analysis project Ga0209515, IMG submission 187454) | Subsurface groundwater microbial communities from S. Glens Falls, New York, USA - GMW60B uncontaminated upgradient, 5.4 m (SPAdes)... ...
AAATTAAGAAACGCTTGGGAGTATGCTAAAAAATGGAACTGCTATATAGAATTGCCATTTGAATTAATAAGAGATGCTTCTCAAGGAAACGACCGCCATACTGTAACTGATGAAATTGTAATAACCGCGAAAGAAAAAGGACTCTGGGAAGAATATTTACAAATAGGCATTAAGTAATTGCTTTAAATCAGTTTACCTTTTGGGGAAATGGGGCGTGGAGAAGCGGACGGGTAGAGAGAACTTCCTCAATTTTTTCTCTTGGCAGCTGTTTTGACAAAGCTATATCAAGTACTTCATCCATGTGAGAAACAAAAACAAATTTTAGATCTTTTGTAACCTCTTTTGGCACATCTTCAAGATCTTTTTTATTATCTTTAGGCATTACAATCGTTTTAAGCCCTGCTCTGTGAGCTGCAATTACTTTTTCTTTTACCCCGCCAATCTCAAGAACCCTTCCCCGAAGCGTTACCTCTCCTGTCATGCCGACTCTTCGTTTAACAGGAATTTTAGTAAGCGCGGATAGGATGGCTGTTGTTATAGGTATTCCTCCAGAAGGGCCGTCTTTAGGAACCGCTCCTTCGGGAACATGAATATGAATATCTAACTTCTGATAAAATTTTTCATCCAAGCCAAATGTTTTTGCCCGCGCCCTAATATAAGACATCGCAGCCTGGCAAGATTCTTTCATAACATCGCCAAGCTGTCCTGTAAGAAGTAGATTTCCTTTTCCGGGCATTAAAGCAACCTCGATAAACAGAATGTCTCCTCCTGCTTCTGTCCAGGCAAGCCCTGTTGCCATACCAACTTCGTCTTTATTTTCAATCATTGTGGAATTGAACCTTTCGGGACCCAGGAATTTAGAAGCGTTTTTCTCCGTTACTGTGACTTTTTTCTTCTTGCCCTCGGCAACCATCTTGGCTATTTTTCTAAGAACTGCCGCGATTTGACGCTCCAAACTTCTGACCCCTGCCTCACGGGTATAACGATTAATAATGAATTTTAGTCCTCCATCTGTAATTGATGTATTCTTTTCTGAAAGACCATGGTTTTTTAGTTGTTTTTCAGCCAAAAAATCCTTGGCTATGTGAAACTTCTCATCCTGGGTGTATCCCGCAAAATGAATAACCTCTAATCTGTCCCGCAGGGCTGGAGGAATGGTATCAAGAACGTTTGCCGTTGTTATAAACATAACGTCGGAAAGGTCAAAGGCAACTTCAAGGTAGTGGTCGGAAAACGCGTTGTTCTGTTCCGGGTCAAGAGCTTCAAGAAGGGCTGAAGAAGGATCGCCTCTAAAATCCGTGCCAACCTTGTCTATTTCATCTAACATAAACACGGGATTTCTGGTTTCAGCATCTTTTACTCCCTGAATTATCCTTCCCGGCAAAGCACCAACATATGTCCTTCTATGCCCCCTAATTTCTGCTTCATCCCGAATTCCCCCTAAAGAAACTCTGACAAATTTTCTTCCAAGCGCCCGCGCTATTGATTTTCCAATCGATGTTTTTCCAACCCCCGGCGGTCCTACAAAACAAAGAATTGGCCCCTTCATTTTGCCTGCTAATTTATGGACAGCCAAATACTCAACGATCCTCTCCTTGGCTTTTTTAAGGCCAAAATGGTCTTCGTCAAGAATTTTTTCGGCAGATTTAATATCAACATTATTCTTGCTTTCTTTACTCCAGGGAAGGCTTATTAACCAATCTATGTAATTTCTAATGTAGCCTGCCTCTGGATTGAACTGGGTCATCTGGGCTAATTTTTTTACTTCTTTCTTGGCTTTTTCCTCAACGTCTTCGGGCATTCCGGCCTTTTTAATCTTGTCCATTAGCTCTTTTGTTTCTCCGGCTTCCTCTTCTCCCAATTCTTTTTCAATTGTCTTTAGCCTTTCCCGAAGCATTGCTTCTCTTGCTCCTCTTTCAAATCTCTCCTGGGTCTTGGTGGATATTTTTCTCTCAAGTTCAAGTATTTTTATCTCTTTCTCTAAAAGATCTGCGATTTTTTCAAGCCGTGACTTTATATCGGTCATTTCTAAAAGTTCTTGACGCTCTGATGGTTTTACATCCAAAACCGAGGCAATAAGATCGGAGAGTTCAGACGGCGAGGTCTCCGACATGATATTCATAAAGACAAGAAAATCCGATGACTTCCCAAGATTCATCGCCTGCCTAAATCTGCCGGTTAGGTGGTTACACAAAGCTTTTATTTCAGGTGTGTTTTCGGAAACTTCCGGGATCTCAACGATTCTTGCCAGTAAAAAAGATTCATGGGTTTCGTAAGAGAGAATTTTAACGCGGGAAATTCCTCTAACTTGAGCGTTAATCTCCCCGTCTGTTCTTATCATTCGCTCTATTCTAGAAAGAGTGCCTATTTGATATAAATCATCAGAGGTTGGATCGTTGAGTTTTGAATTTCTTTGCAGCACAAAGCAGACTATTCGCTCATGCTTAAAAGAAGATTCAAGGGCAATAAGGCTTTTGGGCCTGCCAAAAGTCAAAACCGAATCTGTATTGGGGAAAATTATTCCGTCTCGAATAGGAATTACGGGAACTACTTTTTCCATAGTGAGTTTATCGAACTATTAGCACTTTAACATATCATCTGCTAGCTGTCAAGCCCTTTTTTCGGGGTTGACAAACTATATAAGAGGTCTACAATAATTTATAGTGAACATACAAACAGTAAAATTTAAGGACATCTCGTTTATAAATGTCGGGAAGCCCGCGGATCTTGAAATAAAGTACTTAAAAAGTAATTTTGGCTTTAACCCGCTGCATATTGATGATTATATTCACAAAACCCAAGTTCCAAAAGTTGAAATAGATAAAAATTATAACCTCATTGTTTTGGACTTCCCTTATTTTAATCTAAACGGCGCCAATAATCCAATGAAAGTCCCGGATAAAAATGGAAAAAATTATCTTGGAAGCATACTCACCATTCCTGAAACGCTTTCCTCGGCAGCTCTATCTCAACTTATTCCTCCGGAAGAAAAAAAACAAAGATTATTAAGCAGCCAGGTTGATTTTTTCATTGGCAAAGATTATCTTGTTGTTTTACATGACGGATCATTCTCCTCCATTGACATTATTTTTTCTCTCTGCCAAAAAACTCTGCATAATAGAGAAGAATTTTTAGGCAAAGGCCCTGTTTTTCTTGCGTACCGGATTATTGATGCGCTGGTTGATAGCTGCTTTCCAATCATAAATGGAGTTATGGCAACGATTGATAAAATCGATAAAGAGTTAGAGCACACAACAACGCCAGACACAATTGAAGATATTTCGGTTACAAGACGAAACATTGTCGTATTTCATACCATGATAAAACCAATTATTCCACTTTTTAAGCAAATTGAGGAAGGGAAATATCAGGATCTCAACGGCACTATGCAGCCATTCTGGGGTAATGTCCTTGACCATTTGCACAAAATCTGGAACCGCCTTGAAGACGCAAAGGAGCTTATTGAAGGAATTTCTGACAGTAATGAATCTCTCTTATCCTATCGCAATAATGAAATTGTTAAATTCCTAACTGTAATTACTTCCATCGCTTTCCCATTTGTAATTGTAAATAATCTATACTCTATGAACGTTGTTGGCCTGCCCTATGCCACTGACAAAAATATCGTGTTTATTCTCTTTAGTATTATTTTTGCTTCGGGTATAGTAATTCTTGCCTATTTTAGATATAGGAAGTGGATTTAAGGGCATTTATCTTTGCCGCCATAATAAAATCGTTTTCTGATAATCCTCCGACCGCATGCGTAAATAAATCAAGCTGAATTTTATTGTAAAAAATATAAATATCCGGATGATGGTCTTCTTTTTCGGCAATTTCTGCCACTTGATTGACAAAATTCATCGCCTCTCTAAAGTTTTTGAACTTAAACTGCCGTCTTATTTTATGTGTTCCATCCCGAATTAAAACCCAGCCTGCTTGCCTTGAGCTTGTCGAAGGGTCATGCTGAATTAATTTCAGCATCTCCTTCTCTCTTTCATTTGAAAGCGGCGGAGAACCCTTCTCGCACGGAACACAATGTTTTTTCGTTAAATCTGTATCCATATTATTTACAAAGGCTTTCGCAGGGCACGCCGTCGCTGTCTGAATCTCTCTTTGAACAGCCGCAGTTATTGAGTTGAAAATATGCCTCGTCGCAAGTTGTAATTTGTGAACACAGTTTACTACAATCGCAGATATAGTTTCCAGTACTTTGAATTTGAGAGCCTTGAACATTTTTTTGAGGCTCTGAAGACTGAACCAAACACGCATCATCTGCCCAAAGCCCTCTTTTTTGCTCCCTTGCCTCTTTTTCTGCCTCTCTAAACTCTGTTTGATATTTATATGGATTGCTCTGGTAAGTATACTCATGCGCGTATCCTTGAGCAATCATAAATTGATTAAAGTTTGTTTTGTCTTCCAAAAACACATACCGCAAAAGCCGGTTGTATTTATCCCGCTCTCCCTGGGTATTATCAGCTTCTAACCGCACACTCTTACCATTTAACACCGCCTTGGCTTTATTTGAAGCTTCAACAGCAAAACATTGCACAGGCTTACGCGGATCAACAATTTCTGGCGTGTCTATACCAATTAATCTAAGAGTCTCTATTTTCCCGTTTATATTGACGTTGATAGTATCTCCATCAATGACTTTTGTTACCTTAAATGCACTTTCTTTTTCTGGGTTTTGTAAAACTTTGGTAGGCTCATTTGAAGGGATTGAGAATGAAATCTTTTCTTTTTCAGTTTGAGGAGATGAAATCTTTCCAAGTCTAAAACCGACTAAAACAAGCAAGATTCCTAAAGCAAAAACCCAAAAAATCTTATTATTAGGAAATTTCATGCATTTGACATTTTTGTTCTCAATAAGGGCTGCTGGGCTTGGATTCGGACCAAGATAAACGGATTCAGAGTCCGTTGTCCTACCATTAGACGACCCAGCAAAGTTCAGTTCAATTCTACCAAATCTCCTCCACAACCACAAATTCTGCTATAATTTAGCCATGGACAAAAAATTTATGATAAGACGAAGTAATAAGGACTATGATGAGTTACACAGATTTTATAAGAAAGCATTAGCTCAGGAACATAAAAATCTTGTATCTCAAAAAAATATACAAAGGTTATTAAACGAATACCAGAAAAATAAATGGTTAAGATATTATTTTGAGAATAATGATAGTAAAACTTTTATAGCGACTGATGAGAAAAATAAAATTATTGGTTTTCTAGGAGCAAAATATTTCGATAGTAAAGACTCAATAATCTTTTCTATTTCCATATTACCTAGCGAAATCAGAGATAGATTAAGAGATGAGTTTTTGAAAAAGCTTAAAGAAGAATTTCCTATCATTAAGGACATGTTCATAGAAGTTTATGAAAAAAATAATGAGGAAATTAAGTTTTTTACAAGTCGAGGATTTATTGTTTGGGAGACATCAACTGCACCAGTTGGGGAAAAAGTGTTAAATGTTCACTTGATGCAAAAAGTACTGTGAATAAAAGTTCCAACATAGTCAACCAGTGCCAGCAAGGCAAAATCCGCGTGAGTATTGTACCGTTTCGTCGTAGCTGTAACGATTCCGTATCGTAATTCTATTGCAACAAAGAAAAAACCAAGAAGCTAAGAAAAAAGCTAGTATAGATTAATCAAGAAAAACCCGAGCTTTATTTAAGTAGTAGCTGTAAAAACTCCTTAGGAGTAAGTATTTTTATTCCTTCATATGTCTTAAGATCGAGCAAATGCCTATCTCCGCTCACAATAAAATCAGCATTCCCTTCAATGGCAGCATCGAGAAACTTATCATCGTCTGGATCTCTTTCAATAATCACATCTTCCGTAGTGACTGACTCCAATGTTACATAGCTCAATTTCACCAACTGTTTCATTATTTCTTTCCGTTGCTCTAGATTACGTCTGTGGTATTTAATAACTTTTTTTCTGTTAATAACGTCCTCGACTTCAGCTAAGATTGAAGGGGATGTTATCAGAAGAAACTGTTTTATTGTAAAGGCTTTGTAAAGTTGTAGTGGAGCAGAAGACTTTTTGGTGATCAACGCACTAACTAAAATGTTGGTATCTAATACTGCTCGAATCATGCATGTATTCTCTTATTCTTAACCCGCACTTCTTGTATAGCTTGATTAATCTTTTTTTGAATCTCCTTAGGATCTGCTTCAGGAATATTCGCTCGTATTGCATCAAGTTTTTTAACTGCTTCGTCCCATTGAGATTTAGTTAATCGTTTTGTAGGATCAAGAAGTTTCTCATATTCATCAACACTGATGAGAACTGCTGCTTCCCGATTATATTTTTTAATCATAACTCTATTTTGCCCATACATTACTTTTCCCATAAGTTCGGCAAGATTAGATCGAAATTCGTCAATTGATACATAATTATTTATCATATCTGCAATATATCGCAAATTTAATGATTTGTCAAATTTGTACGATTCTTGATCTGAACCGAATATAGATTGTGTTTTGAACAATAAACGGACTATAACCCTAAAGCTGGTATCCAAACTATAAGGATTAAACGGGTCTTGACCGACATGTTCAACAAGGCAAAATCCGCGAGCGTAACCTGCCTGCCGGCAGGCAGAGCGTAAGTCACCCCGAAGATGTAGCCTACCAGTAGAATTAGAAATCTAAAATGAATTTCTTTTGATGTTTCGAAAGATCATAGTAAATTCATTAAAATTAAATTTAGCAATTGCCTTTTTTACAAGGTGGTTGTCTCGTTTATTGATTTCAAGACCATATTAGGGGTTCAACCCTTACAAGTCTCTTCTACTTTTGAATCAAAACTTTTGCTATACTTCAATTATGAAACTTATATCTACTAATCCTGGTAAAAATTATGAGGTTATTGGTGAAGTTGAAGTTTCTTCTGAAAAAGAGATTAAACAAAAAGTAGAGAGAGCTAGGGCTGCTCAAAATGCCTGGAAAGAACTTGGACTTGAAGAAAGAGTTAAAAAGCTAAGAGAAATAACCGAAGAGATCCTAAAAAGGAAAGAAAATCTAGCTCAACTTGCTACAAAAGAGATGGGAATGCCTATATCTCAAACTAGATATGATATCGAGGATGCTATTAGGTATTTCAACTGGTATTTAGATAATGCCGATAAATATTTATCTCCAGAAGTGGTTTATAAAGACGGTGATGTAATAAATAAGGTCTTCTATGAACCGATTGGGGTAGCTGCTGTAATTACCCCTTGGAATTACCCTTTATCCAATTTTGTTTGGGGTTGTGGTCAAAATTTAATAGTTGGTAACACAGTAGTTTTTAAACATTCAGAAGAGTGTCCTTTATTTGGTAAATTAATTGAAGAGATTATTAAGAGCAGTTTACCTGAAGGAGTTTTTAGCGCGGTTTATGGAAATGGGAAAATTGGTGATTTTTTAGTTAATCAGGATATAAATCTTATTAGTTTCACAGGAAGCAGTAAAACAGGAAAGGAACTTTACAAAATAGCAGCAGAAAAATTTATAAAGATTGTTTTAGAAATGGGCGGATCAGCTCCAGGGATTATTTTTGAAGATGCTAATATAGATGAAGTTCTGGAGGCTATTTATTCCGCTAGATTTAGCAACTGTGGACAGATGTGCGATGCTCTAAAAAGATTGATAGTACAGGAAAGTAAATACAATGAGGTCATCCAAAAACTAAAAACTTTATTATCTTCTAAAAAGGTTGGAAATCCCGAAGACGAAACAACGGATATTGGCCCTTTAGTTGCAAAAAGACAATTAGAATTATTAGAAGAGCAGGTCAAAGATGCGGTAGATAAGGGAGCTGAAATAGTTATTGGTGGCAAAAGACCAAAAAACTTAAGTGGTGCTTATTACGATCCAACAATTCTGATCAAAGTAACCAAGGATATGAGAGTTTGGCAGGAAGAAGTATTTGGGCCAGTATTGCCAGTTATGCCATTTAAGGATGAAACAGAGGCTATACAGCTTGCCAATGATACAAGGTATGGTTTAGGAGCTTATGTTTATACCCAAGATAAAGATAGAGCCTTAAGAGTTGCTTCTCAAATCAACACCGGAATGGTCAGCATAAATAATTCCAGCTATATACAACCTTGTAGCCCTTTTGGAGGTAATAAAGAATCAGGATTAGGAAGAGAACATGGCAAATTCGGCTTTACAGAACTTACTCAAGTTAAAGTTATTGCTATAGAAAAATAATATGAATAAAGCTCTTATAGTTATTGACGTACAAAAGTATTTTTTCAACGAAAAAACAAAACCTATTGTTAAAAAGATACAAAAGTTTTTGGACGATAAAGCAAATCAATATTCTGCTATATATTTTACTGTGTTCAAAAACGATCCAAGCTCTCCATTGTGGGGTATTTCTGAATGGAAAGGCTGTGTAAGCTCTCCAGATACCGATATTTGTGATGAAATCAAAGAGTTTACTAATGATAAGAATCTATTCTATAAGAATATTTTTTCAGCATATAAAGTGCCAGGAATAGAAAAAGGCTTAAAGGCAAATAATGTTTCAGAGGTTTATTTATGTGGTTTTGACACTGATTGTTGTGTGCTCGCAACAGCGTATGACTTATTTGATGTTGGTATAAAACCAATAGTGTTAAAAGATCTTACTGGATCAGCCTTACAAGAAAAACTCCATAAACCAGCTCTTCAAATGTTAGAGGAAAATATAGGTTTTGTGGAATAAATTTATGAAATACTTTCAAGTTTCAATAAACGCAGAAGATAAAGAGTAGATAAAATCCGCATGAGTATTGACAAGTATTGTCATGTTTAGTACAATTTAGTCATGATTATCAATCAATTTTTACCTAAAGCATATACTCCAGAACAAGTAGCAACGATGCTGCAGCTTAGCAAAAACACAATTTATCAGCTGATTAGCCGCGGGGAAATTGTTGCCAAAAAAATTGGTAAGGTTTACCGTATTCCTAAAAGTTCTCTTTCTTTTATTTTTACCGGACTTGACGAGGATCTTTATAAAGCGCAAAAGGAAGATTTAAAAAATCTTGAGAAAGTTAAAAAAGTGCTTGTTAAGGCTAGGAAAACTCTGTGAATGGGACAAAAGTCTTTGTTGATTCGGATGTAATAATCTCCTCTTTAATTTCTGAAAAAGGCGCAGCCCATCTTCTTTTAAATGAACAGGAATCCAATTTTGTAATTTCCAGCGTCTCTAGAAAAGAGGTTGAGAAAGTAGCAAATAGATTGGGGATAGAACAAGATGAGCTGCAAGTTTTGATTAAAAAGAGGCTTAAGATCATCAAGCTCGCCCCTGATCTAAAAAAGATTAAGAGTGATTTTAAAGACTATGCCTCTGATCCTAACGATACGCATATTATTGCAGGAGCTAGCCGTGCAAAAGCGAAATTTTTATTAACTTATAACCTCAAGCATTTTAAGAGACAAAAAATTAATGAAGATTTAGGAATTGTTGTTTTAACACCAGCTCAATATTTACAGTATTTAAGAAGCCTGAAGTAGAACTTGCTTTCACGCCCATATTAGGGGTCCGATTCTTAAATTCAACGGTTATTTACTTTCCGGCTCTTGTATATAATATAAGATTATTTCCTGATTTATTTCCGGCAGTCGTATTTGATCCTTTGGAATTCGTCGTATAGAAACCCCTGTTTTTGGTTTTTTTAAATCATGGTTTTCTAAAATATCAAATTTATCCGGCGAAATTTTTCTCAACAATTCAGGATTATAAATATATGCTACCATGCTTTCGCAAATATCCTCATCTATATGTCCTCTTGCATAATAATTTATGCATTGGTCCGGTTGCAACGGAAACATACCAGTAGGAGCCATTTCGCCAGTTTTTTTGTTGTAAAAGCGCTTTTCATTACCATCTGGTGTTAACCTGACTTCCCACTCATCTGGATAATCAATACAGAAATCCCAAACGAATCCTCTCTCTGACCATTCTTTTTCATAATCACTCTCTACCAAATGTGTAATTTCGTGTACCATCGTTCCTTCAAAATTAGATACCGCCTCTATTCTATGGGGCGCTAATTCCATTCCCCTGGGCAAAAATCTAAATGCACGATAACTACGCATAGCATTTCCATTCCATGGATATTTGTCGGGATCACCAAATGCGCTTGGATGGGCTATGTCATCAATAAGTATCCAATCTATTTTTTCAATTACTTGCGGCATTATAGATTCCAATTGCTCAAGAACTCTTTTAGCACGAACAGCATGCTCTTCTGTAAAAGGAACCTCTTTGTTAAAGTTATATACTGTTAGTAATTTATCGCTAACTTGAATTTCTAGTTGTTCTTGTGGCATCCCCTTTTTTCGCCAATAATCTAATAAGAACCAATCTTTCCTCTCCTTCTCTTCCTTAACCATCTGAATAATTTCTTCATCTGTACTAGGTTTGTTTTCTTTACCGACTATCGACACTGGAGAAATACGCCACTGACGATAGCTTGCCTTATTAGGGTCATTTGTTCTTTCGTATGTAAATGGAAAAGTTGGCAATATATCTCCTGCCGTTTCTGATTGCAGCCTTGGCTGTTTTGAATCTTCCATAATCCTATTATATCTAGCTCTTCGCGCTATTACTACATAATAGACTATCCTATTTGCTATAATTGCCTCATGAAAGAAAAAATAGTTTATCAGGGAAAAACGAAAAAAGGTAACCACATCATTATTAGATATCCCAATAAAGATGATGCGAGAGCAATGTGTAATTACATCAATACTTTATCCAAAGAACAAACGTTTATCAGGTTTCAGGGAGAAGAAGTTTCTCTTGAAAACGAGACAAAATATTTAAACAGCCAGCTTGAAAAAATAGAGAAAAAACAAGCTGTTCAACTCCTTGTTTTCTTTGGTAATCAATTAATCGGCATATCAGGCATTGATATGAAAGACAAAACAGAGAGCCATGAAGGGTCGTTTGGAATCTCCATAGCAAAAGAGTTTCGAGGAGAAGGCATTGGAAAAAAACTTATGGAACTTGTTATAGAAGAAGCAAAAAATAACCTGTCTCAACTTAAAATTATTACCCTTGGAGTATTTGGCAATAATCCGCTGGCAAGTGCGATTTATAAAAAATTCGGGTTTAAAGAATTCGGCACTCTTCCGGAGGGAATACTGCATAAGGGAGAGTACATTAATCACGTATATATGTATAAAAAGCCTAATCAGAAACTAGATTAATCTTAAGATGTAAGGGGCAAAGATAAGGATACCAACAATAACTGATCCTATTGATGCTAGAAGAACCATGCCCGCTGCTACATCTTTTGCGATCTTTGCTTCTTTTCTATGATCCGTTGCGATAAGATTAACCATTTCTTCAATCGCCGTATTTATCATTTCAGAGGAAATTACCAAAAGAATCATTACTCCTAAAATCCCCATTTCAAATGGATTGACGTGAAAATAGATGCTTGCAAGAATTATCAAAAAAGCAACAGTAAAATGAATCTTTAGATTTCGATTAGTTTTTAGCGCGTGACTGATTCCTTCAACTGCAAAACCAAAAGATGAAATCAAACTCCTGTTATTATCCATATCTTATGTATAAAAATATTTAGCCAGTAAAAATGTTGCAATGGTAACAAGACTACCAAGGACTCCTCCTGTTATTATTTCCAGTATTGTATGTCTGTGCAATTTAATGCGCGACCAGGCAAGAAAGGGAAGAACCAAAACAGAAATAAGGCTATGGTATAAAATTGCAATAGTTATGACAAATGCACAATACACTCCGATATGAACGCTGGCTTTTATTCGTATATTGACTGCATCAAACAGAAACAAGCCAATGATTATTCCAAAAGCAATGATTGATATCGGAAAAAATATTCCCTTGAAAAAAAGAGAAACCACAAAATAAACAAAGGCAAGAATAAGGGCAATGGCATAAAATCTTGGCCGTTCTTTCTGATGCGAGATGTCGCCGTCTGAAAAAATTCCCGTTATTCTTCCAACCAAAAGTATTATAACTCCCAAAACTAGAAAAGAGGCTGTAAAGACAACCCACTTTAGAGCGTACATTTCGCTTGCTGTCTGTCTATAAACAACAAGATAAGGCAGCATAAGAAGCAACACCACCGGATGAAATACTAGCGATATGAACTTTGCAAGGCGCATTTATAAATCTTGCCTGTCGGCAGACAGGTTCTGTTTTATTTTTTGTATTGTTTTTTCTTTGCCCAAAATCTCCAAAGTTTGAGGAAGAGGCAGACCCGTTTCTTGCCCTGTTATTATTTTATATATTAGAGACATTTTTACTTTATTATTAGCTAATACATTTTTTATAGTAACAAGAATTGCTTCATTGCTCCACTGTTCAATTGTTGAAAAACTATGCAGAAGCTCTTTTGCGATTTCTCTTTCTTTTTGACTTAAAACAATTTTTTCATCTGTAAATATCCACTTTGTAAACTCATAAAAATCATTCAAAGTCTCCATCCTTGTCTGCGCTAATAATACTAACTTATCAAACATTTCCTCGTCTAAATTTTTAATTTTTAATTGTATCTTTGATCTTTGATCTTTGATCTTTGATCTTAATTCGTCAACTTTCAGTTGACGAATATATACCCCATTCATCCATTGGAGTTTTTTGATATCAAAAATCGGCGAATTAGTATTGACGTCTTTTAAATCAAAAAGTTTAATCATTTCCTCAATTGTCATAATTTCTTTATCTCCCCCGGGATTCCAACCCAAAAGAACCATAAAATTAAGCAGCGCTTCCTTAAGATAACCCTCATCTCTATAGTCAAGAACAGATTTTGCTCCGTGGCGTTTTGAGAGTTTTGCTTTGTCGGGTCCTAAAATAATCGGTAAATGAACAAAAACAGGCATCTCCCAGCCAAAAACTTTGTATAGCGCAATGTGTTTTGGAGTTGAGGAAATAAACTCGTCTCCCCGAATAACATGGGTAATTTTCATAAGATGGTCATCAACAACGTTGGCAAAATTATAAGTTGGATAACCATCTGATTTAATAGCCACAAAATCCTCTTGAGTTTTATTTTCAAATAAGATCTTCTTGTTTCCTATTGCATCCATCCAGAAAGTTGAGCCAACTTTAGGCATTTTAAATCTCAAGGCATTATCATCTTCGTACAAAAAATCCTTATCTTTTAGAATCTTTGCATGCTCTTTGTAGATATTCAGTCTTTCTGATTGAACATATTTTTCATCCCAGGAAAGTCCCAACCACTCCAGTATTTCGTGTATTGCTTTTTCGCTTTCGGGAACCAACCGAGCCCTATCTGTATCTTCAATACGAAGAATAAATTTCCCCTTGTTATGTTTTGCAAAAAGGTAATTAAAAAGCGCAGTTCGGGTAGTGCCGATATGAGGAATTCCTGTTGGACTCGGTGCAATTCTTACTCGTACCATCTATTGCATTGTAACCCAAACTTCTCCTATACTCAAGATATGGTAACGCTACATAAAGCAACACAGGAAACACGCCTTTTGCTAAAATGGGGAGCAATTCTGCTTGGCATAATTATCTTTATAATACTTGTAATTAGAATTGGGGGAAATATTAAAGAGTATTTTTTTCCTACGCCTCCTCCCCCGCCCACTGTTTTATTTGACAAGCTCCCAAAGGTTGTATTTAAAGAAATACCGCCTCTAAAAAAATTAACCTATTCTCTTGATACTCTTTCGGGAACACTGCCAAAGTTTCC
>Ga0209515_10007050_pt1 | contig 13694 bp, 15 predicted proteins | sample Subgroupgradi54m_FD_187454 | JGI IMG/M metagenome (GOLD analysis project Ga0209515, IMG submission 187454) | Subsurface groundwater microbial communities from S. Glens Falls, New York, USA - GMW60B uncontaminated upgradient, 5.4 m (SPAdes)... ...
GTCAAATTGAGAACTCGTAGGGCGGAATAGCGATAGCGTATTCCGCCGGATGTAGCTCCATTCGGCGCAATACGGCTTCGCCTATTGCGCCCTACGCGAGCTTAATCAGAGCTTCCCTAACGTTGATTGCTCACCGTAATGGTGCTTGCGTATGTGTTAACGCACTGGCGTGGTGCAGTACAGAAGCAGTAACGGAACCATTGCGTTCAAGATAGGCTTTTTGCTTTTCTCCCACCCGTACCGCCGCCGCACATTTCTCATGCAGTTCCGCCGTTTAATCATTTTTAATTTTTCACAGTTACAACCTTGTCATGCGAAAACGGGCTAGCATGATAATTGCATGTATTTCATGGGAAAAAATCTGTCTTCCGAAAATATCAAATATGACATGGCTGAATGAGACCATTAAAGCGCAGCGCGCCGTGCTGGCGTCGCGCCTGGAAGCGCCCATGTCCGGTCTGGCCGGACAATGTGCGAGGTCATGGCGCGAGCGTGACCGGCTGGATCAGATCCTGCGCGAGGCGCTGGCGGATATGCCCGTTTGCCAGCTCATCTATGCGATCGACACGAACGGCAGGCAAGTCAGCTCCAACGTTGGCCGGGACGCGATCGACCGCGGCAAATACGGAGAGAATCTTGCGCACCGCCCCTATTTGTCGAACGCAATTCCTTATAAGGGGTTTATGCTGTCCGACGTGTACCTCAGTCCGCCCGACCGGCGCTCCTGCATCACCGCCGTCCAGGCGGTGGCGGACGGTTCGATCATGCTCGGATTCGTCGCGGCGGATTTTTATCTGCGCGACTTGCCTCAGCTCGAGCGTCGCACCACGTCGGGCCAGAGTGCATGGCGCCAGATCAAGGGCGACCCCGTCATCCGTGACGCGCTGTTTCAGCAGCGGCGGGCGAAGAGCGCGATGGACGTGAAACTCGACGACGTGATCGCCATCATGGATGAATTGATCTGTGATCGCGGCGTGTTTCACGGCAAGCTGCATTTTTCCAGCTCGCGCGCCACGCTGTGGCTGACGGACGATCCGTTTCGCTACCGTGTCCACGTATTGGAGGAAATCATCGACCCCTCGATCTGCCTGGCCTATCCGAGCCGGCCCTATTCGGAACAGACCGTCGTGCCGTCGGCCCTCGTGCGCCCCGTGTTCGAGCGCTTCAAACTGTTGCGCAATGCGGACGAAAACATCTACCTGCGTTCCGGTTCCCTCAATGTGATCAACGGGATGGTGGGTCTGACCTTCTCCTGCGACGGCTCCCATTATATGCCTGCCCAGGATTTTCTGTTCAAAGACGAAAGCTTTTGGTTTGGCACATTGCCGCAGTGATGGAACGGTAGTGGAAGGGAAAATAAAAAACCCCCTGACTGGAATCCAGTCAGGGGGTTTTTACTGGTGGAGGTGGGCGGAATCGAACCGCCGTCCGCAAGTCCTACATCTATGGTTCTACATGCGTAGTCTGTCTTCGATTTGACTCAGCGTGTTCCGGCAGACAGGACCACTGCTGAGCTGAGCCTGCTTGGATTTAACGCTTGCTCAACAGGCACGAGCCGGCGCGATCCCGTGTGATCGACCTTTCCATCCCAGCCCACGGGCGAAACTCAGGCGGAAAGGTTAGCGGGGATTAAGCCGCTAAGGCGTAGTTGTCGTTGTTGGCAACTATAAGTTTGCAGCTGGATTTACGAGGAGATCTGCACCTCGGCATGCCCCAGAGGTTTCGTAACCCACGTCGAAGCCAGGTCACCCCCAGATACAAATTACAGTATAACGCATTATGAATGGGGTGGCTTCAACGGGATTTCAACACCCGCTGCATCTCCCGATCGGTTTCACGTTCCTTGATGGAAGCGCGCTTGTCGTGCGCCTGTTTTCCCTTGGCCAGACCTATCTCCAGCTTGGCGTGGCCGCGTTGCCAGTAGAGCCGCAGCGGGATGAGCGTGTAGCCCTTGCGCTCGGTGGCGCCGATCAGCTTGTTCAATTCCTCGCGATGCAGCAGCAGCTTGCGGTTGCGCGTGGGGTTCGCCTTGATATGCGTCGAAGTCGAAGTGAGCGGCGAGAAGTGCGTGCCCACCAGAAACGCCTCGTTGTGCTCGATCACGACATAGCCTTCCTTGAGTTGCGCGCGTCCGGCACGCAGGCACTTGACCTCCCAGCCCTGGAGCACGAGCCCGGCCTCGAACTTCTGCTCGATGAAATAGTCGTGCCAGGCCTTGCGGTTCTGGGCGATGACGGGGCCGTGCGAAGCTTCTTTTTTCTTAGTCATCGGCGATCAAGCTGGCATTGGCACAGACATGGCGCGGAAATCGATTGCCGGCCATGGCCTATGCTTATATAAGGAATCGGCATCGTGAGGATGCGTGTGAATCGGTTTGTCGGTGGACGCCCTGCGTTGAGTATGCCACATTCTCGCCCCGTGCGAGAGAAACCCAGCCCTGTTCCGGTGGCGAAGAGACGATGATTCCGACCCACAAACATCCGGCGCGTCGCGATCCCTTGCGCAGTGGCAGGAAAACCGTGCACGAACGCTGGTCCTCACCGGGTATATTCGTGCTGGCGGCCGGCGGCGCCGCGATCGGCTTCAACAATTTCTGGCAGTTCCCCCAACTGGTCGCGCAGTACGGCGGCGGGGCATTCCTGATCGTTTATTTTCTGTGCCTGCTGATCATCGGCTTGCCGCTGCTCATGGCGGAGTACATGCTGGGCCGCAGCGGACGCGCGTCGCCAGTCACGACTTTCCGGTTCCTGGCGCGGCGCGTGCACGGCAGTCGCCTGTGGAGCGTGGTGGGCGCGATGGGCGTGCTCAGCGTGTTCCTGATTCTTTCCTACCTCAGCGTGATCGCCGGCTGGGTCATCGCCTACACCTTGCGCGCGGCATCCGGCGTTTTTGTCGGCCTGACGGCGGATGGGATGGGCGCCCAGTTCGCGCAACTCGTGAAGGACCCCGAGAAGCAGCTTTTCTGGCACACCCTGTTCATGACCATGACCATGATCACGGTCAGCCGCGGCGTGCGTCACGGTCTTGAGGCGCTCGCGCGTTACGTCATGCCGCTGCTGCTGATCTTGCTGCTGGTTCTGACGGTTTACGCAGCGACCACGGATGCCTTGGCCCATGCCACCAGCATGTTGTTCCTGCCGGACTTTACCCGGCTTTCGGGCGCGGGCGTGCTCGCGGCCATGAGCCATGCCTTTTTCAGCCTCGGGCTGGGCGCCGGCGCGATGCTGATGTACGGCGCCTATCTCAACGTCGAGGCCAGGATTCCGCGGCTGTCGCTCTATGTGGTCGGCATGGACACATTCACCGCCCTGGCCATCAGCCTCGTGGTGTTTTCGGTATTGTCCGCGGGCAACGTGGAACTGTCCTCCGGACCGAGTCTCGTGTTCCAGTCGCTGCCGCTGGCGTTCGACCATCTCCCCTTTGGCCGCGTATTCATCACGCTGTTTCTCGCGCTGCTGGTGCTTGCCGCGTGGGTCTCGGCGGTCTCGCTCGCGGAGCCGGTCATGGTGTGGCTGAGCGAGCGCTTCGGCATGAGCCTGCGGAATTCCGCGCTCTTGTGCGGTATCGGCGCCTGGGCGCTTGGGGTGGTGACCATTCTCTCGTTTAATAACTGGGCGTTTTCGTTCAAGTTTCTCGGGATCGTCAAGAAAATGGGATTTTTCGATATCATGCAGATCGTGACCGCGCAGATGTTATTGCCCGTTTCCGGTATTCTGATCGCGCTGTTCGTCGGCTGGGTGCTCAAACCCGAGACCACGCGCGAGGTGCTGCACTTGCGGCCGTCCTGGCTTTTTCCCGCGTGGTTGTGGCTGATGCGTCTGGTGATTCCGGCGCTGTTGCTGATCGTGCTGTTCAATCTTCCCGATCTGTTTGCATGACCACGATTCACCGCTCGGCGCTCGTTCCCTACAGCGCGCACCAGATGTTCGAGCTGGTGGCGGACATTCCTTCCTACCCGAAATTTCTGCCGTGGTGCGGCGGTGCGCGCATCAATTCTACCCAGGACGATGAAGTGATCGCGGCCATCGATATCGCCTACAGCGGCGTGCACCGGACCTTCTCCACGCGCAATCTGCTGCAACGCGACAAGATGATGGAGATACAGCTGCTCGAAGGACCGTTCAGTTACTTGCAGGGTTTCTGGCAGTTCAAGGCGCTGGACGAGCAATCCTGCAAAATTTCCCTCGATCTGGAATTCAATGTCGCGAACCGGATCGTGGGACTGGCGCTGACGCCGGTATTCTCGAATATCGCGAACCAGCTGGTGGATCGCTTCCACCGGCGCGCGATGGAGCTGTACGGCAAGCCGGCATGAGCTCGGAAAAAACCTGGCGCGTGGAAGTCGCCTACGCTACGCCGGTCCGCCAGGAAATAATCGAAGTGTCCGTGCGTCCCGGCACGACGGTGGAGCAGGTCATCCATGAGTCGGGCATGCTCGCGCGGTTTCCGGAGATCGAACTGACGCGTCAGCGTGTGGGCATATTCGGCGAGACCGCGCGCCTGCAGGACGTGGTGCACAACGGCGATCGTGTGGAGATTTACCGGCCGCTGGTGGCAGACCCGAAGGAAGCGCGGCGAACGCGAGCCACGCGCCGCGGAAAAAAACTATAGCCCGCGCAGGCGGGCGGCGTCGGATTGCGCCGGTGCGTCGCCGGGCGCTGGTTTGGCGGCGGATTCCTTGATGGCCAGATCGCCGGCCTTGATCCGTGTGTTGCCTTGCACCGCGATCAGCAAATCATTCTTGAATACCACCGTTACGCGCTGGCTTTCACCGGAAGTCTCGTTGGAGTGCCGCAGATAATAGTAATAATCCCAACGATTCTGATGAAAAGGGTCGACGATAAGCGGTGTTCCCATCACGAAGCGCACCTGGCTGGGGGTCATGCCGGGCTTCAGTTTGTCGACCATCTCCTGCGTGACAACATTGCCCTGCTGGACTTCAACCTTGTAGACCGAAAGACACCCGGAGAGCAGTAACGCGAGAATTGCCGCAAAAAGCATATGACGCATAGTTTTGGAACTCATCTATATTAAGGTGATTAACACTGGCGCGATGATAACCCAGAAAGCTTTTCCGGGTATACTCACGGCGCGGACCTGGAAGGGATGACGTGTATGAACACCACGCGCAATACCAACACTGGCGGTGCTGAGCTCAAGAAGGCCGGGCTCAAGGCGACATTGCCGCGCCTCAAGATCCTGAACATTCTGGAAGCCACCGGCCATCCGCACATGTCCGCCGAGGAGGTTTACAAGGAACTCCTGAAAATAGGCGAAGAGGTCGGGCTGGCGACGGTCTACCGCGTGCTCACCCAGTTCGAGGCCGCGGGCCTGGTGATCCGGCATAACTTCGAGGGCGGGCGATCCGTCTTCGAGATCAACCAGGGCAGCCATCACGATCACATGGTGTGCCTCGAGTGCGGCAAGGTCTTCGAGTTTTACGATACCGCGATCGAGGACCGCCAGCACAAGATCGCCGAGAAGGCCGGTTTTCATATCGACGATCACTCGCTGTATCTCTACGGCGTGTGCGAGGGCATGAAGAAGCACGGCAAGTGCTCGAAAAAGTAATCTCTCCAGCGTCAGCACTCTTATCCTGTTCAGCTTTCATTCTGAGAGGGTAATGCGGAAGGGGGGGATGCTCAGCGCAGCTTCTTGCCACCGAAGACTATGCTCGGACAGTGCTCGCGAAATCGAATCGCCCTCCATTTCATTCCCCAAGTTCTTGTTCCCATGTCTTTCCTGGCCTTCTGAACTAAAGCTTTGCTCTGAAGGCGACTTGACAAGTTTGGTGCCTCACGGCGAAATGGGTGAGCCATAAGAGCCTATAACGATACACGGCCGCGTCTTCTGTCCAGGAAGGAGGGAGAATGAAAAAACTCCATAAATATTTTTCCAAGGAATGGCTTGTACCAGTGATTTGTGTCTTCGGAATTCTCAACACCGTTGCGGTTGCTGATCCTCCCACGTTCCCGCCCCCCATCCAAAAACAACTCCAGTTACCCGAACACCAAATCGACATCGGCCTCGCCGCTTTAACCGTCGCCAAGGAGTTTTATCCCCACCTTGATATCGCGGCGTACTCAAAACGCATCGACCTGATCGCCGACAAAGCCCGTCAGCTCGCCCAGGGCACGGAAGACCCGGAAACCCGGATTCGCGTGCTCAACACCGTGATCCATCAGATGGAGGGCTTCCATTACGACCACTCGCCGTTTGCCCGCAGCCGCCAAGACTATTATTTTCTGAACGGCATTCTCGATACCAAACAAGGTATCTGTTATAGCCTGCCGCTGCTCTATATCGCCGTGGCCCAGCGCCTGGGTTACCCCCTCTACCCCGTCCTGGCCCCCGACCACATCTTTGTGCGTTACGTGGACCCGGCCTTTACCGAACAGAACATCGAAACCACGAGCGGCGGCAAGTACTTTCCCGATCAGTACTACATCGAGGCTTTCGCCGTCAGCCAACGGGGCCTGAAAAGCGGCAGCTATCTGCGCACCCTGACCTACCGCCAGTTCCTCGGCCAGATGCTGGCCGTCAGCGCCGTCTTTCACGGGCGCAACGCCGCCGCCCCCAAAGCCATCGCCTATCTCGAAAAGGCCGCGCTACTCGACCCCCGATTTGCCGACCACTACGACAACCTTCGGATCGTCTATACCGCGATGAGCGAGGTCAATCCGCACTTGGCAGTGGCATACCGGGAAAAGGCCGAAGCCTATGCCCGAAAGGCGAGAGCACGGGGGTTTGTCGATCCCGATAACGTCAAGCGCGCCCAGCAAATAAGGGGGGAGTCATGAACCGCCTCCGCGTACTTCTAGCAGTGGGATTGTCCGTGTGGGGCACGCTTGCCCAAGCTCAATATTTCGACGCCGAGACCGGGTTGCATTACAACGGGGCGCGGTATTATGACCCGAAGATCGGGAGGTATCTCAGCAGTGATCCGGTGGGGCTAAAGGGTGGGTTGAACACGTATGCGTATGTTTATAACAATCCGCTCAGATATATCGATCCGCTTGGGCTTTGGTCGACACCTGGGCACAACTATTTTATTGACGAAACATATCCAAATGTCCCGGTACGATTTAAGCAATACATTAAACATGGCAGTGCATCTGCAGATGTAATATTCAGGCAAACATGCGGTTCATCTGGAATACATGCAATGAGTTGTCCACCTTTTTTGGATGTAGAAGCTGCAAAAAAACAGATGCAGGAATTTATTCAGAGAAATATGGAATCATTCCGGAAACAATATTGCAGGGGCAATCTGTCCGATGCAGGCTATTTCTTGGGTCTAGCTTTGCATCCTGTTATGGATTCTACTTCGCCATCTCATAGAGGGTTTCAAGAATGGTCATTTAGCCAAATACAAAAACATGGTGATTTCTCCGAGTCACAAGAAAGTATAGAAATGGCACCCGCATACAGAGACGAAACAGTGAAACTTATGAAAGAGCTGTTTGACCCAGATACATTTAAATGTGATTGCGCTAAACAATGAAAAATAAAATAGCGAGATGTGCACGTTGGGCAGTTTATTTAGAGATACCGACTCTACTGGTTGGGTTGGCGCTATTTCTTGGATCACTCCATTCTGGAGGCGTATCTTTTTATCTATCGGGTGTTTTCGTCCCGCCGCTGTTTTTGTACATTTATGGGGTTTTCCAAACAGGGAATTTTCTTATGTGGTTAGCAGTGGTTACTGTGATGCAATATGGCTATTGTCTAATAGCAGTTTGCGCTTTCAATGTGTTAGGCGGCTCAATTAAAAGCTCGTAGGTTGGGGTTCACTGCGCTCACCCCAACCTACTACGCTGAGAAGAAAACCGGGATCAGAGTGAGCTAACCAGGTTTCTCAGCTCTTTTTCACCTTGCCGCCCATGATCCAGGCGAACACGATCCCGCAGGCTGCCAGGGCCCAGACCACCACCGCGCCCGAGGGTAGATCGAGCACCGCCGACAGCGCCAGCCCCACGGCATAGCCCAGTACGCCGACGGAGTAGCCGATGACGAGCCGCCGGCGCGCGACGTGAAAACGGCTCGCGAGCGCCGGGATGATCAGGCTGGCGAACACGAGGTATACGCCGACCAGTTGCACCGATGCCGTCACGGCGAGCGCGAACAGGGCATAGAACCCGATACGGCCCAGGCGCTTGCCCGCCCCGAACCAGAGCGTGAGGATTACCGCGGTGAGCAGCGTTACCGGCAGCAGCCGCGGGTAGCTGACCCACAGAATCTGACCTACCAGTAAATCCTTGAGATGCTCGCCGCCGTGCGGGTTGTTTGCGAGCAGTAGAATGCCGGCGCACGCGGCGAGCACGAACAGCACGCCGATCAAGGCTTCCTGCACCTCGGGCCAGCGCTTTTCCGTGAACGTGAGCAGCAACGCGCCGAGCAGCGCCGCGCCCACGGCCGCGACCTGCACGGCCAGGCCCTGCGGTTCCCAGCCCATGCCGTCGGCGGCGATCACGCCGAGTCCGGCGATCTGCGCGATCGCAAGATCGATGAACACGATGCCGCGTGCCAGCACCTGCTGGCCCATCGGCACGTGCGTCGCGAGCACCAGCAGGCCCGCGATGAACGCGGGCCCGAGGATGCTGATATCGAGCGCATCGAGATTCATTTCAGCGCTCCCAGCAACTGCTGCACGGTGTCGTCAAAGAGGCTGAAGAGATCCTTGGCCTTGTCGTTGCCGCCCACGGTGTACGGCAATGCGATCTCGGGAATTCTGGCGCGCTCGGCGAGCCACTCCGAGGCGCGACCGTCACTGTAGGCCGCGCGCAGGATCATCTTCGCCGGTTCGCGTTGCAGTTGTTCCAGGACCTCGGTGAGATGGGTGCTGGTGGGTTCCACGCCCGGTTTGGGTTCGAGAGCCGCCACTTCGCGCAGGCCCAGCCAGTGTTCGAGGTAGGGGAATCCCTTGTGTTGCACCACCACCGGCACGCCCTTGAGCGGCGCGGCCTGTTGTTCCCAGCGTTTGATCGCGGACTCCCAGCGCGGCGCGAAGTCGCGGTAACGCGCCTGATAATAGGCCGCGCCAGTCGGGTCGATCTCGACCAGGCGCTGCGCGAGCGCCGTAGCCACGCGGGCGATATTGCGCGGATCGGTCTGGATGTGCGGATTGCCCGCGGCGTGCACGTCGCCCTCGGTGCGGTCGAGGCGCGTCGGTACTTCGAGTTTCTGCACGAAGCCCCCGGCTTCAAAGTAGCCGGGCTTGCCCGGCTGAACGGCGCTGTTGCCCGACTGGCGCAGCACGATCGGCAACCAGCCGATCTCCAACTCCGTGCCGGTGCACACGACCAGCTGCGCGCGCCGCGCCCGCGCGAGCAGACTGGGTTTCGCCTGGACCTGATGCGGATCCTGCAACGCGTTAGTGGCGACATAGATCGAGACGCGATCACCGCCAAGTTCCTGCGCCAGCGCGCCCCATTCGGGTTCGCAGGCGAAAATCTCGAGCGCGGCGGCAGATTGTGCGAAGGCAAGTGTTGCGACGGTGAGCAACGTACTGAGAAATGTTTTCATGTTGAATGCTCCTTGAAAATCAGTACTGGTGAGCGCCGTGGGCGCCGAGGCTCATCTGGTACTGGAGGAAGGCCTGGTTGTCGGTGACGCCCTGGCGCGACTTGTCCTGGGCGAATTGCACGCGGATGCGGCTGAATTCGCTCGGATTGTAGTCCACCATCACGCTGTTCCTGGACGGATTGAAGCTGGATCGCGGCAGCTTGGCGTTGTTGGACGAGTAATCGACCGTACCGTGATCGAGTTGCTCGGTGCGCAGTCCTGCGCGCCAGTAAGGCATGAACTGATAGACGCCCTGCAGGTACCAGCCGGATTGTCTGGCGTCGTACGGTGCCGTGCTCGAGACGCCGGTCGTGTCATAGGTGAGATCGCCGTCTTCATGCCGGCGCAGATATTCCGCCTGCAACTTGAAATTGGTGCGGACCGAGTTGCCGTTCGGCGCGTATTTCCACACGAAGTCGGCGATCCACAGGCGCGAGTCGCCGCTGAAACTGTTGGTGACGGTATTCCCGGAAATATTGGTGTCGGCGACCTCGCGATTCTGCGGCGAAGTTCCCAGCACCGAAACACCCGCGCGCCAGCTGTGGCTCGTGCCGATATCGCCACCAACGTGCGCGAACACCGTACCGGCGCCGGAACCGTTCTTGTCGCGATCGCTGCCGGGGAAGGAACGTCCGCGGCCAAGCTCGGCACCGAACTCGAGAAACGTATCGGTGGGCGCCAGCCATTTTATTTGCACGCCGTCATCGCCGAACTGTGTGCCGAGGAACGCCTGGTAGGCGAGCGGCGCGTCCGTGAAATCCCAGACGTGCGCGTGTTGCGCATTGAGATAACCAATGCCCGAAAAGAACCGTCCGGCTTTGGCGGTCAAGCCACCGGATAGCGCGATCGTCTGGATGAACGCCTCTTCCACCGACGCGGTATTGTCGGGGTGCATGGAATAATTCAGCCCTCCGTAGAAATACGGATCGATGTTGGCATAGATGCCGAGTTCGCTTTCGGCCAGGCTGAACCCGCGCTGGCCCGGGCCGATCTCCACGCTCGATGGCACCGGAAAACCCGTGATGCGGTAGTTCGCCGGGTCCTGCGAGAGATTCGTGTAAAGGCCCGAAAGGATCAGCGAGATTGCCGGATTGAAACTGTTGGAGCCGGCGACCGCGGCCGGTGCCGTCGGCCTGGTTTCCAGTTGTTCAACGCGTTCCTCGAGCGAACGCAGGCGCTGCTGGTCATTGTGTTTGTCCGCTCCCGGGTCCGACGGGGTGTCTGGCGAGGCGGCCAGCACCGCGCCGGGTATGACCGACGCCAGTACGGCCATGGTAAGAAGTTTTCTGAAATACATCAGGGTTCTCCGAAATCGAAAAGAGAAGGGGACCTTGCTCACGCAAGGCGCGTGCACGGACACTGCCGCGCACGCTCGTGACGGCAATCAGATTTCGGAGAGGAGCGGTGGAGCGCGGGCTGAAAAAACCGGAACCGGCTGGAGCCATGGCGCCGGCAGCGAAACCGGAAGATAAACAATGAAAGAACCGGGAACGACGAAGACGAATGGCGAGGAGACGGGCGTTTTGCCCAGATGATCCGAGAACTGACAGAGCGCACACGGCGATCCCAGATTCTGAAGCTGGTGTTCCAGCTCGTGTGCAAGCGCGCCCGCTTCGACGAGCAGCAGGAACAGCACAAACAGCCATGCGCGCCATCCGGTTACGTATCTGGAGATTCCTTGCGTCATGGGCTGGCGCTATTTGATTTCCAGCACCACTGCGGTTTCGTCGCAGTTATTGTATTTGTAGCACTTCACGCACACACTCCAGACTTTCTCCGGCAGCGTGTCCTTGGCCACGGTCGTGAAGCCGAGTTTGTGAAAAAACGGCGCCACGTAGGTGAGTGCCATCAGGCGCTTGAGCTCGATGGTGCGTGCTTCTTCAGCAACGCGCTCGACCAACAGACGTCCGAAACCTTTCCCTTTGAATTCATCAGTCACCACGAGGCTTCTGACTTCGCCCAGGCTCTCGGTAAATATCTCGAGCGCCGCGCAGGCCGCGACATGTCCGTTGATCTCGATCACAAAGAAATCGCGCAGGTGCCGGTACAACTCGCTCATCGAGCGCGGCAGCAGGTTGCCCTGCGCCGCGTAGATTTCGAGAAGGTGGTGAATTTCGGGCACATCGTGGATAGCCGCCGGCCGGATGATCGGCGTGACGCTCGCGACGGCGCGGGTCGGGTCAGGCTGAGGCACGGCTGAGCATGTCCTTGGCATGGGCAAGGGTCTGTTTGCTGATTTCCACGCCGCCAATCATACGCGCGATTTCCAGGGTGCGCTCGCGCGCATCGAGCGGCGCCGCTTCCGCCGTCGTGGTCTTGCCTTCGGTGCGCTTGCGCACTTGCACATGCTGCAACCCCTGGGCCGCGACCTGGGCCAGATGCGTGATGCACAGCACCTGGCGCGTCTGGCCGAGTGCGCGCAATTTTCGCCCCACCACTTCCGCCACCCGGCCGCCGATGCCGACGTCGACTTCGTCGAAGATCATCGTGGGAATCCGTCCGGTGCCGGCGAGCACCACCTGCAATGCCAGGCTGATGCGCGACAACTCGCCACCCGAGGCGACCTTGGCCAGCGGTCGCGGTGGCTGGCCCGCGTTGGCGCTGACCTGGAACTCGACGCGCTCCAGGCCCTGGGCGCTGGTTTCGCCCTCGGGCAGCGCGATCAGCGCGACCTCGAATTTCCCGCCCGGCATGCCGAGCTCCTGCATTTCGTCGCTCACCGCGCGCGCGAGTTTTTTCGCCGCCGCTTCGCGGCGACGCGAGACATCTTTGGCGTCCTTGAAATAGGCGGCGCGCGCCGTGGCCAGATTTTCCTCCAGCTTGCCGAGATTGACATCGTAATTCTCGATGTCGTCCAGTTCCGCGCGCAGCCGCGCGTGCACCGCGGGCAGTTCCTCGGGCTTGATCTTGTGCTTGCGCGCGAGGTCGTGCACGGTGGACAGGCGGCGCTCGACGGTTTGCAGGCGCGCCGGATCGAGTTCGAGGCTGTCGAGATAATGGTTGAGACGCCCGCCGGCCTCGTCGACCTGGATCGCGGCTTCGTTGAGCAGCGCGACAACCTCGCCAAGCTTGGGATCGTATTGCGTCAGTGTTTCCAGCCGGTTGAGCGCGCGCGCCAGCTGTCGCGATACGGCCAGCTCCTCGTCTTCCTGCACCGCCTGGGCCACGGCTTGCACGCCTTCGATGAGTTCGGCGCCGTTGGCGAGCCGCGCGTGCTCCTCCTCGAGCGCCGGGATCTCATCGGCGGCCAGTCCCAGCGCATCCAGTTCGCGCACCTGGAAGCGCAGCAATTCGGTGCGCGCCTCGCGGTCCGCGGTTTGCTGCTTCAGCGATTCGAGACGTTCGTGCAGCGACTGCATTTCGCAGTAATGACCGCCGAGGGCAAGAACGGAATCTTCCAGCCCGGCGAAATCGTCGAGGATCTGGCGTTGCGCGTCGCGCCTCAGCAGTGACTGATGTTCGTGCTGGCCGTGCACGTCGACGAGGTATTCGCCGAGCTCGCGCAACATCTGGATCGGCATCGGCCGGCCGTTGATGAAGCCGCGCGAGGGCTTGTCGGCTTCGATCACGCGCCGCAGCAGGCACTCGCGGTCCTCGAACAGGTCGTGTTCCTTGAGCCACTTGGCGGCATCGTGCGTCGGCTTCAGCGCGAAACCGGCGGAAATCTCGGCGCGCGAGCAACCGTGGCGGATCACCTCGCTGTCAGCGCGGTCGCCCAGCACCAGTGACAGGGCGTCGATAAGGATGGATTTGCCGGCGCCGGTTTCGCCGGTGAGTACCGTGAAGCCCGGCTCGAAGCTCAGTTCCAGTTCGCGGACGATGGCGAAATCGCGGATGTGCAGGATCGTGAGCATCAGATCTTGCTGCCCCAGTGCAGCTTGATGCGCATCACCTCGAAGTGGCTGCGGCCCGAGGGATGCAGCAGCTCGACCTCGGTTTCCGAGCGCCGCACGTACACGCGGTCGTTGTCCTCGAGCGTGAAGGTGGACTGGCCGTCGAAGGTCGCGTGCGCGTGCTGGTCGGCGATTCGCGCCACCAGGATTTCGACGATGCTGTCGCTGGAAAAAACTATCGGCCGGTTGGACAGCGTGTGCGGGCAGATCGGCACTATGGCAATGGCTTCGAGTGCG
>Ga0209515_10007051_pt1 | contig 13690 bp, 13 predicted proteins | sample Subgroupgradi54m_FD_187454 | JGI IMG/M metagenome (GOLD analysis project Ga0209515, IMG submission 187454) | Subsurface groundwater microbial communities from S. Glens Falls, New York, USA - GMW60B uncontaminated upgradient, 5.4 m (SPAdes)... ...
GTACTCCCATGACCAACAGTTCAAAAAGAAGATTGGGGAGGCGAAATGCAGCAAAGTAGACACCTAATTCTTCTGGAGCAAAACGAGCAGTAAGCAGTCTATCTCGAACCAGTCCCAGAACCCGAGACGTAAACACCATAGACATAAGAACGAACGCTGCTGACCCCACAGACGTCTGTTTTTGCCAAAAAAGTAACCACACACGCTTCATACGTTTATTCATTATAGAGCAAGACTACTTGCCATGCGAGAACAACATAGCGTATACTATACGATATGCCACTCACTAAACAGGCCATTAAAAAATTACGCCGTGACAGAGAACGAAGCCAAACACGCGCCGTAGAAGAAAAAAAACTTCAATCTCTGATAAAAACCATGCGCAAAAATCCTTCCCAAAAAGCACTGACTAGCGTTTTTTCCAGCTTGGATAAAGCGGCAAAAATCCATATTGCTCATCCCAATAAAGTCAGTCGCCTCAAATCAAGACTCACCAAACTTCTTGCAAAAAAATAATCTCTCCATTCTGCCCTAGAACTCATCTCAAAACTCTGCGGTTTGCGTCATTCTGGCAAGCCGAAGGCGCGTCCAGAATCAGACCTGTCCGCCAAAGCCTCGGCGAAGGCGGATCCTGGATAAAACCAGGATGACGGGCTAAAGCCTAATGTTTTGAGATAGCTTCTAGTAAACATCCTCTTACTCTTGCTATACTGATGGTATGCCTACTGCCCCCACGAACATCAACCTTCTTGAGCGCAGTGACCTTGAACATTCTGCGGTCGGCCGCATCACCACGTGGGCCGTTACGTATGGCAGATACATCATGATTGGAACAGAAATTATCGTGCTTCTTGCGTTTATCGCTCGTTTTAGCCTAGACCGCAAACTTACCGATCTTAAAGAAGAAATCACACAGAAACAAGCTATTTTGGTGGCCAATGCGGCGTTTGAACAAGATATAAGAAATGTTCAAGATCGTCTGACTAAAATAAAGTCACTCACGAGTAATCAAACGAAACCCGCTGACCTTATGCTCTTTCTCCAAACCGTCCTCCCCCCTAACGTCTATACAGGATCCATAGATATTTCCTCTGAAAAACTCATCATCGAAGCAATAGCCGGTACCACAGAAGGATTTTCACAATTTTTAACCAGTGTTGCTGCAAACCGTGACATACAGGAATTAGAAATTGGTGATATTCAAAAACAACCAGGGAAAGGGATCACGTTTAAGCTTTCTGCACAATTTGGCTCATCACCCGGGAAACGGTAACCTATGGCATTCAACTATAAAACAGAATACGAACGATATCGGAGGTACTATCAGTCTATTGAACCAGTACTCAAAAAAAAAGAGAGCCACACCTATACTATGGCTATTTTTTCATTCTTGGCAATTTCACTCTTTGGTTGGTATGGCATCCGACCGACGTTACAAACCATATTATTTTTGCAACGAGAAATTGCAGACAATAAAGACATTAATGCGCAAATGGAAAGTAAGATAACCCGTCTGGTAGAAGCACAAGCTGCATATCAAGATGCCAATTTGCAACTCCCACTTATTGATCAAGCCATCCCGCAAAACCCAGAAGTTCTCTCACTTGTCTCGCAACTTAAAAACCTCGCCGCAGCAACCGGTAGCTCAATTTCTGCACTCCAGATTAGTACGGTTCCTTTGCTCGGAAGTGAAGCAACACCAAGTGCAGCAACCGGAGGGAAACTCACAGAAATTCCTCTTGTCGTTGCTATCAGCGGACCATATACTAGTATTAAGTCATTCATCGATGGCCTTTTTGCTATGGGAAGAATCGCTACTATTCAAACGCTAACGGTCAGTCCTTCCAGAGATGAAACGCCGACCACGAAAGCATCTCCTGCTTCTGGTACCATCGTACGGCTCGTAACAAAAATGAATATATACTATATGCCGATGCCGACAGCAAAAAAGACGTAATAGATGCCTATGGAAAAAAGTGAAGCAAATGATCGCGACATCCTGCTTGTTGCCGTATTTACCTTTTTGACCGTCTTCTTATGGGTATTTTTTGAACTCGTAAAAACGATTAAAACAACAACCGTCTCTTCCACTGTGCGTCAAGTGATCACCCCATTTTCTCCCACAATCGACACCACGACACTGATACAATTATCAAACCGTAAAACGTATTGATATGCAATTTCCAACCAAAATTCCTACCCTCCTCGGTCTTCTCCTCCTTATTGTCATGGTTGGCGGTATCATTGGTTCTTCTGAAGCAATCTCTCGACTTCCCGCGCGAGCTGCTCCCTCCGTACAACCGCAAAATGTTCAAGTCACCAATCTATCGGATACGAGCTTTACCATCACATGGACTACGGGAACAGCCGCAACCGGCATACTCCTCGTCACCACGCCAGAACGGGAGATTACGGCATTTGACCAACGAAACGGAGACGGCAAACTTACTCCCGATATTACCCACAGTGTTACCGTACGAAACCTCACGGGAGATACAGAGTATCTTGTTAAAATCCTTTCGAATGGAAAAACCTATCTTGACAACGATAAACCATATCGCATCCGCTCTACTTCCGTTCTTACCACTAGTCCGGGAAATCTTGGCCCTGCGTACGGATCGGTTGTGACCACGGAAAATAAAGCAGCAAGTAGCGCATTAGTGTTTCTCACTCTCGAAGGAAGTCAAACGCTTTCCACACTGGTCAAACCATCCGGAACCTGGATTATCCCCCTTAATCTTATTCGTACACAAGATGGAACATCATATCTTCCTTCCTCTGTTGACCGGATCACCGAAAATCTCCTCGTGCGCTCTGATGGAGAGGAATCTTCCGCAATTACCGATACGCTGAACGATTCTCCGGTACCCAGTATGGTGTTAGGGAAAACCTATGATTTCCGAAAACAACAAGCAAAGCTCATCGAGCAATCACCCGTAGCACTCGCCGCACCGGGACCCAAAACTACTCCCGTAGTTTTGGGTACACAGGAAACTCAGACACAATATATAGTAAGCTTGGTAGCGCCTACGGAAGGGATGGCCCTCACGAGTCAGTTCCCCCTTACCCAAGGCACTGGTATTCCTTCAAAAAGCGTCACCATCACCTTGGGTATTACTAATCCAATAAGTGATACCACCATGGTGGGAAGTGACGGCATCTTCCGTTACACCCCAAAAGTGCAACTTGCACCAGGAAAACAAAGCGTTACGATCATGACACGAGATGCGAGCAATCAACCGGTTGCCATCACCCATTCATTTGAAATTCTCAAAAGCGGCACGCAGGTACTCGGCACCGCCACTCCCTCAGCAACACTCACGCCAACATTTACTCCTGCGCCCACATCAACTCTTGCCGGTCAACCGCTCCCCACGAGTGCCACCACATTCCCGACGATTATCCTTATCATCATCGGATTGAGTCTGTTTCTGGGAGGTACGATTGCATTTATACAATAATGCTTTTCTCTCTTGACGATGGGTCATGGTTTCCGCTAATCTGGAAATAGGACCAAAAAATGGTTTTTCTATAAGTATTGATTTCATGGATATTCTTTCTGCCGCTCAGCAACAAATAAACGACGCAGCCAAAACATTTGATCCAAACCCTTCCAGTGGGAGTGCGCCTCCACCTCCAAACCAACCAACCCCCACAACGACACCCACCCCTCCTTCTTTACTCAAAGAAGAGGCGATATTGCCTTCTCCCCAAGAAGGCGCTGCAACCACGAGCACCTTAACGTCACCGACTCCAGCTCCCATAGCAGATGCTCCTCTTCCACCACCACCTCCCCCAGTATTCGAACCATCTATGCCCGATGGAGATACTACGCAAACATTTGGTGGTCCACCGCCGGAAGACTCTTGGAAAAATAAAGTCCCGCCGCCGCAAAAAAAAGGTATGGGTAAAGGAGTCATTCTGGCCGGATTATTCCTCCTTCTCGCAACCCTTCCCGTTGCGGTCTACTATGTATCGCAACAGCAAAAGCAACTTGCGGAAATACGAAGTAGAGCAGCTACATGTTACAAAGCGGCTCGGGCAGGTTTTTGCCCGAGTGGATCCCATCCAGAAGGGCCAAACTGTTGTGTAAATGCTGTAGGCGGCGGAGGCACTCCTCCGCCTACTCCCACTTCTCCTCCCAGTGGTGGCGGAGGATCGACCGTTGGTGTTCCTAATGGTCAAATTAGCGGATGTTGTTCAAATAACGGAGACTGCGTCGGTTGGTTTGGCGCTGGATCAACGTGTGATAATCTCAATGGCGCGTGTGCTTCGGGCAAACAATGCCGAGGAGGAGCAAATACCGGAGGCAATTGTCACCAATGTACACAAAGTGATTGTGGGGTACCTGGCTGTGGTGGGCAGACCTGCAACGCGGGTTGCGTCTCCCCCTGTGGCGATGGTATCTGTGGTCAAAACGAAAATTCGACCACTTGTCCTCAAGACTGTCGGCCAACGGGAGGAGGGGCCACCACCTGTGCAGCGGGAAAAATCATATGTCGAAAAGATAACTCCAGTCTCTGTCCAAATACACACAGCTCAAATCCGGCGTATGACGCCATAGTAGGCGTACGATGTAATGGCACGAGTCCAGGATCCAACAGTGCCTGTGACTTCTTCGACGCATGCGGACCAGCCACACAAGCATCAGGAAGCTGCGCTGGGAAGATACGGCTAAGTCCCGGCGGTGCCTCTCATGGAGGATTTATAGGCTGCAATGGAACATTAAATTGTTTTTGTGGCGCACCGAACAATAATACCCCCCGAGGCGGGGCTTATACCGCCGCAAATGGCACCGTCAGTTGCTTTTCCGATACTGACCCAAATAATCCCTCCTGTGGCGCAAGTCTTGGAGGAACCACGCCCCCTCCGCCACCCCCACCTCCAGGTTCAAATCCGCCCCCTCCGCCACCCCCACCTCCTCCTGCCGGCCAGTGTGTAAGAATTAAAGTGTACAAAAACAGTATTGCTGTCGATCCCACGACATTAAAAGTAGGAGACAGTGTAACTCTTGCAGTTTCCGGTACCAACGCCACCAAAGGGAGAATTCGTGTCAATGGAGCAGCGTTTGTAGAATCGACCACCCTAAACACAAACGGTGAATACACCGTACCATTTACAGTGCCTAGTGGTTTCTCAAGCTTTACTATAGAAGCAGAAGTATTTGGTTCAAATGGCCAATGGCAATAATATGAAAAAAAACTACATCGGTATTCTTGCAATCATAACCTTAGGTCTTGGAGCCGTAATCTTTCTGACCGTACAGAAACTACAACAGACTACACCCGTTGCTCCAACCGTTCCTCAAGTTACACCCAAAGCAGCAGTACCTGCGTGTACGTTGACCTTTGCCCTTGCGGCTACCCCAACGCCTACTCCCACACCGATCCCCACTCCGGCGCCAAGTTGCAATAGCAGTTGCACCACAAATGCAGATTGTCAATCCGGTATGATTTGTTTTGATACCGGCAACGGCAAGGCATGCCGAAATCCTTCCTGCACTTCACAAACCAATTGTGCTTGCGTCACTCCCACACCAACCGCTACCCCCACACCCACAGTGACGCCAACCCCAGCGCCAACGCCGGCAAGCTGCAACAGCAGCTGTACCACGAGTGCTGATTGTCAATCAGGCATGGCGTGTGTTGCCAATGCCTGCCGAAATCCATCCTGTTCCACCTCACCCAACTGTGTCTGTCCGACCCCAACACCGATTACTGCTGCGCCGACACCGACACCCACCACGCCACCGACGCCACAAGTTCCGGTTTCCGGCACTGGACCCACGGTCTTAGGAGCATCAGTCATCGCTGGAGGATTCCTCCTTCTCCTTCTGGGATTAGTCTTTTAACAAAAAATTTCTTAGGGAGTGTTTGGAAACTATGTTTCGTCATTCTGGCAAGCGAGTCTTCGAGCGCGTCCAGAATCAAAAACAGATGCTGGACAAGCCAGCATGACGAGCGAACGCAGGTAAAACCGAGTTTTCAAACAGGCTCTTAGGGAGTATTTCAAAAAAGTTTCTTTCGGATAAATGCATGGATAGCGGCAAAGTCTTCTTGTGGAACCAATACATATTTTCCCTCATACTGCCACAGAGGAGGACTCACCAAAAGGTTTTCAAAAGAAATCTTTTCAATTGCGGAAGACTTCGTGGTTGCCAATAGCTTTCCGACCGTTAACAATTCTCCTATATTCATATCCATATCCGTCGCATCATCAAAGGCACCAAAAAGCTTGAGCACATATGTAGGAGAAAAAAGACGTTTCGGGGCAAGCACTTTTTGTTTCAAGGCAAGAAGTACGTCTTGTTGACGATGGCTTCGTGCAAAATCACTGCCTTCTTCTCCTTCCGCGTGACGGCTGCGTACGTATTTTAATGCAACTGTCCCATCCATATGCTGCACTCCTGCGTCAAAATGAATGGTTTCATATCGACAACGAAAGTCAGGATCACCACTACACAGATCATTTTCTTTCCCCTCAATGGGAAAATCCGGATCAGTAAATGCCGTGGGCACGGTCACGTCGACTCCGCCCACAAGATCAATAATTTTTTTAAAACCGGAAAAATCGATGACCAAACTGTACTGTATGGGCAAACCCACAACGTCTTCGATAATCGCTTTGGCAAGAACTAAACCTCCTCCTTTTTTTTTCTCTTCACCATAATGATAGGCGCTATTCACTTTATCTTTCAGTGTATCGGACCAAATGTCTCTAGGGACAGAAATAAGCGCTACTGCGTGCTTCTTTTGATCTAATGAGACGACCAACAGAGTGTCTGTTAAATCAGCGCCTTGGTGCGTCCCGCCTCCTATACCGAGCACCAAAATGTTCGTGCGACCGTCAGATTCTTTTAGTGGGACTCCATTTTGAAAAATTAGCTGAAAAATAGCCGTTGCCGTAAGTCCTGTTTCTTTCTTGAATTGTTGTCCCCAGGCAACGAGCTTCCATGAGGCGCCAATGACTACTGCAACGAACAAGAACAACATCAACAATCGTATTTTGGGCCAATAGAACCGCTTAAATTTCGACGGCATAGCGTGATATTGTTAGGAAGATGCGTGAATAATAAGTTGAAAAAATGTTTCCGGATTTAAACTTGCGCCACCAGGCAGTACGCCGTCAATAGAAGGCTCCCTCATAAACGATGCCACGTTCTCTGCTGTCACACTTCCACCATATATAATGGTAGTCACCCGCCATTGTTTTTTTATCATTTCAATAACGTGGTTGGCATTTTCCGGTGTATCTGTTTTCCCTGTTCCAATAGCCCATACCGGTTCGTACGCAACTATGTCAACATCATGTGGAATTACTGTTTTTTCATCAGAAACACAGTAGATAATTTTGAGCCCCACTTCTTTTGCACGCATCACCTTCTCTTTCAATACTTCATCTGTCTCACCAAAGTATTTACGGCGTTCGGAATGACCAATAATGACCCAATCAGCCAATTCCTTAATCATCTTCGCGCTTACTTCACCGGTGTAGGCTCCATCAGGAAATGGCGATACGTTTTGGGCACCGAGAGCGACGGGTAATTCTGCTTTCAAAACATTCAAAAGCGTATATGGCACACAAAGAACAAGTATTGCATTCACAGGCAGATTGCCCTGATGTTTAAACGCGGCAAGCCAATCTCTGGCTTCGACCATGGTTTTGTTGCACTTCCAATTTCCCGCAATAAAAAGCGATTTCATATGGTAAGATTATACTCTATGAACGAGAATCTTCTCAATGATCTCAATCAACAACAACGCGAGGCGGTGACGCAAACGCAAGGCCCCGTACTTATTTTGGCAGGTGCCGGCAGCGGCAAAACCAAAGTACTCACCTATCGCGTGGCCTATCTTGTGGCCCAAAAACATGTTTCTGCTCATCAAATCCTCATGGTGACATTTACCAATAAAGCCGCTGGAGAAATGAAAGAGCGCATCGGCAAACTTCTTCCTCCTAATCAGGAATTGCCATTTGCCGGAACATTTCACTCTCTGTGTGTCAAAATTCTCCGTATTCATGGAAAAGAGATTGGCATCCCAGCTAACTTTGTAATTTACGACGAACAAGATCAACTGGATGCCATTCGCCAAATCGCCAAGATACTGGATATTTCAATAAAGAGCTTCCATCCTCATGCTATTCTTCATACGATTTCCGAAGCAAAAAATGAACTCATTGGCCCCACGGAGTACCCTCAATATGCACGCGGATATTTTCAACAAACCGTTGCCCGCGTGTACCTAGAATATCAAAAAATGCTCAAAGACAATCAAGCACTGGATTTTGATGATTTACTGGGAAAAGCAATTCAGCTCTTTGAGAAAGCCCCGCAGGTCTTGGGAACATATCAAGAAACATACCACTACGTGTTGGTTGATGAATATCAAGATACCAATAAAGCGCAGTATGCCCTCACCAAAATGCTTTCCGGACGGTATCACAACCTCTGTGTGGTAGGCGATGCGTCACAAAGCATTTACCGGTGGCGGGGCGCTGACTTTCGGAATATGTTGAATTTTAAGGCAGATTTTCCCAATGCCGCCGAATTTCATCTGGAACAAAACTACCGATCCACACAGACAATTTTGGATGCAGCATTTGGCGTCATCTCTAAAAATACCTCACATCCCATTTTGAAGTTGTGGACCAATCGCCATGGCGGCGAAAAAATTATCCTCTACGAAGGGAGAACCGAACAAGACGAAGCTATGTTTTTAGTCCAAACTATCTTGCAAGCAGGTCGACCATTCACTGACTTTGCTATTTTGTATCGCACCAATGCGCAATCGCGCACATTGGAGGAAGCATTTTTGCATGCGGGTATTCCCTATATGCTTGTCGGTGGCACGGGTTTTTATGAACGCCGCGAAATTAAAGACGTCATTGCATATGTACGAATTTTAGCAAACCCCAAAGATATGATTTCATATAAACGCATAGAAAAATTAGGAAAAGGCAGAATGGAAAAATTCTTGAAATTTGCTGACCAAATCCAGAAAGATAATAAACTTATTGCACTTACAACATTGGAACTTCTTGACCAAGTTGTGGAAGCTTCTGATTATTTGAGTCTTTATGATGCCAATGTGGAAGAGGAAGCATATCGATTAGAAAACATTAAAGAACTGCGGTCTGTGGCAGCAGAGTTTCCTGATATTCACCAGTTTTTAGAAAATGTAGCACTTATGGAACGCGCCTATGTTCCGAACAAAATGCGCACAGAAGACACCTTTAGACCTGCAGTGACCCTCATGACCATGCATGCGGCGAAAGGCTTAGAGTTTCCGATTGTGTTTATGGTGGGTATGGAAGAAGGACTATTTCCCCACAGTCGATCGCTTATGGACAAAGAAGAATTAGAAGAAGAACGACGACTTTGTTATGTGGGGATTACCCGAGCAAAAGAAAAACTCTATTTAACTTATGCCAACCGCCGTCTATTTTTTGGTACGCGGACACAAAATATGATTTCCCGATTTATTGCAGACATTCCAGAACAAGCGCTTGATCTTCAAATATCTTTAAACCCTAACCGAGGATTCCAAAAAGAAGACTTCCTTTTTTAAGGCAAAAACTTCACCAGTACCATAACAAAGACACCAAAAATGACTAAAAGAGATAAAATAATTTCTGTTTGTAAAAATACGCGGGCAATACCTTTGACATGACCAAAAGAAAGGAATGGAGTAAACAGCCGACTGTCAATCGGGAGCCACGAAATTGCCTTTGTTTTTCGCGTCTGTTTTCCCATCTTGTCCCATTGTAACACAGTAAAAAAAGAGCGATAATAGGTAACATGATAAAGCCTATCCAGACAATCCAAAACGATTGGAATACACACGCTGGTCACCCTCTTCAATCCTGGGCATGGGGAGAATTTCGAAAAGCAATGGGGGTGGATGTAGTGCGACACAAAGGATGTCTGCTCACCTTCCATAAAATTCCCCATACTCCATGGACGATTGGCTACTTTCCCAAAGGTCCCATGCCAACAAACGAGATGATTGGTGAATTACTCAAGATTGGCAAAGAGAAGCATGCTATTTTTATTCAACTCGAACCGAATGTCATTGTTTCTGGCACACCTTCCAGAAGTCAAAGCCCACCTGGAAGGTGGCCGGAGGACTCCTTCCAGGTGAAGGCTTCTCATCATCCCTTATTTACAAAGTTTACGTTTGTCTTGGATCTCACTAAATCCGAAGATGAACTTATCAAAAGCATGCATGCTAAGACACGGTACAATATTGGCGTCGCACAAAAACATGAAGTAGTGGTGAAGGAAGATAATTCGCCCGAAGCGTTTTCCCAATATATACGGCTTACTCAAAAAACAACACAGCGCCAGGGATTTTATGCCCACTCAACCAACTACCACCGAAAAATGTGGGAAACAATGAGAGATGCCGGCATTGCACATCTTTGGACGGCAACATATAAAAACGAAACTCTTGCTGCATGGATTATTTTTATTTGGAAAGATACTGTGTATTACCCGTATGGTGCGTCATCTCGCAACCACAGAGACGTCATGGCGCCGAACCTTTTATTATGGGAAATTGCCAAGTGGGCAAAAAAACAAGGAATCAAATATTTTGATCTCTGGGGTGCCTTGGGTCCTCATCCTGATGTCAATGATCCATGGTATGGCTTCCATCGATTTAAAGAAGGCTATAATCCGAAACTCATAGAATTTATTGGCTCGTATGATTTGGTTATCAATCCTGTTTTGTATGAACTCTATAAGATTGCGAATACCATCCGTTGGTTTTTATTAAAATTGAAACTCCAGATATAATCACAAAAATTCGTTACTCTCATCATGGTAACATCTTAATACGTTAATATGGAGTTACAACAATCTTCGCTCTATGCTCAATACATCAAAACACTGGGCTGGCAAGTTTTAACCATTGATCAAACACACGTATTTTTCCGTTATATCCCGCTTAGCGGGACTATTGCAAAAATCCAACGACCAAGTACATTACCATCAATAGATAAACTCGTTCCACTTCTCAAGGAACATCATGTACGTATCGTTATTGCTGAAGCAAGTGCGCAACAAAACCCGCAGGCATTTTCGGATTGGCGTAAAAAACTAGGAAAACATTTCAAACTGAGTAGCACTCCATATATACCAACGAAAACTATTCTTATTGATCTCACTCCAAATGAAGCAGAAATTTTTCAACGACTCACTGAAGCAAAACGCCGTGCAGTTCGACGTGCACAAAAAAATAATCTCATCATCAAAGAATCCACGAACATCGATGATTTAATCAAAATAAAAAATAAATCTGCTGGATTTCTGGGATTCCTCACAACATTTGGCATAAAGAAACTTTGGCCAATTTTTGCTCCAAAACATGCGATAATTCTCTTAGCCTTCACATCAAGTGAAAAACTTGTCGGAGGAGTCCTCCTACTTTTTTGGAATAAGATTGCGTATTATTGGATCGCCGGAGCAACACACGAAGGAAAAAAATTATTTGCACCAACGCTTCTTGTTTGGGAAGCGCTCAAGCTTAGTAAAATTCGCGGCGCTCAAACATTCGACTTTGTCGGAGTCTGGGACGAACGATTGCCTAAGCAGTATGATGCTTGGAAAGGATTCACAAAATTCAAAGAAGGCTTCGGCGGAAAAACAATTTACTATCCTATTGCCACGCTTCACAGATGAGGCGAAACTCACAAAAGTCGCAGTGTTTGCCGGGAGTTGGCCTGAAATCACTTTTGCTCATTTCTTCTGCTTTTCGTGCGATCTGTTGTTTTGCTTCTGTCAGTTGTTCTTTCGTACGCGTTGAAGATATCTTTTCTTGTCCCTCAAAAAAATAAAAGGAGACGACAACATCATCTGGATTTTTTTTATAAATCCCCTCATCGGTTGCCGCCAAGGCATACACCGTTAATTGCAAATCATTTGCAGGATTTTTGACTTTCGTCGCTTGACCGGTTTTATAATCAATAATTTCAACTTTTCCATCTCCCAACTCATCTATGCGATCAATTTTCCCGCCAAGTTTTAACATCGGCGTAATTTTTATTTTAAATGGCTGCTCCAAATCTTTAGGAATTTTTTTCGGATCATATCCTTTTTCATAAAAACCAACAAGGAGTTCTTTGCCATGGTCTTTCATTTTTTTCTCATATGCTTTATCACCAAGCCCAATGGAAATCCATTGTTGATCAAGTAATTGTAACAACGTATCTTTCGTCGGATGCTCACCGTTTTTTACTAATTCATAAAACGCCCGCACGGTTTTATGCATCATATCGCCGAATGCAAGCGCTGCCGACGGAGGCACAGGAATACGCAATATATATCGGTATTTATATTGCAACGGACACGTAGTAAACGTATTCAACTGTGAGTAAGAAAGATACGTGATAGGTTGATGAGGTGATGATTGTAGCTGAGGTTCTTCTTTTTTCTCCCAATCTAAAAGTGTTAACTGTTTGACTCCTTGTGGTACCGGAGCGGTGATATACGATACATCTCCCAAGGTTTCTCCAATAAATGGCGACAATTTTTTTTCCCGTTTCCCTTCGCCATAATATTTAGCAGCAGTAAAAAACAACTGGTCCCGCGCCCGTGTCATACCCACATAAAAAAGCCGTCGTTCTTCCTGTAAATGAAAATCGCCGCTGGGTAAAATTTCTTTTACTAAACCATCAGGAATAGGAATTTGTTCGCGTCGTTCCATACTTGGGAATCTATTGGAAACCAAATTGACAAGAAACACTACCGGGAATTCTAATCCTTTAGCAGAATGAATAGTGAGGATGTTGACTGCATTGTTCTGTGACCAATCCGTATCCGATGCCAATGGCGACTCCCCGAGGTTCATCGAAAGGTCAATCCAGTCAACGACGGCAAATACGCTGGCGTCTTCATGCTCTGCTTCGTAGGTTTTGAGTTTGTTAAAAAATTTTGCAATATTTTGGGCAACTTTTTCTTCTTTGATTGTTTTATAGGAAGTGAATTGCTGGAGGAGTCCCGTATCCTGCAAAAAATAATAAAGAATTTGCCCAGCTGTTTCTTTTTTAATAAGTCCCAGATGATGATGAATTATATCTACGATTCTTTTAACCTTCTCCTGCGACTCTGCAGAGATCGCTATTCCCAATGACGTTGCCTGCTCACACGATTCAAAAAGAGACGTGCCATATTTTTTTGCATAATTGATTAGCACTGCTACGTCCCGTGGCGGCAGTCCCAACCAATCCATCGCAAGCACGCGATACATCGCCACACTATCTTCGAAGTTATAAAGGATTTTAAGATACGCGATCAGATCTTTAACTTCCGGCTGACGAAAGAGTTGCCCAGGGCCAAGAAATTGATAGGGGATACCAGACCTAACAAGTGCCCGACTAAATGGTTCGGCGTAGGTATTTGCCCGGACTAAAATCGCAAAATCACTCCATGTATACTGCTTCTTTTGTTGAATATCTTTAATAGTTTTTGCCACCTCCTCTGCTTCATTTTCTACCCGATCAGTGTAAATCACATCGATAGTATCGCCTTTAATTCGCCGCATGCTTTCCAATTTTTTATCTATATGTTCTGCAACTTCTAATCGATCTGGATTATTCTGTTGGATAAGGTCGTAGGAGCGATCCAAAATTTCTTTGGTGGAACGATAATTTTTGGTAAGTACGATAATCGTTGCATTGGAAAAACGAC